>Ga0114993_10003779_pt1 | contig 15482 bp, 26 predicted proteins | sample ArcticOcean_MG_C_FD_87042 | JGI IMG/M metagenome (GOLD analysis project Ga0114993, IMG submission 87042) | Marine microbial communities from western Arctic Ocean - ArcticOcean_MG_CB2_150 | ecosystem: Environmental > Aquatic > Marine > Oceanic | place: Arctic Ocean: Canada Basin | collected...
TTATTAACATCATTATGTATGATGGAAAAAAATCCACAGCTGAAAAAATTATTTATACAACTTTCGACCAAATAAAAAATAAAACAAAAGAAGATCCTATAAAAGTTTTTAATGATGCTATAAATAATATTCGCCCGAACCTTGAGGTTAGATCAAGAAGAGTTGGTGGAGCAACATACCAAGTTCCCGTAGAAGTTAATAATAATAGATCTCAAACTTTAGCTTTAAGATGGTTGCTGGATGCTTCTAGAAAAAGAAAAAATAGAACTATGGCTGAAAAGTTATTTAATGAACTAATGGATGCGTATCAACGTAAAGGTGCAGCAATGAAAAAAAGAGAGGATACACATAGAATGGCAGAGTCAAATAAAGCTTTTGCACATTACAGGTGGTAAAAATGTCTAGAACTCATAACTTAGAAAATTATAGAAACATCGGTATCATGGCTCACATTGATGCCGGCAAGACAACTACAACAGAAAGAATTTTATATTACACCGGTAAGAGTCATAAAATTGGTGAAGTTCATGATGGTGCCGCAACAATGGACTGGATGGAGCAAGAACAAGAAAGAGGAATAACAATAACATCGGCTGCAACAACATGTTTTTGGAGAGACAATAGAATAAATATTATAGACACACCAGGCCATGTTGACTTTACTATCGAGGTAGAAAGATCTCTAAAAGTTTTAGATGGTGCTGTATGTGTTTTTGATGGAGTTGCTGGTGTAGAACCTCAATCAGAAACAGTTTGGAGACAGGCTGATAAATATAAAGTCCCAAGAATTTGCTTTGTAAATAAATTAGATAGAACAGGAGCTGACTTTTTTAATTGTGTTGATATGATTAAAGAAAGGCTGGGAGCAAAACCTTTAGTTATGCAAATACCAGTCGGTATCGAAGCGTCATTAAAAGGTGTTGTTGATTTAGTTAAAATGAAAGCTGTTTTGTGGAAAGATGAAAACCTAGGAGCGGAATTTGAATATACAGATATACCAGCTGACTTAAAAGAAGAAGCAGAAAAATATAGAAAAGAATTATTAGAAACAGCAGTAGAGCAAGATGAAAAATTAATGGAAGCCTACTTAAATGGCAAAGAAATATCTGAAAATGATTTAATTTCATGTATTCGAAAAGGATGTATAAACTTTGATTTTGTGCCTGTATTAACAGGATCTGCTTTTAAGAATAAAGGTGTTCAACCTTTGTTAGATGCCGTTGTAGATTTTTTACCTAGTCCAATTGATATAGGTTCAATTAAAGGCACTAAACCAGATTCAAAAGATGAAATAGAGAGAAAATTTGATGATAAAGCACCTTTTTCAGCTCTTGCATTCAAAGTTGCAACAGACCCTTTTGTGGGGACTTTAACATTTATAAGAGTTTATTCTGGAACTTTAAAAACAGCGACGGGAATTTATAATACCTCTAGAGATAAAGAAGAAAGAGTTGGAAGAATGTTATTAATGCACGCAAATAGTAGGGAAGATGTAAAAGAAGCTAATACAGGAGATATTGTGGCTCTTGCAGGTCTAAAATATACAATTACAGGTCATACTTTATCAGACGAAAACGATCCAATACTCTTAGAGCCAATGGAATTTCCTGATCCAGTTATTGAAATTGCAGTAGAACCAAAAACTAAAGCCGATCAAGAGAAAATGGGTGAAGCTTTAGGTCGTCTAGCAAGGGAAGATCCATCATTTAGAGTTACGTCCGATGAAGAATCGGGACAAACAATAATAAAAGGAATGGGAGAACTTCATTTAGACATTATTGTTGATAGAATGAAAAGAGAATTTAAAGTTGAAGCAAATATAGGAGCGCCACAAGTAGCTTATAGAGAAACTATACTGAAACCAGCTACAGTTACTTATATACACAAAAAACAAAGTGGTGGAGCAGGACAATTTGCAAAGGTAGAATTATCTGTGGAACCTTTACCGCCTGGTAAAGGCAGAGAAATAGAAAACAAAATTAAAGGTGGTGCTATTCCAAAAGAATTTATTCCAGGTGTAGAAAAAGGTGTTGAGAGTGTTGCTGATAGTGGAATTTTAGCAGGATTTCCTTTGATAGATTACAAAGTTACAATACTTGATGGACTACATCACGATGTTGATTCAAGTGTTTTAGCTTTTGAAATAGCATCTCGCTACTGCTTTAAAGAAGCTTGTGCTAAAGCATCTTTAAAACTTTTAGAGCCTGTTATGCGAGTTGAAGTAATTACCCCAGAAGATTATATGGGTGACGTAATTGGAGACTTAAACAGTAGAAGAGGTCAAGTATCTACCACTGATAAAAGAGGTAACGCCACCGTCATTAGTGCAATGGTACCCCTAGCCAATATGTTTGGGTATATAAACAACCTAAGATCAATGTCACAAGGCAGAGCACAATATTCAATGTTTTTTGATCATTATGAAAAAGTTCCACAAAATGTTCAAGATGAGGTAACTAAAAAGTTAGCGTAAAAATATGGATAAACAAAATATAAGAATACATTTAAGGGCATACGATAACAAAATTTTAGATTTATCTACTATAGAAATAGTAAATACAGCTAAAAGAACTGGTGCTCGAGTCAAAGGTCCTATTCCATTACCAACAAAAAAAGAAAAATATACAGTACTTCGGTCTCCACATATTGATAAGAAAAGTAGAGAACAATTTGAAACAAGAACGCATAAAAGATTAATAGATATTTTAGAACCAACTCCACAAACTGTAGAAGCTTTAATGAAGCTAGATCTAGCCTCTGGTGTTGATATAGAGATAAAATTGTAGAATTTATGATTGGATTAATAGGAAAAAAAATAGGGATGACAAGAGAATTTTTTGAATCAGGCACTTCTGTTCATGTAACAGTTGTATCAATTGAAAAAGGAAGAATTCTTGATGTAATTACAAAAGAAAAAAGAGGATACAATGCTATTAAAGTAGGATTTGGAAAAATTAAAAACTCAAAACTAACAAAACAAATGAAAGGCGTTTTTACAAAAAAATCCACTGAACCAAAAAAAATATTAAAAGAGTTTAGAGTAAATAATATTGCAGATTATAAAGAAGGTAATGAAATAGGTTTAGAGGTCTTTAAAGATCAAAAATTTGTTGATGTTACAGGAAAAACAATTGGTAAAGGTTTTGCTGGTGTTATAAAAAGACACCACTTTGCAAGTCAAAGAGCTACACACGGTGTATCTGTATCTCATAGAGCTCATGGATCTACAGGTCAAAACCAGGACCCTGGAAGAGTTTTTAAAGGAAAAAAAATGGCAGGCCACCTAGGTGATAAATTTAGAACAATTCAAAATCTTGAAATAATTAAATCAGATCCTGAACGGAACCTTATGTTCATCAAAGGATCAATTCCAGGATCCAAAAATTCCACAGTACTAATACAAAAAACAGCGAAAAATTTTACTAAAGAAACCACTTTAGAAAAAACTATAAAGATTACAAAAAGTTTAACTCAACAAACACCAAAAAAAAATGAAGAAAAAAAACCTGTAAATAAATAATTATGAAGCTAGATATTATAAATATAGATGGAAAGAAAACTGATAATATTGAACTATCAGATAAAATCTTTTCATTAAAAGTTAATAAAGATGTTATACAGTCAATTATAGATTGGCAGCTCAACCATTTTAAGCCAAGAACAGCAAAGACCAAGCAAAGAAATGAAGTATCTGGATCAACCGCCAAAATATACGCTCAAAAAGGAACTGGTGGAGCAAGACACTCAAGTAGAAAAGCACCTTTATTCGTAGGTGGGGGTGTAGCTCACGGTCCAAAAGGGGCTGTTTATAAAGTAAAAAAAATAAATAAAAAAATTAAAAAATTAGGTTTGTTACAAATTTTATCACAAAAAAGTAAATCTAAATCTTTATTTGTTGTTGAGGACTTCAAAAAAGAAATTCTAAAAACAAAACTATTTAATAATTTCTTAGAAAAAAACAAATTAAGTAATTCACTTCTAATTTCTGACAAAATATCCAAAGACAAGATTATAAAATCTACAAGAAATATAAAAAACTTAAAAGTAATTGAGCAAGAGGGAGCAAATGTTTATGACCTCTTAAAGTACAAAAATGTAATATTTACATCAACATCACTTAAATCGTTACAAGAAAGACTTTCAAAATGAAAAAATTTAATTACTTAGACTCAATAATTTCTCCTACAGTGACAGAAAAAGCCACTTTTTTATCTGAATATAATAAAATAGTTTTTAAAGTTCACAAAGGAGCAAGTAAAGTTTCTATTAAAAAAAACATAGAAAAAATATTTAAAGTTAACGTTATTAAGGTTAATACCATTAATTTAAAAGGTAAATCGAAAATGGTTAAGGGAAAAAAAACTAAAAAGCCTGGATATAAAAAAGCTATAATTACACTTAAAAAAGGTCAAAGCATTGATTTGACTACAGGAATATAATTTATGTCATTAAAAACTTTTAAATCTTATACTAAATCCACAAGAGGTACTGTTTTAGTAGATAAAAGCAATTTATGGAAAGGGAAACCATTAAAATCTCTTACTGCAGGCAAACACTCTACAGGAGGAAGAAATAATTTAGGCAGAATTACTTCAAGACACAAAGGGGCCGGTCACAAGAATAAGTATAGACAAATTGATTTTTATAGAAAAAAAGATGATATGAAAGCAAAAGTAGAAAGAATTGAATATGATCCAAATAGATCTGCATATGTTGCGTTAATTAAATATGAAGATAAGGTGATGAATTATATTATTGCACCATCAAATGTTGAAATAGGACATGAAGTTGAATCGGGACGAAACAAAGATATAAAAACAGGTAACTGTATGCCTTTAACAGACATTCCTGCCGGAACAAGTATACACAACATTGAGCTTTCAGCTGGAGGTGGAGGTAAACTTGTTAGATCAGCAGGGTCTTCTGCTGTCATTGCTGGAATGGATGAAAATTACTGTATTATTAAATTAAAATCTGGCGAAGTAAGAAAAGTAATTAATAATGCAAGAGCAACTATTGGGGTTGTTTCGAATAGTGATCACCAAAACGTTAAAATAGGTAAAGCTGGAAGAAATAGATGGAAAGGAATAAGACCACAAACAAGAGGAGTTGCGATGAACCCAGTAGACCACCCACATGGAGGTGGTGAAGGAAAAACATCTGGAGGAAGAAGTCCAGTTTCGCCTTGGGGTCAATCTGCAAAAGGTTTAAAGACTAGAAAAAATAAAAGAACAAATAAATATATAATATCTAGAAGGAAAAAGAGGTAGAAATTTATGAGTAGATCGGTATGGAAAGGACCTTTTGTTGATCCAAGTTTGCTAAAGAAAATAGATCAGTTAAAAGACAAACCTAACAAAACTCCTATTAAAACTTGGTCAAGAAAATCAACAATAATCCCAGAATTTGTTGGGCATAGTTTTTTAATTTATAATGGAAAAAAATTTATTCCTATAAAAGTCTCCGAAGAAATGGTCGGCCACAAACTAGGCGAATTTTCACCTACTCGAACATTTAATGGACATACCCCTGCGGATAAAAAAGCTGCTTCAGTAGCGCCAACATCAGCTCCAAAAACTAATGCAGTACCTGCAGCAAAAGGACCTAGTGATGCAAAAAAATAAAGATATTGTAAAAGCTATAAATAAAAATGTTAGGTCAAGTCCTAGGAAAATAAATTTATTACTCAAAAATATTAGAGGTAAAAAAGCAGATATAGCAATCAGAGATTTATCCTTTGCAAGACAACGAATTGCTCTAGATATAAAGAAAACTTTACAATCAGCCGTAGCTAATGCAGAAAACAATAATCAGTATGATATAGATAATTTATATGTTTTAGAGGCTTTCGTTGGTAAATCTATAGTTTTAAAAAGATTTAGAGCAAGAGCAAAAGGAAGAGCAAGCGCTATTAAAAAACCATACAGCAATTTAACAATTATTTTATCTGAGAAAAAAAATAAGGAAGGAGAGTCTCGTGGGACAAAAAGTTAATCCTATAGGTTTAAGATTAGGTATCAATAGAAGCTGGGATTCTATTTGGTTTGCTAAAAAAAATGAGATTGGAAAAAATTTAATAGAGGATAATAAGATTAGAGAATACATAAAAAAAAATATTGTTAATTCTGGTGTTTCTCAAGTTTTAATAGAAAGAACATCCAAAAAATGTATTGTTTCTATTTATACCTCTAGACCAGGATTTGTTATCGGAAAAAAAGGTTCAGATGTAGACAAAATAAAGAAAAATTTATCAAAAATTTCTAGTGGGGAGATAAGTTTAAATATTAAAGAAATAAAAAAACCAGAGCTTAATGCTTATTTAGTAGCTGAAAATATAGCGCAGCAACTTGTTAAAAGGATAGCTTTTAGAAGAGCAATGAAAAGAGCAATCCAGTCAGCTTTAAGATTGGGGGCAAAAGGTATTAGAGTTTGTGTAAGTGGAAGATTGGCTGGTAATGAAATTGCAAGAACAGAATGGTTAAGAGAGGGAAGCGTCCCACTTCATACATTTAGAGCTGACGTCGATTATGCTGAAGCCGAAGCCCTAACAACATATGGTATTATAGGAGTTAAGATTTGGATTTACAAAGGTGAAGTTTTTTCAAAAGATTCAAATAATAATAAGAAAGAGAATAAAAATGTTACAACCAACAAGAACAAAGTATAGAAAAGCCCATAAAGGGAGAATTCATGGTATCGCAAGAAGAGGCGCAATTATGAACTACGGTACTTATGGATTAAAAGCTATGGAACCTGATAGAATAATTTCAAAACAAATAGAGGCTGCCAGGGTCGCTTTAACAAGATATATGAAAAGAACAGGAAAGGTTTGGTTAAGAATATTTCCGAACATACCTGTTTCTAAAAAACCAACCGAAGTTAGGATGGGAAAAGGGAAGGGTGCGCCAGAATTTTGGGCTTGTAGAGTTAAACCTGGAAGAATAATTTTTGAAGTTGATGGGGTGACTGAAAGTATAGCTAGAGAAGCTCTTTATAAGGCTTCAGCAAAACTTCCAATAAAAACTAAATTTATAAAAAGATTTCATAATGAAAAATAAAGATATTAAAAAAATGACTATTGATGAATTAAACAAAAAAGTAAATTTACTAAAAAAAGATTTATTTAATATAAGATTTAAGAAAGTTAATGGTCAATTGCAGGATACAGCCAAAATTTTTACCTTAAAAAAAGATGTTGCAAAAATTTTAACCAACTTACACTTAAAAAAGAATTAATTATGAGTAGAAAAATATTAAATGGAAAAGTTGTAAGTGATAAGAATAATAAAACTATAGTTGTTATTGTAAAAAGAAGATATTCTCACCCCTTTTTTGGAAAGGTTATTACATCTTCAAAAAAATATCATGCACACGATGAGAAAAATACCTTTAAAATCGGTGACAAAGTTAAAATTATTGAGTCTAGACCTTATTCAAAAAATAAAAGATGGGAAGTTACTAAATGATACAAGTTCAAACAGAATTAAGTGTTGCTGACAATACTGGAGCAAGAATAGTTGAATGTATTAAAGTTCTAGGAGGATCAAAAAGAAGATATGCATCAATTGGAGATATTATAGTTATCACTGTTAAAGAAGCAATTCCAAATGGTAAAGTTAAAAAAGGAACAGTTCATAAGGCGGTTGTTGTTAGAACAAAAAAATCTATATATAGAAATGATGGATCTAGTGTAAAATTTGATAATAACGCTGTTGTAATTACTGATGAAAAAGGTGAGCCATTAGGAACTAGAATTTTTGGACCAGTTACAAAAGAGCTTAGAGCAAAAGGACAAACTAAAATAATTTCTCTTGCCCCGGAAGTATTGTAAATATGATAAAAAAAGGAAATCAAGTTCTAATCTTGACTGGAAAAGACAAAGGCAAAAAAGGTGAAGTAATTGAAATTTTAAGAAGTGAAGATAAAGTAAAAGTAAAAAATATGAATATGGTTAAAAAACATGAAAAAACAACTAAAGAAAAAAAAGGTGGAATAATTTCTAAAGAAAATTTTATGCATATTTCCAATTTAAAAAATTTAGAAACAAAAGAAAGTAAAAAAAAGTAAAAAATGATACCTAGATTAAAAGAACAATATAAAAAAACCATAGTAGAAAACTTGCAAAAAAAGTTTACATTAAAAAATAAACTAATGGTTCCAAAATTTGTTAAAGTTGTATTAAATATGGGGTTGGGTGCTGATGGTAGTGATAAAAAAAAACTTCAGAATTGCATTGAAGATATGTCTCTAATCAGCGGTCAAAAGCCAATTATTACTAAGTTTAAAAAGTCAATTTCTAATTTCAAAACAAGAAAAGGATCTACAGCAGGTGTAAAAGTAACTTTAAGAAGCAAAAAAATGTACGAGTTTTTAGATAGACTTATAAATATAGCTCTTCCAAGGATAAAAGATTTTCAAGGTCTAAATGTAAAAGGCTTTGATAAATTTGGTAATTATACTTTTGGTATTAAAGAGCACATAATATTTCCAGAGATTAATTTTGATAAAGTTGACCGTATTAGAGGTATGGACATAACTGTAGTTACTAGTGGAACCAACAAAGAAACGACTTATGCTTTATTAGAATCTGTAAACTTTCCATTTATTAAAAAGGAGATCAACTAACACATGGCAAAAACTAGCTCTATACAAAGAAATTTAAAAAGAATTAGACTTAGCAAAAAGTATTTTAATAAAAGAAAATTATTAAAAGAAATTATTAATAATCGAAAATTACCGCTTGAAGAAAGATTTAATGCGCAACTTAAATTATCTAAGTTACCAAGAAATTCAGCAAAAATTAGAATAAGAAATAGATGTGAAATTACTGGAAGACCCCATGGCGTATATAGAAAATTAAGAATATCAAGAATAGCACTTAGGGATTTAGCTTTGTCTGGAAAAATACCTGGCATGACTAAATCAAGCTGGTAATAAAATGGAGGTAAATATATGAGTTTTGTAGACCCAATAGGTGATATGATCGCAAGAATAAGGAACGCGCAAATGCGTTTACTTACCAAAGTTGAAATTCCAGGATCAAAATTTAGAGCAAAAATTTTAGATGTATTAAAACAAGAAGGTTTTATTTCTGGTTATAAATTCTCGTCAGGACCTAACAAACATTCCTTTTTGTATGTAGATTTAAAATATAGTGATGGCACACCTGTTATTAAGGAAATTAAAAGAATTTCAAAACCAGGTAGAAGGATTTATGCTCGAGCATCCAGTATACCAAAAGTTCAAAACGGCTTAGGTGTAGCGGTAGTTTCTACATCAAAAGGAATTATGACTGATACTGATGCTAGAAATCATAATATTGGAGGAGAAATAATTTGTAGAGTATTCTAATTTATTATGTCAAAACTTGGAAAAAAACCTATTGAAATACCAAAAGATACTAAAGTTACAGTGGAAAAGGGCAAACTCACTCTTACGGGCCCAAAAGGTTCCAAAGAGCTAACAATTAATGATAAAATTTTTACTGCATCTGTATCAGAAGATAATAATTTAATAATTAAAATAATTAAAAAGAATGAAGAATCCAAAATGATGTGGGGTACTACAAGAAGCATTATAAATAGTGCAGTTATTGGTGTTGCGGTTGGACATGAAAAATTTTTAGAGTTAACTGGTGTAGGCTTTAGAGCTATGCTTAAAGGCGACTTGTTAAATTTGCAGCTAGGATTTAGCCACGACACTCAATACGCAATTCCCAAAGGAATTAAATTAACAGTTGAAAAACAAACTGTTGTTAAAATTACCGGTATTGATAAAGATTTAGTAGGGAAAGTTGCTTCAGAAATTAAAATGCTTAAACCGGTTGAGCCATATAAAGGAAAAGGAATTAAAGAAAGAGGCCAATATGTTTTAAGAAAAGAAGGAAAGAAAAAGTAAATGAAGAAATCAATACATATAAAAAGAATGCAAAGAATTAGAAGGAAGTTAAAAAAAGTGAATAAAGATAGGCTTCGACTTTCGGTTTTTAAATCATCAAAAAATATATCTGCTCAAATTATAGATGACAAGAACCATAAAACCGTGGTTTCAGCATCTTCTAGTGAAAAAAAAGCTAATGAAAATGTTACAAAAAAAGACCTGACTACACACATTGCGAAATTGTTAGCAAAAAGAGCTTTAGAAAAAAAAATCAGCAAAGTTTACTTTGACAGAGGTAAACATAAATATCATGGAGTAGTAAAAAAATTTGCTGAAACTTTAAGAGAAAGTGGAGTGATTTTTTAATAATAAAATATGATTAGAACAGAATTTAAAGACAAATTAGTATCAATCAATCGTATTACTAAAGTAGTAAAAGGTGGTAGGAGATTTGCTTTTGCTGCGTTAGTAGTAGTTGGTGATCAAAATGGATCAATAGGAATTGGTCATGGTAAAGCCAAACAAGTTCCTGACGCTATTAAAAAAGCCACAGAAACAGCAAAAAAAAAATTATTTAAAATCCCTTTAAAAGAAGGGCGGACTTTACATCATGACGTTTTAGGAAAAGATGGAGCTGGAAAAGTTCTACTGAGATCTGCACCTTCTGGAACTGGAATTATTGCCGGAGGAGCGATTCGAGCTGCTTGTGAAGTTGTTGGTATACAGGATATTGTTGCAAAATCACTTAGATCATCAAATCCTATCAATGTCTTAAAAGCATGTTTAAAAGCTTTGAAAAGTCAAAATTCACCTAAATCTATATCCAGAACTAGGGGTAAAAATATTTCTGAGATAATTAAAAAAAAGGAAGCGAATTAATATCATGAAATTGAATTCTTTAGGTGTAAAAAAAAAGAAAAGTAAAAAACGACTCGGCAGAGGTATTGGCTCAGGCAAAGGAAAAACTTCAGGAAGAGGACATAAAGGTCAAAAATCTAGATCTGGAGTTGCTATTAAAAGCTTTGAAGGTGGACAAATGCCTTTGTACAGAAGACTTCCAAAACGTGGCTTTAAAAGTTTTAAAAATAAAAATGATTTAGCCGTATTAAATTTATCTAAAATTCAGGAATTTATAGATAAGAAAGTTTCTTTTGAAGGAAATAAAATCAATTTAAATAATTTACAAAAATTCAAACTAGTAAATAAAAAATATAAAAAGTTAAAAATTTTATCTTCGGGTGAAATAAAAAGTAAGTTTGATTTTGAAATCAATTTTGCTTCTGCTTCAGCAAAAGATAAGATTGAAAAAATTGGTGGAAAAATTACTCTAATCAAATAATTTTTATGGACAACACTACTGCAAATACAGGTTTTTTCTCTAAAAATGGAGATTTAAAAAGAAGAATTATTTTTACTGTTTTACTTTTGTCTGTATATAGACTTGGCACATACATCCCGCTCCAAGGAATTGATGCACAATCCTTGCAATCAGTTATGGAGACAAGTCAAAAAGGACTTTTGGGAATGTTTAATGTTTTTTCAGGAGGAGCTGTAAGCAGAATGGCTATTTTTGCATTAGGAATAATGCCCTACATTTCATCTTCAATAATTATTCAATTACTTACTGGAGTATCTGAGTATTTTAAAAATATAAAAAACCAAGGTGAAATTGGTAGAAAAAAAATTACACAATACACAAGATATGGAACTGTTTTATTAGCCACGATGCAAGGTTATGGAGTATCCGTAGGGCTTGAAAATTCTTCTAATATAGTTATAGAGCCTGGTTTTGCTTTTAGATTAACTACAGTAATTACTTTAGTAGCAGGAACTGTTTTTTTAATGTGGCTAGGAGAACAAATAACTCAAAGAGGTATAGGAAATGGAATATCTTTAATTATTTTTTCTGGGATCGTAGCGGAAATTCCAAGAGCATTGGCTACAACATTTGAATTAGGTAGAACTGGAGCTTTATCTGCTTCTACAATCTTATTAATTTTTTTACTAGTTTTGGTTACTGTTGCTTTTATAGTTCTTATTGAACGAGCTGTTAGAAAAATATTAATTAACTATCCAAAAAGACAAATGGGAACTAAAATATATGGAGGTGAGTCATCTCACTTGCCTTTAAAAATAAATACAGCGGGCGTAATACCAGCTATTTTTGCTTCTGCTCTTTTATTGTTACCAATAACATTCTCAAACTTTGGACTTTCTAACACAGGATTTGTTGCAGATTTCTTTTCTTTATTTTCTCAAGGTAAACCTCTTTACATGCTTTTATATGCATCAGGAATTATATTCTTTTCATTTTTTTATACTTCAATTGTTTTTAATCCAACAGAAACAGCAGAAAATTTAAGAAAACATGGGGGTTATATACCTGGAATTAGACCAGGCGAAAGAACAGCATATTATATTGAAGATATACTTACACGATTAACAACTCTTGGCGCTCTTTATTTAACAATAGTTTGCTTAATGCCTGAATTTTTAATTGCAAAATATCCAATTCCTTTTTACCTAGGGGGCACATCAGTTTTAATAGTAGTTGTAGTTGCTATGGATACTGTTTCTCAAATTCAAACACGAATGATGAGTTCTCAGTATGAAACTTTAATTAAAAAAACAAAATTCGGTAAATAACTAAGTGAATATTATATTGTTTGGTCCCCCAGGTGCCGGAAAAGGAACTCAAGGAGATTTTTTAGCAAATGAATATAATCTTTATAAAGTTTCTACTGGCGATCTACTTAGAAGAGAAATTGAAACTGAAAGTAATATTGGTAAAAAATTAAAAGGCATTATTGATCAAGGTCAATTAGCATCTGATGAAATAACAAATAATTTAATTGAATCTCTTCTATCTAATAAAGAATATTCTAATCGTTTAATTTTTGATGGCTATCCTAGAAATATTAATCAAGTTGATTTTTTAGATTCTGCTGTGAAAAAATATAATCAAAAAATATCGTGCGTATTTACTTTTAAAATAGACAAAGAAACTCTATTAAAACGAATAACAGGTAGACAAATATGTTCGATGTGTGGATCTATATATAATGAGTATTTTAATAAAGCCACACCAAAAAACCATTCTTGTGGAAATAAGTTTTTACAAAAAAGATCTGACGATAATGAAAAAATTTTGAACAGCAGGTATGAAATTTATACTAAAGAAACCCTTCCAATTCTAAGTTTCTACCAAAATCGAAAAATATTGCATGAAATCGACGGATCTAATGAAATTGATCAAATAAACAAGAAAATACAACACATTATGCAAGCTTTAGTGACTTGACTTTGCAATATGTATTACTATAAATAGCTTTTTTAGATTATTTATCTCAATAAATTATGGCTCGTATTGCTGGCGTTAACATACCTCAAAACAAAGTTGTTCATGTTGCTTTAACATATATACATGGAATTGGAAAAAAATTTTCAAACGATATTTGTGTTAAATTAAATATATCAAAAGATAAGAGAGTTAATAGTTTATCAGAAGACGAAGTATTAAAAATTAGAGAATTTATTGATGAAAATTATAAAGTTGAAGGTGATCTTAGAAGAGAACTTTCACTTAATATAAAACGGTTAGTCGATCTTGCGACTTATAGAGGGTCTAGACATAAAAAAAAACTCCCTGTCAGAGGACAGAGAACTCACTGTAATGCAAGAACAAGAAAAGGAAAAGCAATTGCTATTGCTGGAAAGAAACTAACACCAATTAAAAAATAATTTATGGATAAAAAAAATACAAAAAATAAATCTGAAACCACTAAAGAAAAAGATCAGAATGTTGAAAAAATTACTAAAGTAGCTAAGGTTAAAAAGAAAAATAAAATAAAAAAGAATATAACTTCAGGTATTGCTTTTGTTAATGCAACATTTAATAATACGATAGTTTCTATCTCTGATGAAGGTGGTAATGTTATTGCTTGGTCTTCTGCTGGATCTAAAGGATTTAAGGGTTCTAGAAAATCCACTCCTTATGCAGCTCAGATTGCAGCTGATGACGCCGCTAGCAAAGCGCAAGAGCATGGTCTTAAAACTTTAACTGTTAGATTAAAGGGCCCAGGCTCAGGAAGAGAAACGGCATTAAGAGCTCTTCAATCGAGAGGTTTTAAAATTATTTCAATAAAAGACACAACGCCAATGCCACATAACGGATCAAGACCACCAAAAAAAAGAAGGGTATAAAAATGGAAAATGCAATAATAGACAAAAACTGGAAAGCTTTAATTAAACCAAATAAATTAAATGTTCAAAGCAGTGAAGATAAATCAATTACTACTGTAGTAGCTGAACCTTTAGAAAAAGGATATGCTTTAACGATTGGAAATTCTCTTAGAAGAATACTTTTATCTTCAATACAAGGTTCTGCAATTACTGCAATTCAAATAGATGGAGTTTTACATGAATTCTCATCTATCAAAGGAGTTAGAGAAGACGTTACTGATATAGTTTTAAATGTAAAATCAATGTCATTAAAAGTTGAGTCTGACGGACCAAAAAAATTAATTCTTGATGTTAAGGGGCCGGGTGTAATTAAAGCTAAAGATATTCAGGAGAATTCTGAAGTGACAATATTGAATCCAGATTTAATTATATGTCACTTAGATGACAATACAAAATTTCATATGGAGCTTATTGCAAACAGAGGGAAAGGTTATCAACCGGCTGAAAAAAATAAAATGGAAGATGCTCCATTAGGACTTATAGCAATTGACTCATTATTTAATCCAGTAAAGAAGGCTTCTTTTACAGTAGAAAATGCTAGAGAAGGTAAATCTTTAGATTATGATAAGCTTGTGATGAATATAGAAACTGATGGTTCAATAGCCGCAGAAGATGCTGTAGCTTTTGCTGCTAGAATTTTCCAAGAACAATTATCTATGTTTGTTAATTTTGAAGATCCCAAAGAGATTGAAGTCAAACCCGCATCTACTGAACCTCAATTTAATAAAAATTTACTTAAAAAAGTTGATGAATTAGAACTTTCGGTTCGTTCAATGAATTGTTTGAAAAATGACAATATTATTTATATAGGTGACTTAGTCCAAAAAACTGAACCAGAAATGTTAAGAACACCTAATTTTGGTAGAAAGTCTCTTAACGAAATTAAAGAAGTATTGAACTCTATGTCTTTATATTTAGGCATGGAAATTCCTAACTGGCCTCCTGATAATATAGTTGAGTTATCCAAAAAGCTTGAGGATAACAATTAAAAATGAGACATAAATTAGGTTATAGAAAACTTAATAGAACTTCAGAACACCGTAAGGCATTATTTAAAAACATGCTTAATTCATTAATTAAATATGAACAAATTACTACCACATTACCAAAGGCTAAAGAACTAAAGCCAAAAATTGATAAGGTAATTACTATTGGTAAAAAAAATAATTTACAAGCTACCAAAACTTTATTTTCAAGACTTCAGGATAAAAGTTCCGTCACTAAGTTAGTAAAAACTTTGTCAGAAAGATACAGCCAAAGAAAAGGTGGGTATTCTCGAGTAATAAAAGCAGGCTTTAGATATGGAGATGATGCTCCAATGGCTATAATCGAATTAGTAGATAGAGATCTGCAAGCAAAAA
>Ga0114993_10003790_pt1 | contig 15443 bp, 14 predicted proteins | sample ArcticOcean_MG_C_FD_87042 | JGI IMG/M metagenome (GOLD analysis project Ga0114993, IMG submission 87042) | Marine microbial communities from western Arctic Ocean - ArcticOcean_MG_CB2_150 | ecosystem: Environmental > Aquatic > Marine > Oceanic | place: Arctic Ocean: Canada Basin | collected...
AAAATCTAACTTTGACAACAAACCAAAATCATTTGGAAGAGGAAGATCAGATAGAACAGCAAGAGATGGAGAGAAAAAAAGCTTTGGTTTTAAAGGAAAAAAAAGTTTCTTTAAAAGAGATGATTCAAAACCAACTGGTTTTACAAATAATCCAAAATATTTTGGAAGGAAAACATCAGAAAACTCCTCTAACGAAGGGGAGAAAAAAAGTTTTGAATTCAAAGGTAAGAAAAAGTTTAAGAACAGAAGTGATAGACCTAAAAGTTTTACTTTTAAAAAACATAGTCAAAGAAGAGCTAAAATCTAAGATTTTTTAGCTTTTTCTTTTTTAAATTTTCTTTTTTCTTTTAAGCTCAATTTAGGTTTTTTGCTAACGCTCGAATCTTTAAATGATTTTCCACTATACCTTTTTGACATATCTAATCTTATAGCAGAAAAAAAATTTTTTATGATAAAAAAATTTTTAGTTTAAACTTAAAGCTGCGATAGAGCCTGATTCTTCTAAATATAAAAGTATTGTATTGTCTTTTTCTATATATATCATATCTCTGATGCGCTCATTTATTTTTAAAATTTTATGATCCTTTAATTTATAATCTTGTGAAAACTTAAATTTGTGTAAAGATTTATGGTTTCCTTTTAGAGTTTTGCCTAAAACAGAAACATAAATTAATTTATCTCCCTTTAAATTAGGTAAATTTATTTTTAAAATTTGTGTGGGAGGTGAGCTTTCGTTCCAAAAAAAAATAGGTTCAGTAAAGCCAAACTCTTGATGAGATTTTTTAAGAGGCTGTTTTACATACTTATCATCTTTTAGATCTGGGTCAGTAAATGGATCTAACAATGGTGTTTCTATATAGTGAATTCCATAAGAAGAAATAGGCCAGCCAAAATTTGGAATTATTTTTAAATTTTGAATTAAATTAATTTCATCACCACCTTTTGGACCATGATCAGTAGAAAAAATGACTTTATCTTTTTTATCATAAAAAAGACCTTGACTGTTCCGATGACCGATCGAAATAATTTTAAATTCTTTATTTAAGGTATTAATTTTTATAGTTTTGCCATAAAGATTATCCATTTTTTGTGGTTGGTCTTCTTTATTTGAATAAGGGTCATGGTCACCTATGGTTAAAAGTATTTGATTATCTTCATAGTTTGATAATCTGCCACCAGCAGAATAACTAAAAGCATAAGCACATTCATCAAAAATTATAAAATCCTCAAAAATCATTTTTTCAAAGTTTAAATCTGCAACTGCTATAGAGTTAAAAAAGCAATTTTCTGATATTTTTTTGTTATAAGAAATATAAAATTTATTATCTTTCAGAAGGAAATGATTAACAATGCTTTTATTTTTTTTTAAATGATCAATTCCAACAATCTTATTGAAGTTGCTGTTAATATTTTTAAAATCAATTGTTTTTCCTTTTAAATCACTAACATTGGAAAAAAAAATTTTTCCAGTTCCAGTTATATAAAATAAATAACCTTGAAAAGATTGTAAATAACCCCTAGGACCTAATGCATTTTTTAAATCTGAGTTGAAAATTTTTAAATCATTTTTTTTGTCTAGTTTTTTTTGGGAATTATTTTTAAAAAAATTTATCTCATTTAAAGAAACTGGTATTATTTTTTTTTTAAGATCTAAAATGATCAAATTTTGATTATTTATAATATATTTTAATTCTTTTTGATTTTTATAGACAAACAATTTTTCTTTTAAGAAATTTTTAATAGAAGTGGGTATAAACTGTTTAAATATGTGAAGCGAACTTGTTTCATTGCCAATATTTTTATTTATTAAAAAAAATAAAGAAATTAAGATTAATAAAAAAATGATTAAATATTTTTTTTTCATTTTTTATTTTTATCAAATAATTTTTTTAAAATTTTAATATCATTGTGAGTATTAATATCTACAAACTGATCATGGTTTAACTCTTTTCCATAAGTAGGCATTTTTTCATTAAAAAGTAGTGAATTGTTTTTAAATTTATACCAGTAACATTGACCGGCATCATAATAATGGTCAGGCATATTTTGACTTCTAGAAAATCTATACCTTGCATTATTAAACGTCATTTTATTTGTGTTATCTTTTTTTAATGCTCTTTCAATATTAGAGGGGAACTTACAAGTATTAATTAATTTTCCATATTTTTTTTTAGATATTATTTTATAACATTCTTTTAATAGTGGAACTGTCATTAGAGTTGCAGTAGGGTAAAGGTAGCATAAATATTTTATTTTCATTTTATTTTCCTTAGCGTATTTGAGGAAGTGTTTTAAAACATCTCTATCTGGAATATTATCAGTTGATAATTTTTTTGGTCTTAGGAAGGGAACTGATGCCCCATATTTTTCTGATGTCTTTTTTATTAAGACAGAGTCAGTAGATACAATGATTTTATTAAATAATTTAGATTTAATTGCTGTAGATATAGGGTATGCAATTAATGGTTTACCTAAAAAACTTAAAATATTTTTTTTTTTAATTCTTTTAGATCCTATTCTAGCTGGTATTAAGCATACTATCATTTTTTAATAGAATGGTTTATTTTTTTCTAAAGATAAACCAATTGGCATTATCATAATTACCTTTTTGAAATGGATCTTCTTTCCAATGAAATCCGTAATTAACAAGTTTTAGTTTTGGGTACATACCCCATAGTTCTTTAGCAAAATCTCTTTTAAAAAGTTTTTTTTTATGTCCATGATAGTTAACTTCTATTGGTGTAGGATTAAAATATTCATTTATATAAATATAGTCACTAGTAAAGTTGTATAATTTTTTATAAACTTTTTTTAATTCAGCGGGGTTTTGGTGAATTAAGACTCCACTAGCTAAAACTAAATCAAATTTATTTTTTGTATTAAAATCGATAAAACTTTTGTTGGCTGATTTGTGCTTCTTTTTCAAAATTTTAAAAGCATCTCTATTTATTTCTACTCCAAAAGTTTTAAGATTTGGATAAATTTTTTTTAATGCATCTAAGTTTAACCCCATATTTGAACCAAGTTCGATAACACTTTTAATCATTATTTTATTTTCTAGGAGGTCTTTTCCTATGGTTGAAATTCTATTGTAATCAATATTTCTTTTAATGTATTTACTGCCAAAATCACCATGCCAAAAATTTTCTTGCTCTGTTTTGTATTTCATGTATTTTTTTATTGAATTATTTAGTCTAATTTATTAAATCTATTTATATCATAATAAAAAAATAAAAAACTATATATAATTAATGTTTAAAGGAAACACAATTCTTGTAACTGGAGGTACCGGATCGTTCGGTAAAAAATTTATTTCAATTATCTTAAAGGAACACAACCCTAAAAAGGTAATAATTTTTAGTCGAGATGAGCTTAAACAATCTGAAATGAGAAAATCTGAACTTTATAATAAATATAAAAAGAAATTAAGATTTTTTATTGGAGACATAAGAGATTATGATCGATTAAATACCTCTTTTGAAAATGTAGATATTGTTGTTCATGCCGCTGCTTTAAAACAAGTTGATGCCGCAGAATATAATCCTTTTGAATTTATTAAAACTAATATTTTAGGTTCGGAAAATGTTATAAAAGCTGCACACGCAAATAATGTAAAAAAGATTGTTGCCTTAAGCACAGATAAAGCCAGTTCGCCAATTAATTTATATGGAGCTACAAAACTATGTTCTGATAAATTATTTGTAGCAGCAAATAACTATACTGGCAAAAAAGATTCTAAATTTTCAGTTGTAAGATATGGCAATGTATTGGGCAGTAGAGGTTCAGTTGTTCCCTTTTTTTTTCAATACCCAAAAAACAAACCAATACCCATAACAGATTCAAGCATGACAAGATTTAGCATTACTTTGAATCAAAGCGCTTATTTTGTAATTAATTCTTTAGAAAATATGTTGGGTGGAGAACTGTATATCCCTAAAATTCCATCTTATAAATTAATTGATGTTGTGAAAGCTATTAGACCAAGTAGCAAAATAAAAATTGTTGGTATTAGACCGGGTGAAAAAAAACATGAAGAAATGATTTCTTCTGAGGAGTCGTTTTATGCTCATGAACTAAAAAATTTTTATGTAGTTTTACCTAAAGTGTTGTATGTAAAAAAAAATTATTTAACTCATATGAAAAAAAAATATGGTTTAATTAAAAGGTGCAAAAGTAACTTTAGCTATAATAGCAAAGATAATGTAAAATTCTTAACTGTCAAAGAAATCAAAAAAATATTAGAAAAAAACAAAAAAGATATTATGGTTAATTAATGATTTTTTTCCCTAGAACTTAAGAAGTATGAATTATATTCCATATGGTAGACAACACATAGATTCTAGTGATGTTAAAGCGGTTATAAAAACAACAAAAAATAACTTAATAACAACTGGTCCTTTAGTACAAAAATTTGAAACTGATTTAAAAAATTACTTAAAAGCGAAGTATGCTACTGTGTGCACAAGTGGTACTGCCGCTTTACATTTGGCTATTTTATCAATTAATTTAAAGCCTGGAGATATATTTATTGTTCCATCTATTAATTTTGTTTCTATTTGTAATATTTTAAATCTTCATAAAGGTAAAATATATCTTGCTGATGTTGACCCGTTGACCGGACAAATGACACCAGAAAATTTAGCTAGCTGTATTAAAAAAAACAAATTAAAAAAAATTAGAGGATTTGTAACAATGTATTTGGGCGGATCATCAAATAATAATGTTGAGTTTTATAAAATAAAAAAAAAATATAAATGTTTGATGATTGAGGATGCATGTCATGCATTGGGCGCAAGTTATGTTTATAAAAAAAAAATATATAAAGTTGGATCGTGCAAACATTCTGATATATGTGTATTTTCATTACATCCATTAAAATCTATCACTACTGGGGAAGGAGGAATTTTAACAACATCAAAAAAATTTATTAGTAATGGGGCACACAAAATGAGATCTCACGGAATAATTAAAACAAAAAAAAATAAACATTGGTTATACGATGTAGAATCTATTGGTTTAAATTATAGATTAAGCGATATAAATTGTGCTTTAGGTATTTCGCAATTAAAAAAAATTAAAAAATTTATACATAAAAGATTATCAATTATATCCAAATATACAAAAGAAATATTGATTAATGATCAAGTATCAATTGCTGATAAATTTAATAAACTTTCTGCAAACCATCTATTTAGATTACATATTAATTTTAAAGAGTTAAAAATAAGTAAAGATAAATTCTTCGGTATTTTTTTAAAAAATAATGTAAGATTACAACAGCATTATATACCAATATATAAGTTTAAAATTTATAAAAATTTAAAAACAGATAATTTTAAAGGTGCAGAAAAATATTTTAAAAATACAATAAGTTTTCCAATTTATTTTGATTTAACACCACAAAAACAAAAAAAAATTATAAACTTGATTAATAAAACAATTTATAAATATTAAATAAATGGATAAGGTTTTATTATCAACAGTAGATGAGCATGGTTTTTATAAATATATACTGAATGCTGTAAAACTCCATGCGAATAAAAAATTAAAAAAAAATTTTACAATTAAAAAATTAAAGTTGATTTCACCTTCTATAAATTTTTTTTTCTTTCTTTTAAAGAATTTATTTCTAGGTGTTTTTTTTGATAAACAAAAATTATTAAAACTTAATTATAAAGATTGCAATATAGGAAAGTATATATCTTCAGCACTATATCGAGATACATCAAGCCATAAGTCATTATTTATATTGTATATAAATATTTTTAAATATTTATATATTGCTGGTAAGATATTTAATACGGCAATAAAAATTTCTAATAATAATCAGGCATTTTATATTGATCATGCTGGTTATTTAAATGGAATTTTTTATGAAATTTTATCTAAAAAAAAAAAATTAATTTATAGCAATGTATATCCACGAGGAGTTTTTTTTGTAGATTTTAGGAAAAAAGAAAATTTTTTTTTTCAAAAAGTTGAAAATTTATTAAGACTTAGAAAACTTAAAAACTTTACTAATAAAAAAGGAAAAAAAAATATAAACTTTTTTGAAAAAATTTTAAAAAAACCTGAAACAATTCCTTATATGAAATCTACAAAATTTAATAAAATAAAAAGATTTAATTTAATTACCAATAATATTGATAAATTTGAATATGTTATTTATGCCCATTCCTTTACTGATGCACAGTTATGGTATGGTCATGATGGTTTTGTAACTCTTTATGATTGGCTTGATTTTACAATTAAAGAATTAAAAGAAAAAAATGTAAGTGTTTTAGTTAAGGGTCATCCTAATTTTTATAATAAATCAATTGGCTTAATGTCAAAAATAGATAAAGAGAAATTTACTTATTTATCTAAAAAATATAATTCTGCTAAAATATTTTTTTTAAACACGCCTATAAAAAATGGAGAACTATTAAAAAAGATTAACAAAAAGACAATTTTAATTTCGCACCATGGTACTGCTCTTTTAGAAGGCTTGTATTCTGGATTTAAATGTATTTCATCTATAGCGACCTTTTGGAATCCACAAATAAAAATTACAAATCAATGGAAAAATACTAATGAATATAGATTATTACTAAATAAAAATTGGTCTAAGTTGAAATTTCCAAATAAAACCCATTTGTTAAACATTATATATCAAGTTTTTTTAGATGATAATTCAGCATATGGGAAAAATTATTATTTAGAAATATTTTCAAAGACATCTAAAATTACAAGAGAAAGAATGTTCAAATTACAACACAATCTTAAAGTAAATAAAAAAATAGAGTTTAAAATTATAAATAAGATTTCCCAAAATATTGAAGAAATCAATTATTAATAAAACTTGGATTCTACAAATAGCCTATTAATCAAAAAAAAATATGATTTAAAAAATCTAACCATTATAGTATAAATATTTATAAATGAGTTTACATAACTTTAAAAAAACTTATATTTGGAAATTTTTTATTCAAAATTTATTTTACCCAATTTATAATATCATCTGGCAATATTTAATAAATTTTAAAGCTAAAATATTATATTTTATCTGGTTTTTTAAAAAAAAAGAATTCATAAGATTGAATCAAAATGATAAAATTCTAATTAAAGATAATAGCATTTTTAAATATATTTCAAAAAAAATTCTCAAAGAATGTCTGCCACTATTATAAATTCTAAAAAAAAAATATTAAGTGAAGCATATAAAAAAAAACTTTCTGAAGAAATGGGTCGAACAGCTGTTGATGCAGAATTGCCTTATAGAATTTCGATGTATGAAAATTTGAGTGAAGATTTAAAAAAAGAAATTTGTATATTTGCTAGCTCAGACTTAATGATTTCTACAGCAGCAAATTATATGGGAATTTTTCCAATTTTAACACGTGTACAAGTTTATCATAATATTCCAAGAGAAAGAGGAGAAGTAAGAGGAGCAATGCACTGGCATAGAGACACTTTTGGATTCAAAAATTTAGATTTTTTTATGGCTGTTACTGATATTAGCGATGAAAATGGACCATTCTACACTCTTGAGAAAAAAGTAAAAGCAGGAACATTTTTGTCATTTTCTAATTTAGTTTCAACAACAAAAAAAGGGGAAAGAGGAAAAGTTTCTTCAGAGGAATTTTTTAAATACTTTAAAGATGAACCTTTTTTAAAGTTAACTGGAAGCAGTGGCAATGCTATATTTTTAGATAGCTTTTCATGCTATCATAGAGGTGGATTCTGTAAGAGTAAAGATAGAGTAACTTTAAGATTTTGTTATCAAAGTCATGATGCTTTGTTTAAAAGTCAAGTATCAGACAAGGGTTTTTATATATACGATAAAAGTTTGCATAAAGAAAATGTAAATGATGTTTTTAAAAATTATTTATTTTTCAAAAGGCCCTCAAGAGTAATGAATTATTTGACTAATAAGATTGTAAGGTTTTATAGAAAAATTGATTTTATAGTTTAAATTAGACTTGAATATAGCATGATTTTACATCACACATGTTTTATAAAAAAAGTGTAAAATGAAAACTCAAAGACCCAGAAACAAAGCAAAAAAAAACAACTAAATACAATATTAGTTAGTTAGTCCAATAGTTTATTTAATATTCCTTTATTTTTCTGATCTTTTTGTAAAACATTAATATTTGTATTTTTTTTTATATCCATCCTAGATTTAATAAAGTCAGGAGTGTAATGAGCAACAATTAAACTTCGATCTTTGCTTTCAGAATAATTTGGAAGACCAGCATGCCACATTAATGTGTTAAGAATTAAAATACCTCCTTTTGGCACTTTTGCAGTTGTGAATTTATATCTTTTAACATCTTCAATTGTTGGAAATCTTCGAAATTTATGACTACCATTTAATAAGATTGGTCCACTATTTTTAGGATCATAATTATTTAAATAAGTTAAAACTCCACAACTTAATAAATATTTTTCAGAACCCATACCAATAGGAATTTTTTGTCCTGGTTTTGAGAAAGATACATAAGGATAATCAAGATGGAGATTTTGTCCTCTAGATCCAGCCAACGAACATTGGGCCGCATAATAAGTACAAACAAAATTTTCACCCATTAATTTTTTAAAAGCATTCATGACAGTTTTTGGCTGAATTATTTTAACAAAAGTTTCATCAATATTAAGTAAATTAAAAAAATTAATTGATTTTTTCATTTTATCTATTTCATAGGTAGATGAAATTTTTTTATAATTTTTATTATTTTTTAATTTTTTATTAATTATTTTTTCTGCTTTATTTATAGTTTTTTTATTATAGAAATTTTTAATTATAATATAACCTTTTCCTTCAGTTAGTTCTTTAATAATTTTTTTTTCAATTTTGTTTAATTTTAAAGTATTATTTTTATTTATTATTTTTTTCTTGAATTTATTAATTTTTTTTTTAGGAAAATTTTTTATTGTTTGGTATGATAATTTGGCTTTATAGCTAAAAGGATTAAAGTCATTATCTTTAATTGCACCAAATTTTAATGGATTAAAATTTTTTGGCCAAATAGTCATTGAGTCATACAGAGCATCTCTGAGATTAATATTTATTAATTTTGATGATTTAAAATTTACTCCTCTTAGATTGGAATGAGTAAAGTTTGTATTTTTTATTTCAGTGTTGTGAAAAATAGAATTACTTAGGTCTGTATCAGTAAATATGCATTTTTCAATTTTTGAATTATTAAATTTTGAATCAGATAGATTCATTTCCCAAAAATTACATTTTTCTAAATTACAGTTTTCAAAACTTATTTTTTTAAATTTTAATTTTAAAAAATTCTTATTTTTTAAACTTTTATTGGAATAATCTATTTTTGTAATTTTAGACATAATTTATTATATATAATTGTTTGTTATTATTTGTAAATAATATAAACATTATGTAGTTAAAATGATATTAGTTGTAAAAAATTAAGTATTTAAGAAAATGTCAAAAAAAAAATTTCATCTAGGTTTTTTGGGAGGCGGGATAAATTCAACAATTGGAAATATACACCACTTGGCTAGTAAATTAGATGGAAGATGGAATTTAACCTCAGGTTTTTTTAGTAGAAATAAAAAAATTAATCATAAGTCTGCATTAAGTTATGACGTAGACCTTAAACGTACTTATAGTAACTTTAATGACTTTATTAAAAATGAAAAATATAAAATTGATGCTGTGGCACTTTTGGTTCCAACTCCAGAAAGATATGATTATTTACAGAAATTATCAAAGTATAAAATACCTATAATTTCTGAAAAACCTTTAGTTGAAAATTACTCTCAATGTTTAAAACTAGAAAAACTTTTTAAAGTAAAAAATTTTTTAAGAGTTACCTATAATTATACAGGGTATCCGTTAATTAAAGAGTTAAGAGAAATTATTAAAAAAGGATACTTAGGTAAAATAAAACAAATACATTTTGAAATGCCACAAGATTCTTTTACAAACCTAACATCCAAAAAAATTTTTCCAAAAAAATGGAGACTAAAAGACAACGGAATACCAAATATTAGTCATGATCTTGGGTCACATTTAGTGTCATTAATATATTTTTTATTAGATGAATATCCCTCTAGTGTTATTTGTGATTATTTTAAAAGCAGTAAATTTAAAAATTTAATTGATAATGGTTATTTCTGGTTAAATTTTAAATCTGGAATAAAAGGAACCTTTTGGATTAGCAAGTCCACACCTGGGGTTAGAAATGGTTTAAAAATTAGAATTTTTGGAGAAAAGAAAGGATCACAATGGCTACAGAATAGACCAGAGGAGCTATTGATATATAATGAAAATGGTTCTTTAGAGAAAATTGACAATTTAACATTAAAATTAACAGCACATCTTAAAAAATATAATAGATATAAAGTTGGACACCCAGCTGGTTTTTTAGAAGCATTTGCTAATCTATACTCTGAATATGCAGATCAATTAGAAATGTTTTTTCAAAATAAAAAAAAACTTAAAGACGAAAGACCATTTGATTTAAAGAATTCTACAAATATTTCTAAATTTTTTAAAGCAGCTTCCAAAGCTAATAAAAATAAAAAGTGGACCAAGATATAACATTAGTATGAATATTTTGATTTATGGCGCAGGAGCAATAGGCAGTCATATAGCTTACTGTTTAAATCATAAATCTAATAACATAGTGTTAATTTCAAAACCAAAATATTTAAAAATCATAAAAAAAAATGGTATTAATCTAAAAATATTTTCTAACGAAAAGTTAAAAAAAAAAATAATAATAAAAGAAAATGATCATATTAAATTTTATTCTGGCCTTGAAGAAATTAATAAAAAATTTAAGGATAATATTGATATAATATTTATAACTGTAAAGTTAAAAGATTTTTCATTAGGTATTACTAAAAAAATTTTAGCTGTCACAAATAATACAACAAGCATAATACCGCCTTGTACTCATTTACCTCATTGGTGGTTTTATGGCACATTTAAATCTAACTTAAGGAATAAAAAATTATTAAAACAATTTAAAATTTTTAAAAAATACCAAAATTATATGATTGGAATGACAATGTGGGTATCTGCAAAAATTGTTAAGCCTGGTTATGTAGAGGTCAAACATATACAAAGGGGATATCCAATAAAAGAAATACATAAAAGTAGAAGAAAACATGCTTTAAAGTTAAGACGTTTTTTTAAAGAAAAATGTGTTTCGCCAACAGTTAAAAATATTTACAGTGAAATATATATTAAAGCTATAAACTCATTTGCCTTTAATTTAGTGGCACTTCAAACAGAATTAAATAATAAGCAGTTAAATAAAAATAAAAAAGCAATTTTGTCTATAAATAAAATATTTGGTGAATTTGATAAAATAATAATATTGCTGGGCTTAAGAATCTACCAAAGTAAAAAATCCCGAATAATTCAAACACTATCTAGCACTAAACACACATTAAGTATGTTATATGACTTTCAAAATAAAAAAAAAGTAGAAATTACTTATTTGTGGAAAACATTAGTATTATTATCTAAGCTAACTAAACAAAAGATAATATATACAAGCAAAATCTATTATGAAGTTTTAAAAAAAATAAAATTACATGGACTTAAGGGATAAAAAAAAAATTACAGATTTATTTAAAAAAAATTATAACAATAAATCTTTTATAACCGCAGAGATCTCTGCAAATCATGGCGGTAAGTTATCAAATATTGAAAAGATAATTAAAAATCTAAAAAATTCTGAAGTAGATGCAATTAAAATTCAACTATATAAAGCTGATAGAATAACAATAAATTCAGATAAAAAAGATTTTGTAATTTCATCTAAAAATACATGGAAAAAATATAAATCTTTGTATAATTTATACAAACAAGCACAAACACCTTATTCATGGTATGATAAAATAAATTCACTTTGCAAAAAAAATAATCTTATTTTATTTTCATCAGTTTTTGATTTAGAAACTGTAAATTTTTTAAAAAAAAAAAATTGCCCAATTTATAAAATTGCCTCACCTGAAATAACCGACATTCCTTTAATCGCTAAAGTTGCAAAAACAGGAAAACCAGTTTTTTTATCTACAGGTTTAGCAAATAAAAAAGACATAACTCTAGCATTAAAAACTTTAAGAGATAATAGGTGTAAAAAAATTATTTTGATGAAATGCACAAGCGCTTATCCGGCACCTGAAAATGAGATAAATTTAAAAACAATGATAGATTTCAAAAAAAAATTTAAAGTACAAATTGGATATTCCGATCATACTATTGGAAATATATCAGCTATTGCTGCCGCCACACTAGGCGCAAGAGTAATAGAAAAACATATAATTTTTAATAAAAAAAAGAAAACAGTTGATGATTTTTTTTCAACAACACTGAATGATTTTAAAAATATGGCTAATGAAATTAGGAAAGCTGAGAGAGTACTAGGACAAGTTAATTATAAAATTTCTAAAGAATCAAAAAAAAACCTAGATGGAAGAAAATCAATTTATGCAATCAAAAATATAAAAAAGAATGAATTTTTTTCAGATTTAAACATAAGATGTATTAGACCGTCTTTTGGTTTACATCCAAAATATTATTTAAAATTAATAGGCAAAAAAACTAAAAAAAAATTTTCTAGAGGTGATAAAATAAAATTATAAAATATGAATAAAAAAAAAATATTTTTAATAATTAAAGATGCTCTAATTAAAATTAAAGTTATTAGAAAAAAAGATTTAGACAAAGGCATAAAAAAAATAAACATTTTTTCAAATGAAAAAATAGATTCACTTAGATTAGTAAATTTAATTAGTTTTTTTGAAAAAAAATTTAAAATTAATTTTTCTGATACTTTTTTTATTAAAAAAGAAAATCAAAAAATTATAAAGATTTGTGATTATATCTTTAGTAGAACTAAATGAATTTATATTTATTCTTATTAAAAAATTATGATAAAAAAAAAAAATTAATATATAATGATAAAGAGTACACTTATTTATATTTTATTAATCTAATAGAGCATGCATCAAAATATTTATGTAAGTTGAATAAATTAAAAAAAATTCTCATAATTACTGATAATCCTTTTTATATTTCTGTATTATATTTTGTTGCTGCAAGATGTGGATATACATTAATTACATTAAATAAATCTTTAAGTAAAAAACAAGTTTTAGAACAGGTAAATTATTCAAAACCAGATTGCATAATTTTCTCAAAAAAATTGTTAAAAATAAACAAAAATACAAGTAAATCAATAGTTTTAGACGAAGAAAAAATTTTTAATAAAAGTGAAATAAAAATTGATAATTTTTATAATATAAAAAAAAATCTAGATATAAAATATAAAAATAATTTTCTTAAAAAAGATTATATTGTTACGTTTTCATCGGGGACTACTTTTAAACCAAAACCAATATTATTTACACAAGAAATAAAGCTAAAAAGATACTATCATATAAAAAATTTATATAATGTTACAAAAAAAGATAATACATTATCCTTTTCTCCATTGGATCATTCTTTAGGACAAAGACTTTTTTTTCTTGCAACACTATCAGGTTCAAATTTCCTTTACTTTGATAATTATAATTTTTTAAATTTAAGAAAAAAAATAAAAAAATATAATATTACTTTTACTATTTTACCTTCAAATTATCTGCATATGTTAAAAGATCATCTAATAACAAAAAAAATTAATATAAAAAAAATTGTCTCAGCAGCATCAAGTTTAGATTCGAGTGATAAAGAAATTTTAAAAGAAAACAATATAAGGTTTTATGAAATGTATGGTGCTTCAGAAATAGGAACTGTGTCAAGTTTATCATTCAAATCTTCAAAAAAATATATTAATTCAGTAGGAAAAGTTTTAAAAAATATTAAAATTAAAATTTTATCAGAGAAAAAAAAATTTGTTAAAGAAAAAATACCAGGTCAAATACTCTGTAAAACACCATTAAAATTTAAAGAATATTTTAATAATAAATTTTTAACAAAAAGTAATTATTTTAAAGGGTATTTTATGACAGGGGATATAGGTTACTTAAAAAGAGACCATCTGTATTTTTTGTCACGTAAAAAAGACGTTATTATATCCAGCGGTATAAATATATATCCATCAGATATAGAAAGAGAACTTAATAGACATCCAAATATTAAAGAGTCAGCTGTAATAGGTTTGAAGGATATCTTTTTTGGAGAAGTTGTTTTTGCAGTATGTATTGTGCATAAAAAAAAAAATGATATGCAATTAAATTTAAATAATTATCTTTTAAAAAAAATTTCAACTAAACAAATTCCTCTGGGATATTCATTTGTAAAAAAACTTCCTAAAAGTATCTTTGGTAAAGTTTTAAAAAAACAATTAAAAAATGAGTATGATGAAAAAAAATTAGATTTATCAAAAAAAATTAGATTAATTTTAAATTAAAATGAAAAAAGTAATAGCAGTTAGAGTTAATTATAATCAATTAGTTGGTTTAGGCCACTTATATAGAATGTTAAGATTTGTAAAACCGCTATCCCAAAAATATAGAATAATATTTTTTATAGATAAAAAAGAAGATTTGATTGAAAAAAATTTTAATTATGAATTTATAGAAGTTTATAAAGGGAATAATAAATTTAAATCTGAAATTGATGATATTAAAAAAATAAAAAAATTAATAAAAAATATAAAAATAAATTATTTTATAATAGACGATTATAGAATCGGTATAAAATGGGAAAAATTTTTTTACCGAAAACAAAAAATAATAATATTTGATGACTTAAATAATAGAAAACATTTATGTGACTTTATTATTGATTCTAAACATGTTGGAGAAGACACAAAAAAACGTTATCAGAACCTTGTTCCCAAAAATTGCCAAAAATTATTAGGACCAACTTATTCGATAATAAACAATGATTTAGAAAAAAAGAAAAAATCAAAAAAAAATCTACTATTATATTTTGGTGGGGGTGGAGATATTTCAAAATATTATAATTTTTTTAAATATTTAGCTGAAGAAAATAAACTAAAAAAAAATAAAAATAAGATTAATATTACTTTAGTTATTGGGCCATTAGCCAAAAAATTCAAGAAATTTTTAAAATTTAAAAAAAATAAAAATATTGAAATTTTAAATAATGTAATGAATTTAAAATATGTTTTAGAACATACTTCTATGTATTTTGGAGTATCTAGTTCAATAATATACGAGTTAAATTTTTTAAAAATTCCTGCATGTGTTTTTTCAAAAAATGACAACCAAACCAATCAGATTAATAATCTTGAAGAATTAGGAATTTATTTTCAAATTAGAGAAAAAAATTTAATAAGTGATTATAAAAAAACAACAAATCTTATTTTTACTTTTTTTAATAATTTTAAAAAAGTTTCCGATTTAACAAACTGTAGACAAATTAAAATTGATAAAAAAGCATGTAAAAGAATAGAAAATGTTATATTCAAAAGCAATAAAAGATATAAAAAAGATTATAAAAAAAA
>Ga0114993_10003798_pt1 | contig 15417 bp, 13 predicted proteins | sample ArcticOcean_MG_C_FD_87042 | JGI IMG/M metagenome (GOLD analysis project Ga0114993, IMG submission 87042) | Marine microbial communities from western Arctic Ocean - ArcticOcean_MG_CB2_150 | ecosystem: Environmental > Aquatic > Marine > Oceanic | place: Arctic Ocean: Canada Basin | collected...
ATGAAGAGAGCCATGACCTGTAGGGACCGTGCTAGTCTTGCCGACCCGTTCAGAAGAGTTTAAATCCCCCTTAATATTCCATGTTGATAATGAGGGAGAATGCCCATTAGTGGTTGGAACTAAACTAGTTAATACTTCCTTTTCCCGGCTGCCTTGCCGATAAACAGTAATTCCTTTACAACCTAGTTCCCAAGCCTTTTCATAGGCCAATCCAATATCATGCTGAGTGGCATCATTGGGAAGATTAATTGTCTTAGAAATACCGCTATCCACATATTTTTGAAACGCTGCTTGTGTTCCAACATGCCATTCATATGGGATGGCATCACTAACCGTAAAAACTTTCCGAGCCTCAGAATCCATCAATGACTCTATGCCTACCCCACTGGACAATTTGTCAGTGAGTTCTTCTTCAGACATGTTAAGACGTTTTTGGAGATCCTGATCAACATAGAATAGTTCAACATCTTCCAAAGCTGCGCTTAGATTATGCTTTTTATATGCAAGTGCAAAATGAGGCTCAATTCCACTGGAACAGTTGGCTATCATTGAAATTGTCCCGGTAGGAGCAATCGATAACCTCCAAGCATTTCTCATAGATTCCCATTCCCCACCATTGGCTTTATTCAATGTGGAACCCGCAAAGGCTGGGAAAGAACCTTTATGCTCTGCAATCTTTGAAGAAGTCTCATCTGCTACACGTTTTAAAGAAGCCCCCACACCATCTGCCAACTTCAATGCTTCATCACTACCATATGAAATATTTAACCGTACTAGCAGGTTAGCCCAACCCATGATTCCCAGGCCAACCTTTCGAGTGGATTCATTCATATGCTGAGTAAATTCAGTTGGATGACGGTTTGCATCAACTACATTATCAAGAAAGTTTACGGAAATACCCACTGTCTTTTCAAAACGCTTGAAATCAAACTTGTCATCTCGGATGAAATTACCAACATTGATGCTACCAAGATTACAGGACTCACCAGATAGTAGGGGTTGCTCACCACAAGGGTTGGTGGCATTGATCTGACCTAACTCGGGGGTAGAGTTATCTTCATTGATTCGATCTAGCCAAACCATTCCAGGTTCCCCATTAGTCCATGCCCCACGAATGATTTCCTCAAACAACTCTCTGGCCCTTATATAACGGCCATCCTCCTGAGGCTCATCATATGATGCTCGATCAAGAGGCCATGACAGGTGAATCCACTTATCTTGTTGCATCGCAGTCATGAATGTGGAATCAGCACCAATGGATATATTGAAGTTTGATACCTCACCTTCAATATTCTTACAATGGATAAATTCTTCAATATCGGGGTGATAGACCTCCATGATTGCCATGTGAGCTCCGTCACGCTTCCCACCTTGGGTAATCATCGTGCCGACTTGAGAAAGAACCCGGAGAACATGAATGGGTCCACAAGCTTTACCATGCGTGGTGCTGATACCATGACCCTTAGGGCGTATGCCTGAAAGACTAAACCCGATTCCACCACCAAACTTCTCAATCATGGCCTGATCACCAGCCACACGCATGATATCACCCATTGAATCAGGGATATCCATAACATAACAAGCACTGAGGGTTCCTTGGCCTGTACCTGCATTCATGAGTGTGGGACTATTGGGCATAAAATCAGAGGCCCACATCAAATCAAAGAAAGATTTTTCTAAATCTCTAACTTGGCTCTCAGTGGCACCATATTTGTACTCAACCTCAGCTATGGCCCGTGCCACTCGTGTAAATAAACCTTCAATATCCTCAGCAGGCTCTCCAGTTTCATCCTTTAAAAGATATCTTTTTTCTAATATTTTGACTGAATTATCAGTAAACGGCCTTGAAACAGCTACCACAACAAACTCCTACTTCCACAAAAATAAAACGGCCCCAATGAGAGCCATAGCAAAAACCTTAACAACCCTGTCAGTTCACTTCAAACGCAATTCCCCCCACTTAGCAACCATTAGTGCATCAACTGCATCTTGGGAGTACTTTTTGACTTCTTCTCCGTAAATCTTACAAGCCATAGACATGACTTTCTCTTTATCAGCTTTACCATTGCCCACTACATCTTTCTTCCACGTCATTACATTGACTGTGAAAACATCTATATCATAATGAGCAAATACAGTACGACACATCGCTAGGACATGTACAAGCTTAATCAAGGTTTGACGGTTCTGAACTAAGGGAATGTCTTCAATGCAGATTAAGTCATCTGAGGTGACAGAATCACGAACCCATGAAAACATTTGTTTGTAAAGTTCTTTGAACCGAGTCTCCCATGACTTAGATTTAGAGATCAATTCTACCACTTCAAAGCCCTTGTTGGGAAGCAGTTTACTAATAGCTATTTTTGAGGTAGATAGATCGATCCCATAGACACTCATATCTTAAAACGTTCCTGACCACGCCTAGTGACAACCCGACTTATTGTATCGAATTGTGATTCATATAGGCTTAAACGACCCTTGAGAATCTTCAGTTCTGCACTTAAATCAATGACTCTCAATTTAAGAGTCTGAAGTTCTGGATTCTCAACTAAAGCCTGCCCAATCAAAGAATCCTTTAACAATTTTTTAGAAGAATCACTCTCCAGCCGTGCAATAGCCGTCGATTGCAACAAACTATAACCCTCAGTAAGGATATATAGCTCTCCATCAATCTTAGAGAGTTGATAAACCATGTGACCACGCCATGCTCCCAGGAACAAAAGCCAATCATCCAGTGCCATATCAGATAGATTATCTGCATTGCTGGGAAATGAGTAGGTGGTCCCACTTACTGGCCTAATTGGAGACGGATAATCCTCATCTAATGTTCGTAATTCCCCTGCTTTTGAAATGAAAGTAGTAACATTGACCATAAAACTTAAACCCCTTGTATAAAGTAATCTTTTTCACAAGTTTTTCGATAATTACACCAATCATGTTTCCAATCAGGTTGATATGGAACATGTTCAGACTGTTTAACATATTCTAAAACCCGACGAAACTTATCTAAAGTCGCTTCAACTATTGAATCATCACGTTCAACTTCACAGATGGTATATTCTTGATTATCTTTATTAATGTAAAAAATCATTCCATCTTTGATTCCTGACATCAACGAATAGAGATTCCACTGCATCAAATGGTCAGGACGAGGCAACTCAGTTTTACGCTTAGGATTAGCCATTGATTTAAGTTCCAATAGAAACTCTTTATCATCTGATGGCCGTTTAATTATGGCATCATAGAATCCCCTAATAGGTGGATCCTCATATGTAAGCTCTTGTTCTGCAGAAACCATAATCCCTGTCTCTGTTAACCGTTTCTCAACAAATTCATGGAATACAGTCCCAACTGCCATCCGTCGTAAACTATTGTCTGAAATGGGATCCTGATCATGACCAAGCATGTAATAATACAAGGCACGAGGGCATAAATGAGCCTGAGATGGGCTGAAGTGAGTTCTTACATAGGGCTTACGTTGTTGATTTTTTTCATAATCATCAAATGTAGCCTCTAACCAATGTTTTGGGTTATCACGCTCTCTTAAAATACTACTAAGTTTCGGCATTAATCTTTCCTTGGGCAAAAGTCATAAGATTATCTATAAAACTAGATTTGAATTTACCAACAATTTCATCATTATTATGTCGCCAAATGACTAATCCATAGTCACGAAATAACACCTCATCTCTCCGTTGATCTCTCTTCTTGAAATGATGCGGACCATCTAATTCAATCCCCAGATGTAAATCTGAAATATAGATGTCCACCACATATGGGGGGAAGTCCTCTTCTAGGCTCGAACCGAATCCAGCCTCTTTAACCCAAGCAGCGACAGTAAATTGTTGCTTAGTGTCCTTTTTTCGAGGTTCAGACTTCACGGACCACCGATCCGACGCATCGTAGGATTATCTGTATCCCAACTATTACTACTAGAAGGGCTAACACGGGGAGTACCACCACGATTACTAGCACGATCAGTTATACGTTCTGAATTGAGAAGGTTTGAGGCATCAAGGTCACCATCAAAGCTAGGCAATAGTGTATTCTCATTCTCTGGGAGTTCTTCAGCACCCATAATTCGATCCAAAGCCCCAGGGTCCACAGGACGATCATTCAACATATCTTCAGTTTTACGACGTGTACGTTTCTTCTTTTTAGGAGGTTTCGTCAGTCCAACACTAATCTCAGCAGTCATTTCTGCATAAATTGTCCTCACATCACCCCTAAGACGATCAGCAAATTTCTCTGCAATCTCTGCAGCCAAATCTTCATCAACGTGGTATACACCCTCTAACATACTGCCAAAGGATGAAAGGATTCCTTGTAAATCTTCTGCCAATGTACTCACTGATGTGGTCATACCACGCTCCTTACCTTGTTTGAAATATTATCTTGAAGGTCTTCAGACTCTTTTAGTATCTGAAGGAACTTCTCTCGTCCCATCCCCTTAGTAATTTCACCTGTAAATTCATCAGTATAACTGTACTGTGGGCCACTCTGCTTGATAATGTCTAAATCTTTAGCCCTCATGAACAACTCGTAAAGAGGGTCTGGTAGACCAGTAAAATAGAATGGTACAGCTGCTGTTAGCAATGGAGTATGAGTTTTATTCTTCTCCGCTTTCATATTGATGAAGAACCCTTGAGGATCTTTAGCATCACCAATGGTGTCACCTTTACGGACACGAACCATTATTCGACTGAAGAACTCTTGCCCCTTACCACCTGGTAGAGCATCCCGTGTTATGTACCCACCTATTCCAGCACGAATCTGATTTATCAAAATTATAGCGGTATTAACATTGGCCTGTGGAAGCTTACGATAGAACTGGTTCATCATACGAGCCTGTAGTCCAATCGATTGATGTTCCATACCCTCTTGAGCCTCTGCAGTGGGCAATAAGGCTGCAATACTATCTAGTACGACTAAATCTACCCCGTTTGCACATAACGATAGTAAAATGTCTAATGCTTTTTCCCCAGTTTGGGGACGTGCCACAATTAAATTCTCAAGATCAATACCAATATTTTCGGACCAAACTGGATCATAGCTAAATTCTGCATCAATGAAAGCACATTTATTGCCTAACTTTTGAGCATGAGCAATGATACGTTGTGAGATATAGGTCTTACCTGAGCTCTGATACCCAAACAGTTCAGTGACTGCCAGCCGAGGCACACCACCACCCAACATCCCATCCAACGCAGGCATCCCTGTCTCAATACGTTGAGTATCTAAAGACTCATCATTTCCGACAGTTAGATTCGTTTTAAGTTCTTTATTTATAATATCTAAAATTTTCTTTGTATCATTCATCTGACATGTCACCCCAACTCTTTTTTGAATGTTTCATTTCTACAACCATTGGAACATTGAAACGCCCATATGGGGAATTTGTAAAATCCTCCATAATCTCCTTTATTCTCGGCAATGAAGACTCATCAACCTCATCTAGCACTATACTATCATGAACAACATTGCAGATATTTCCACCAACCTGATTAAGATGTTCCCAAACATTGAACAGGCTAATTTTTGACATTTCTGCACATGTACCTTGGATTACATAATTTACCCCTTTATAACTATCTTTACCAGCAACATGTATTCGACGACCATAAAGAGTCCGAACATAACCCCTAGTTGATATTTCCTTAGGGAGTTGTGTTTCACTGTAATAACGTAATTCTGGATAACTAGTCCAAAATTGATCAAAGATGGATGAAGCCTGTCGGTAAGAAATACCAGCCTCATCTGCAAGTTTTTTAGCCCCGGCACCATACAAAGAGGCGAAATTAGTTTGTTTTGCTGTTTGACGTTGATCTTTAGTTGCCCCAGAACCCCAAATCAAATTAGCTGTATACATATGCATATCAACACCTCGGTTGAAGGCATCAATCATATTCTGTTGCTTTGAAACGTGAGCTGCCACCCGTAGTTCCTGCTGGGCATAGTCAAAATCAAAAAATTCATGGTCTGGTACAAACAATCTTCGTATTTCCTTCTTTCTGGGAATGTTTTGAAGATTTGGACTACTTCCTGAGAATCGGCCTGTTATTGTACCTGAAGCATTCCAGTGTGCGTGTATACGTCCCTTATGCTGTAGCTTAGGATATGACTGGACATAAGTATTATCCAACTTCTCAAGGTCACGCCAGTTTAAAATCAACTGAGCAACTTTAGATCCCACAGGATGTGTAATCTTCGCTAACGCCTTTACATTGGTGCTACGACTCCCGCCCTCAGTTTCAATAGTAGGTTTGATACGTAGTTGGTCATAGAAGTATTCACCAAGCTGTTTAGGTGAACTGAGTTCCAATGGGCGCCCAACTATTGTATAAATCTCATCTTGGATGTCCCGCTGTTGAGATTTAAGTTGACGGTGTAAGGTTGAACAATATTCTAAATCAATCTTAATACCCCGTTGCTCCATAGCCATTATTACCGGGATTAATCTATGCTCCATATCAATTAATTGAGTATGCCCAGGTCTTACCTTTAATTCATCTAAAAATAAATAAGCCAAAGCCTTAGTTAGAACAGTATCCATACACGCATAGGGATCCATAAAATCTGCAGGAACATAGGAATAGTTCTTTAAGTGATACTGCTCCATGTACATCTTAATGGTTTTCTCATTAGCTGAAGCAACTTCACCAAATATAGACTCACCTAACTCTTTCAAACCCTTCGGTCCCCCCGTGTCCCGTAGATGTGCCAATCGAAGGGTATCTAAAAGATTTTTGGGTGGGAGTGCTCCATATGTCTCTCGAATCATATGCAAATCAAATTCACAGTTATGAAAGACAAAGGTCTTATAGTCAGCTTTAAAAATCTCAGTCAGTAAGGAACCAATATTAGCTGTACCAAAATCAGTGTTGCGAATAAAAGTGGCTTTATCATCCCATGCTAAAGAAACACCAAAAGCACGATCCTCCACCCACCGTAAACCTGTTGTTTCAGTATCTACAGCAACATAAGAATCCTTACTGGAAAGAATGTCATTCTTGAGAGAATCAAGATTCTGGGGATAAATACGGACGTAATGTGGCAGCTGCAGTACTTGTGTCATTGCTTATCCTTATCGCATCATTAAAATCGGGTAATCGTTCCATATTGATTCGACCTGGCGGAAATGTGTTAATACATTGAATAAGAAAAGGCAACTGGAAGTACACACATTCAAATGGCTGTATTATGGTTACATCTTCAATCATTAATTCCGCTTCAATATTTGACCGTGGAACACTCAGTTGCAAGCCACTTCCTTCAAGAGTTGAAGCAATTCCAATTAAATCCTGCTCCGTCGTCTGCAAGGCCAACCGCAATTGATCTAATGTTTCCTTCTTATCCATTTCACATAGTTTAGTTCCCACTGACTGACGTAATTTGTGGACCATATCAGGATAAGTTTGTTGAATCCGTGGTGAGTATAAAGTCATAGACTCATCTGACATCACTACATGTTTACCATTTTCAGATAATCCAATATTTATTGTCTCTGATCCAGCCAACAATCTAGCAACTGCCTCAGTAAACTCAACAGGGATGACCAAATCTGGCAACTTTACACCTTTATACGGAACTGATGCTGTAAAGAGGCAAAAACCATTCATACCCGAAATGATTAACTCATCATCAGTTGAACCAATATAGGAATATGTAAGACTAACCTGATCAAAGGTCCGTGATACAAAATCTTTAGAGGATTCCAAAAACCCTAAAAAGCTAGAATCAGTCGTACAATTAAGTCCAATCGTTGGTGAATCAGGTATATCATCATAAATTCCCTCAACATAAGGAATTTTAACTTGAGATCTACCAGATTTCACAATGATTGAGCCTTTTCCATCTGAAACTAGATTAACTGATGAAGTTTTAAATCCACCAATAATCTCCTTCAGTTTAGATATTGAGGCTGAGAAAACAAAGTTCTCATCAGTCTCAATATCTCCAACATTCCAAATAGGCATATTCCCATCTTGGTAGATACGAAATTGCCCACCTTGGACTAGACCCAACATTGGAGTTTTTTTAGCTGTATTAGAAAGAACAGAGGCTATAGAACCTAATTTACGCTCCAATGCCACCCTAGCCATTTCTACCATTTTACATCCTTATCTTTAGCTTTGCCCTTACCTGATATCCCATCAAGCTGTTTCTGCATCTCATTAACTTTCCGACCAAGTTCCAGAATCACCGATTCATTGTCAGTGACATCAGCCTGCGTCACCAACCTACCCATCGCAGTCTCAAGGGCAGGCCATGCTGCCTCATTGACAGTGGCAATTGCTCGGTCTATCTGGTCCTGAACATCACCATCAATGTCGATGTCTAGGATGGCAACCTGGGGGCGGAAAAAATTATATCCGCCACCAGTCTGCATCTTAAGTGTAAGCCCAAGTTCAACGTTAACCTTAGCCATCAGTAGCCTCCGATGACACCATGTTGTCATAGGCACCCTCTTCACGGGCAACGGATGCCTGGGAATCTGGAGTGGAACTCATAGTGTATCCATCACCCTCTTCACTGAACTGAGGGACATCAACCTCAATAATTATTCCAGCAGCAATACCCTCAATATCAGGCAAATCCTGACTAATTGCAGTTATTTCATTTGCAAAATCATAAGAAAGCTGAGTATCAGAGAATCCTAGATTATAGCTAGTCCGATCTTGACTTCGAATACAACGATAATCAAAATTACGAGATGTCAATAAATCCATCTCAGACCGAATCGTTTTTAGATTCTGATACAGTGTGAAAGATGCTGCAAAAAGTTGAGGTTTACGAACAGTTTCACGGTAGAAAATCTTCTGACCCCGCTTAACCTCATCCCAAGGTTCCTGACCTTCACGATCAAGTCGTGGGTTTTGTTCTGTGTGAAAGGTCCCATAGTGGAAAATCCAGCCAAGAAACCTTTCAGTCGTCTTCTTAATGTCGGGGTCCATTGACATACAATGAGGACAAGCCTCTGCACGAACCGGATTACCATCGCTTTTGATATTCACATCTGTGCAATAGGTGTAATTAGTAAAACGAGCTCCGCCTTGGGTCATACCAGGGATATTGTGATAACGGCTTAGGTCACCACCCTCATCGATAAATCGAATAACAGCATACTCTTCGGGGCGAACACGTACCGTATTTCGCCATATGCTTAGAGGATTTCGAATTTCATCCGTTCCACCGGAATTAGAATTTGCAACATATGCACCAACATCAACTTTAGGCATTTGACCTCTCCATCATTATAGATAAATTTTTCTTTAAAATTTGTAATTTCCAGTAACTGTGATATTTCAACTTATTGAAGTCTTCCATGTCCATGTCACCAAAGTCTTTAGCCTTACCTGGTGGAAAGACATACTCAACCTCAAATGCTTTATCTAGTAGCATTCCAGTGGACCGTTCAGCCATTTTGATCCCAGCAAAATCTTTATCAGGACAAATAACAACGGTCTTAGCTAATGAACCAAGCATCTGAATATGGCCTTGGGACATGCTACCCCCAAAACTGCTCAAAACATTCGTAACCCCCATTTGGTGTGCTTTAATAGCATCAAAAATACCCTCAACTAAAATAACTTTGCCATCTATTGGTTGAACCTTATCAAAGGGAAAAAGAATCTTATCTTTACTCATCCCTGGACTGTTAATGTATTTTGGATTACCAGTAATCTTTCGCTGAACACTCCCCATCAACTCTACTTGTTGGTAAATAGGAACAACAATGCTGTTGAATCCCCGATGATATTTTAAATTAAAATCTTCAACTGTCTGCTCGGTTATCCCCCGACCAATAAGATACTGATTCTCATAAGCCATTGGAAGTTTATCAACATCATAGAGAGGCTTAAGTTCATCTACTTTATTGCTAAAGTCCAATGTTTCAATGTGAAATTCTGGAAAAGTGGCCGCAAACCTTTGGTAGAGTTTTTTTGTTGGTGCGAACTTAACCAACAAACTTTCAAAAGTTTTACCCTTTCCACAGCCAGCAAAGCAATGCCAACCATTCTCAGGATTGATTGCTAAACTAGCAGTTGAATCTTCATGCCAAGGGCAATAGGCAACTACCTCATTACCATATGATCGAGTGACATTAAATCCTATATCCTGCAAGAATTCAGCAACTGAATTCATTAGACTATGCTCTCCCCAGTCTTTGCACGATTTGTAATGCAAAAAATGTTATTGCTGTTGTGAACGTTACAAATAGTAGCACCCCGACCCATACCCCCAAATATATTGAATAATGTAAATATAACCAGTACCCAAGCAGAGCAAACCCTGCGCTTATAGTTATATAAAAACTACAGAGCCATAGCCCTAAAATCCATTGCAGGCTCCTCGCCAACCGCTCTACCAATATCACCCGTATCGGGATCAAAGGTAACTTCAAAATTTTTAGAAAAAGCCCTTTGATTACGGACAAGAGGAACAGCGACTTGTCGAGTATCAGCAATGCCTGGATTCCCACCCAATGATATAAGAATATCCACAAAGCGGTTAAAGTCGTAACCCCCGGCCACCAATCTCGCCATCGCTGGAGCAGCTTGATCCGAATTTGCATCTCTATCACGTCCTGTTTGATTTGTGACCACTAAGGCTGTATTCGTCGCCGTTGCAAGAGTTTTGAGATCTTGACATTTTTTCTTCATCTGGTCCCATGATTGTTTTTCACCGTAATCATCATCAACCATATACACACCATCGATAATGAGAATGTCGGGAGCATCAGAGCTTAAAATACCTGCTATTGTTGTCAGAGGAGTTATCTTATCTTTAGGTTGAAATGGATAAATAATTAAATCTTGACGATTCAAAGCTGAGGATGCCTCCAAGTATTTCTGGTAATTGACCTCAATACCTGGCAGTCCGCTGGCTAATGAATCATGAAGGATGGGAAACCCAAACATCTTAGCTAGAACCGTATCAATACGATCCTCAATCTCTGGGACTGTTAACTCTGGGGAGACAATGCCAACCTTGCACCCCTTCAAATAGTTTGCCAACCCAATCTTCAATGCAAACCATGATTTTCCTGACTTGGTATCAGCAATAATGCCAACAAACTGACCCTTGGTAAGTCTAAGAGGAAAATTATCTAAAGGCTCGATTCCCCATGAGAGTCTACGACTATCTGCACCTTTAATACGATTTTGATACTGTTGAAATTTATCATCAACACTGAAGGAATCAACTACATGACTCCGACCTGAATCCTTCAGTTGGATGGATAATAGTTGGTTAACAAGACTAGTTATTGCTTGATCGGCATCACTAAGGAGAGCAGCTCCATGCCCATGTACACCAACCAAAACCATGCGTCGGACATACTCATTCCGAAACTGTTTACAAATATAGTCGAAATTATCTAGTGGGGAGTGTTCAAAGTCAGGAAATCTGGTCTTCAGCAACTCTGCAGTAGGTGCATCACCATACTGGGTTACATAATCCCAAATAAAAGAGGCTTCCTCCAGCCTAAAGACGAAACTTTGGGCGGAGAGACTGTAGGTTTGCCGAAGAGTTTGGAGGTCTACCGGGGATTTGATTGATGAAAGGACCGCACGTTCAATTTCTTCCGATTCCATTTTGATTATTGACCTTTAAAATTTTGAAATTGTTGAGGAGTGGAAGCAACCACTCACTTACAGTAGAACGAGAATACCAGTTAATTGACTCTATGTCAATAAGGACTTTCACCATCATTGGTGGTGTCGTCTGCCACAAACCCAGCAACTGTTAATGCCTCTTCATAGCTAGTAGCCACAATGGTGTACTTCTTAGAGTCATTGGTAACGTGGTATACCTTTAGATTAGAGGTATCAGCACCTTTAAGGGTACGAACCATAAAATCAAATTCTCCTACTGGAATACTTGCTTCTCCGCCTAAATCACTACTCAATGAAATCTCCTATGGATGGCTTAAATGATTTTGGCTAAAGTGAGCATTTAAGCCAGTAGTATTCTTACCTGAATTAAAGATGACTGCATACATTACACCAATATTTTGATTGTCATTACTATAATTTTCATCAGTCCAATTAGCAGCACGGGCATAAGAACGAGTATTGCCCATAGAGTATATCTTCCCTGCGGTTCCAGCAGTAGTAACATTGTGAGGGAATGCAGTAGGATATATTGAAGTGAGGGTATAATTATATGGACCACTTCCAGACTTAACAGCTAAACGATATAAACCATCAATTGGTGGATTGGAGTTGGCTTCTCCAATCCATACAGCCCTACCCTCAGGCATATTACCTGTTGTGGTAATCACAGTGGGGTTAGCAGCTGAAATAGCTGTTATCGAATAATATCCTGTACCTGTGTAGACTCCAGTAGAATATCGTGTAACTTGCATCTGAGCGTTGGTATATTTACTACTACTAGTTGTCCATCTGTACAAATTACATGAAGCATTAGTCCAGTTACCAGCACCATACCCAGTTTTTGCCTCATGCCCACATATAGTGGTGAAAATCAATGGAGCAGAATCTAATTGTGGTAAAACTATATTAAACTTACCATCACTACTGAAATCTGCTGCTGTAACAAACCCAGTGAACCCAGTCATAACCTCTGCATTTATCTTAGGAGTATCAGTAGCATATTCGTCATAGGTACTGCCACTGTTGAAGACATCACGATGAGCTAGATATAGGCCCGAACCCTCAGTAGTTATGGCTGAGTTACGTAGATATAAAGTTGCTTCATCTGTACCAGGATGAAAGTCAGGAGTACCTGCACCATGACCCTTATCCCTTCCTATAAATGTTACTCCACCCCCACCTTGGGCATGTCCATTGCGCTCAGGAGTGAGTCCTTCAGTCTCAATTCGTATAAGTGGTGTATCCCATGTTGCTCCACTATTGAAATCCGCATAATTTTTGAAGCTAAGTCGATATTCATTATTTGAGGCCATTGTTGTAGACCCACCTGTGTTCAAAACACCCTTAGAAGTCCCCAAAGCATCATATGATAGCTGTAGTGCACCTCTATTCACACCTGTTGTCCCTGCTGTTAGAAATGATAGAGTTTTGTTAACAGATCTATTTACAGGCAAGAATACAGAATTTGCTGTTTCCCGTGCACGAGTGACAACATCCCGCAACACTCTTCTATCTGCAGGCCCAGGTTCAAAAACCTTTGATATATCCCTAAAGAGTAAAAGTTCTGAGGCCCATCCACCACCACTAACATTGCACGTTATGCTGTAAACCAACCATGCCTCATTGATTATTCCAGCCGTTACAATATCGACATTAACACGATCACCAGCACGAACTATCTTAGGTTCCCCAAGATATGAATAAATGGGTGGTGACGGAATTTGAATACGACATTCCTGTATCGTGGTAGTTGCACTGGAGCGTACTTTCTCCAATAGAGCTAACGCTCGTTGATCACACTGGGTGCTAGTAGTTAAAGATGAGTCATCAACTATACGCTCTTTAACAACTCCATAGGTTGCTTGAGATGTTGTATCCTCAGCAATACCATAAGACCCATTTTGACCTCTAACAGCAATTCGGTTAACAAAATCTACTGAATGGTCCTTAATCTCATAGGTAGTGATGGGCATTTGCTGAGTTTCTCGCTGTCCCCGCTCAGTCAATGTAAGGCCATAACTTTGAGGATTAGAATGTCTATCAGATGTGACTCCAGCGATAGTTCCAACCTCTAAATTTGTATTCCACAGATTAGGCCCAAACCATCCCTGCAAAAATTGTGCAGCTGATGTGGCAGGACTTCCTGCATTAGCCCCCATACGAGCTCGTATATAATAAGCAGTTTTACCAAAAGATTGATCGGTCGAATTTGCTTCTTTTATACCAGGTTGAATAGGTCGCCAAGACTCTGGCATATCAAAAATTACTGTATTAATTCCTGAGGTTCTAAAGTTAGCGGTAAAATCAGTAACATCTAGAGCAACCCAATCATCAGTCTCTACATATGTGACACCACCAGACATCTGGTTTTGAAGTACTTCTCCTTGAAAATACTCCCAAATCAAATCATTACGGCCAGATGATGATGAAGTAAGAACATCAGAGATATTTAATCTTATTTGGGTAAATGGATTCTCACTACCAAAATAAATAGCATCTCCCGCCTGTCCATTATCCACTGCATATACTTTTTCAGGGACTACAGTGCCAGCAGTACCAGCAGTAGTGACGTTAACCGCAACCGAGAATGTAGTGGTACTAAGCACAGTGACCACATGAGTACCATTAAGGGTTGGAGTTGAGTTGGAACCAGTAACAACTACTTTATGCCCGGTTGTTAACCCATGTGCTTTCGCAGGTGTAGCAGTACCTGCACTTCCAGCAGAAGTAACAGTTACCCTAATCTCAAAAGAATTGGCTGTCCCATAAGAAATTATATGAGTTCCATTGATAGTAGGTGTTGAATTACTGCCAGTTATTACAACTGAGTCACCAGATACTAATCCATGAGCTGCAGATGTACTAACAAGAGTATTAGTAGCTACAGTATTGGCACTAATAGTTAATCCGACCCCTGTAGTGGTTACAACCGTTGGATTAGCAAGAGTATTTGAAGAAATGGTTAAACTTGTCCCAGAAGTTGAACTCTGAATCTCTTGAGAGTAGTCAGTAAATTTAGAACCAGCACTTGCTGACGTATCATAACGATAACAATGGGGGAAAACTGTATTAGCTATGCTCCCATTAACGGTAGCTGGAGCATTTGTTAGCCACGGTTCAGAACCCCGATCAAAATATTCTAATACAGCATTATTTGATGTTTTAACATCTCTTAATGTTGCCACTGTGGTGGGTGTACCTGTAGTTATGTAACACCGAACCCAATAAAGATATTTATCATTTGGTGGAGTGCTGACAGCTTGGGCCACCGCAGTAGTGCCAGCAGTAGTGACATTTATAGGAATTGAAAATGTCGTAGCATTAATCACAGTCACTGTGTGAATACCATCAACTGATGGAGTGCTATTCGACTCGGAGATAATAATCTTATCTCCAGTTTTCATATTATGATCCTGAGTAATACCAGAACCAGTTGCTGAAGTCAGCACAGTTGGGTTGGCAAGAGAAATACTATTAAGTTTCGTAGTTGATGGACCATTTTTAGAGGCGTTTGGGGCTGAGAGACTAACTAAATCACGATATGGATTAGTATTCAATATCCTGATTTTATCAAATTCAGGAACTGGTGTTTCAAGAGATATTGTTCTAAGAATTTTTTCATAATCCCACCGAACATCTAAATACCAATGGGGAGTAAGTGATTCTTGACTAGCATCTTCCTGCCAAGCAGCAGTCCCGGTATCACTAAGAGCCTCAGTAGCACTTATACGACTATTACAAACAACATGACCTGCACCACTGCCCCCCGTTGTAACATTTACAGGAACAGAGAAGGTAG
>Ga0114993_10003799_pt1 | contig 15416 bp, 11 predicted proteins | sample ArcticOcean_MG_C_FD_87042 | JGI IMG/M metagenome (GOLD analysis project Ga0114993, IMG submission 87042) | Marine microbial communities from western Arctic Ocean - ArcticOcean_MG_CB2_150 | ecosystem: Environmental > Aquatic > Marine > Oceanic | place: Arctic Ocean: Canada Basin | collected...
AAGGGAGGGGTCAAGTATGAAACGGATCCCTGCTCGATGATGGAAGCCAGGGATGAGAAGTGCGGCAAATCTTTGTGCCGCATTCCAACGGTAATGGCGATGACCAATTTCACCGAGGCTGCTCCGCGCCATCGGAGTGGCACTCCGGTTCGGTCAGTTCGGTGTCCCCGTCTTGCGGATGCTGTTGATGGCGTTCGGTATCTTCGGCGACCGGGAACAACTGCTCGACAATTCGACAAAACTCTGCTGCGTTCGCAGCAATTGTCACCTCGGCACGAAAACTCTTGGCACCGCGGACTCCCGTCAGATAACGAGCCGCAAATTTCCTCATCAGGATGGTGCCGAATGGATCTCCGTGCATCTCGACCAGTTGAGCATGATGCCGAAGCAACTGTTCTCGCTGCTCGAGCAGAGTCGGCTGGGGAGGAATCGGATCTCCCCGCAGAGCCGCGGCAATCTCGCGAAACACCCAAGGGGCGCTGAGACAGCGTCGGGCCACCATCACACCGGCGGCTCCTGTGTTGTCGAAGGCCTTCAATGCGCTGGCAGCATCGACCACATCACCGTTGGCGATCACCGGAATCGACACCGCTTCCACCACCTCGGCGATCCGCAAGTGGTTGACCGGAATCCCGTATCCGTCCTTGGCTGTTCGACCATGAACCGTCAGGGCTGCAGCTCCTGCAGATTCCACCGCACGCGCCACCTCGAGAGATGTGATCTCGTCAGGGTTGGGTCCCAGTCGAATCTTTGCCGTGACGGGGATCTCACCGGCACCACGAATGGTGGCTTCGATCATCCTGGAGATGGTCGAAGGATCTCGGAGTAACTGAGCACCCGCTCCCTGCTTGCCCATGATTCTCTTCTTCGGACAACCGAAGTTCAGATCGATGACGGAGATACCCAGATCGACCAAACGGCGCGCCGCTTCCTCGACCATCTGCGGCTCTCGATCCCACAGTTGAACTCCGAGTGGTCCCGGTTCATCCGCCACTCCAACCAGTCTCTCCGGAGGAATGTTGCCTCGTACCCAGCCGCCCGCCGAGACCATCTCGGTATACATCAGTCCGCACCCCCCCAGTTCACGGACGATGCGGCGAAAGACCAGATCGGTAAAGCCAGCGATGGGAGCCTGCAAGATCGGGGTGGACAGCGACAGCGAGCCGATATGGAGCGGCGAGACTTGCGGCAAGTCCTGCGGCAAGTCCTGCGGCAAGTCCTTCAGCGGGGTCGATGTCGCATCGTGAGCCACTGCGGGCGCCGATTCGGTGCGATCTGTAGTGATCGGACGATCTGTCTTCATCGGGTACCTTTCGTCGACCCCAGCAGCGGAGGCCGCACCTCCCGCTTCACAGGATAGCGATTTCAGCGCCCCTGCGCCAACGAGACCAGCGACGAAGATGGGGTCCTCAGCGTCATCGCCTCGAGCAGATCGACGCTTTCGATCTGCTCCCCCGATCTCATATCCGCAAGGGTTCGGGCCAATCGGAGCCACCGGGTCAGCCCCCGGGTCGAAATGGCACCTTGTTGCTGCCCGTCCAGCAATAGTTGACGTGCTTCCCCGGACAGCGGCGCCCAGCGTCGATGATCGGACCATTCCAGGTCTCTATTGGGTCCCTGCTGACCCCGCTCCCTGGCTCTTTGCCGGGTCTGCTCGATTCGAGCACGTACCACTCCACTCGATTCGAGCGAACCATCTGGTGGATCGAGTAGTTGCCGACCAGAGATCGGCTCGATCTGGATGTGAAGATCGACACGATCGAGGATCGGCCCCGAGATCCGCGCACTATAATTTGCCAGGGTAGCGTTGGAGCATCGACATCGCTGCGCTCCAAGCGCCATTGCATGGCCACAGGGGCACGGATTCATCGCCGCAATCAGCAGGAATCGAGAGGGGAACTTACGGCTCCACCCCGAGCGAGAGATGGTCACTGACCCCTCTTCCAACGGCTCCCTCAACGCCTCGAGTGATCGACGCGCCAGTTCGGGAAACTCATCGAGGAAGAGCACCCCATGATGGGCCCGTGTCACTTCTCCTGGAACCGGGGGGGAGCCGCCACCGATCAGTCCCGCCCAACTGACACTATGATGAGGAGCACGGAAGGGTCGAGTCGTCACCAGTTGTTGGCACCCGACACCGCCACATACTTCTTGAATCTGCGTCACCTCGACCTGTTGATTGCGATCGAGCGGTGGCAGCAGTCCCGGTAATCGTCGGGCCAGAAAGCTCTTTCCCGAACCGGGAGGACCGACCATCAGAAGCGAGTGCTCGCCGGTGGCGGCAATCTCCAGCACCCGTCGCGCCTGCGCATGCCCCCGCACATCGGCAAGATCTTGAAAGGTCTCCTCAGGATCGATCGCTTCGTCAGAATCCGCTGCAGGTGGATCGGTGCGCGCGCCGCGGAGCACCTCTAGCGCCTGCTGCAAGGTCGAGACTCCCACCACTTCGATCCCTTCCACGGCACTCGCCAGTGAGTGATTGGACGCAGGTACCATCACCGATCGAGCCGTCGATCGACGTAACCGGGCGATGATGCCCAGGCACCCCGCCACCGATCGCACTCGACCATCGAGGGCCAATTCTCCCAGCACCGCCCACCCAGCAAGGAACTCCGGCGCGATTTGACCACTTGCCGCAAGAATCGAGATGGCGATGGGAAGATCGAAGGCGGCCCCGTCCTTGTGCCAGGATGCAGGAGCCAGGTTGATGACGATTCGATGTCGATCTGGATAGCGAAAACCGGAGTTTTCCAACGCCGAGCGGATCCTCTCGCGCGCCTCGCGAATCCCCTTGCCGGGTAAACCGCTGATGACAAAGGAGGAGAGCGCAGGGATCAGGTCGACCTCGACCTCCACCACCCGCCCCTCGATCCCGAACAGGTCCCCAGAAAGTAAGCGGAACGCCATGCGACTCCCCTGCGTTTTGTCGATACCGCCACAGTGTAATGATCAGATCTTGTCCAGATCAGCATTGAAATCGTCTCTCTGGCCCTAATTCGGACGGGCAGGTATACTCCCCCGTCCTGAGATCCGCAGCGAAACCGCGTCGCTGACCTCCCCAGGGAGGAATTACGGATTTCCGTCACCCTGGAAGGGGGACCATGCCGGCTGCTTCTCGAGTTCCTTCCCTGGCCATCCTCATGGTGCTGCTGATCGGCAGCTGGATACCCATTCATGCGGCGGTCCCTCCCCCCACGGATGATGCGATCGATAAGATCGTCGACCGATACATCGGCGGTCCCCTGGCTGAAGTCTGGCAAGGCGCAGTGCGGCTCGAACGTCTCGGCGACGATTCCATCGGTGGCGTCCAGCAATTGCTGACCCACGAAAATCGTTCAGTTCGGCTGATGGCTTCGAAGGCGCTGCTGTCACTGGGAGAAGCAGAAGGGGTGCGAGATGTCTTGATCGCCATCGGCGAGAATGGAGATGCCCCCTCAGTCGAACGATCCGCAGCGATCTCCTTGATGAGTGACTTCCGCGACAAGCGTACCGAAAGATCACTGAGAGCCATCGCCAAGAGTGAAGCCAAGGGAGATCCCTTGCTCAGGGTGGCGGTGGGGAAGTGTCTTTACCAGGTGACCCGAGATCGAAAACTCACGCGCGAATTGTTGCACCCATTACTGAGAGTTGACGATGCAGACGCGCGCACCGGAGCCGCGATCGCCCTGGCACAACTGGGACTCTTCGACGGTGATGTGAAGAACCTGCTTCGAAGCATCGAACTGGAGCCGAGCCCTCAGGGATCGCTGGCCAAGGTGCTGCTGGAGCGCGACCGTCTGATGCGCTCGCTGGAACGGCAGTCGGATGCAGAGCCTGCTCCTGAGAGCGAGAAGATCGCCGAGGCAGAGAAGAGTATCCTCCAACTGGAAACTCTCCTGCTACGCAAGGATCAGGAGATCGAGCGCCTCACTGCGCGCAAAAACAGGGGGAATCCCACCAATCATCCCCTGCTCGATGAAATCATGAGGAGGATCCGCCACTTCTACGTCGACCCAGAATTGGTGAATGATGAGAACTTACTGATCGAAGCTGCCAAGGGAATGGTCGGGAGCCTCGACCCCTTCTCCTCCTTCATGGATGTGAAGGACACCAAGGAATTCTACGAGGGCATCACCGGCGAATACGCAGGAATCGGTGCCCAGGTTCAGATGGATCCCAACACCGAGACTCTGAAGATCATCCGCCCCATCTACAAGGGACCCGCCTATCGATCGGGGATGATCAGCGAGGATCTGGTCTTCGAGGTCGACGGTTTATCGACCAAGGGCAAGACACTCAACGAGATCGTCAAGGGGCTCAAGGGGAAGCCTGGCACCTCGGTGGTCTTGAAGGTGTTCCGCAGAGGCTGGAGAGAGGCTCGTGATTTCGAGATCACTCGTGAGACGATTCAACTCGATTCGGTACTGTACCAGATGCTTCCCGGAAAACTGGGATACATCGGCCTGGCACAGTTCGGCGACACCGCAGTCAAAGAAGTGATCGCCGCCCTCGACGATCTCGAAAATCAGGGGATGCGTGGATTGATCTTCGATCTGCGGAGTAATCCTGGTGGCTATCTTCAGTCTGCGGTCTCGCTGGTCGATGAGTTCGTCGACGACACGTCGATGCCCATCGTTTCGCAGAAGTCCGGCAGTGGAGTTTTCGAGGATTCGGAGAAGTTCGCCACCAAGGGAATGCGTGACGATTACCCGATGATGGTGCTGGTCAATGGCTCCAGCGCCAGTGCTTCCGAGATCGTCTCGGGAGCATTGCAAGATTTCAAGCGCGCCAAGTTGATCGGTGTCAGAACCTACGGCAAGGGCAGCGTCCAGCGCTTGCTTCCGATGGCGGATAGCGTCAATCGACTGCTGGGTGGAGAATCCACCTTACGGCTCACCGTACAGCACTACTATCTCCCCAGTGGGCGATCGATCCACACCCAGAGAGATCCGCAAGGCAAGATCCTGGTCGAGGGTGGAATCGATCCAGACATCATCAAGGAACCGATGCAGATCCCGCTGTGGCGGATCGAAGCGCTGGGACGTCTCTCCGACAACAAGGCGTTCGAGGAATGGATCGATGAGCACTACCAGGAGAATAAGGATCTGGTCACCAAGATTGTCGAATCCGGCGATGACAATGGCAAGATCATCTATCCAGGATTCGACAGCTGGTTCGAACAACAATCCGATACCGGAGTCACCGAGGATGATGCTCGATACGGCCTGCGCAGCAAATTGCGCCGCATGATCGAAGATGAACGCGGCACCCAGTTCGCCTGCGACTATGTCGAGGATGTCCAGTTGCAGAGTGCCATTCTTGAACTGCTCGGCAGCCTCGGCACCGAGGTTTCGACAATTCCTCAGTACGTCGACCTGGTGACCAAGGAAGCCAAAGAAGCCAAGGGTGAGAGCCTGTAGCCTCTACGATATCGCTTCAGCGAAAGAAACCGGGGGAAGGATGCTCTGGCATCCTTCCCCCGGTTTTCTGATGACAGATCTGGATTCGAAATCTCCAGCGCAGCTGTCGATCTCGCTGAAGATCAATCCTCTACTTCGTATTCCTTGTGGCCACTCTTCTCCAGTTCAGAGATTTCCTTCATGGTAGTTGCGGCCTCTTCCAACTTGCCATCGATCAACAGTTTCTCGACCTGCAGCCACTTTTCCAGCACCTCGATCAGACGCTTGCGGTAATCCGCCTTCATCCGAGCCTGTGCTTCCCCCTCGAGCTTCAATGCCGCAGAGGGAACCAACTTCTTCGCCTCCACCACACCCTTCTGCGCAATCGAGATCGCAAGGAGAGCGGCATCGACTTGCTTCTTGCGCAGTGCGCGGCGAACCGCTTTTCCTCCCCGGTGAATCTCTTCCATCGCCTGCTCGATCGCCTCATCCGGCCCATCTTCTGCGGTGGAATCGAGATTCTCGGAGTTCAGCAGGTTCGAGGTTCGCTTCGATTGCCCGGCAACATCGAGATTGCCATCGTGATCTCCATTCGCCACAGGAGCACTGAAACTGACCATGCCAAGTAACAGCACGGTGCTAAGCCCCAAGGTCCAGATCAACATGGTGATGGTCATCGTGGATTTCATCGGATCTTCTCGTTTCTTGGATTGAGTTCAGGATTGAAGGTTGCCCACACTGATTCGCAGCCATGGACCCTACTCCGCAAGAATGTGCGCATCACAAATGGGTCCAGGATTCGCGGATCAACTGTATTCACTCCAGGGCTTGACCAGCATCTGTTGAGGATCTCGGATTTCCCACAGTGCCTCGACCAGCAGGTTCGCCGCCTGGATGTTGGTCAACATACTGATGCCATAGTCCACCACCTTGCGGCGGATCAGGTATCCACTCGTCAGATCCTTGCGTTCAAGACTACGAGGAACATTGATGACCAGGTCGATCCGCCCATCTTCAAGAGCCTCGATCACATTGGGAGACTGGGAGTCGAGAGGCTGATGGAGCATCGTCGACTCGATTCCATTCTGCTCCAGGAACAGATGAGTGTTGGGAGTGGCATAGATCGGCAACCCCAGTTCCTCGATCTTGCGTGCACTGTCGAGGAAGGCCGCCTTGCTCTCGATGGTGCCGGTCGACAACAACACGCCCTTTTTCGGCAAGTTGAACCCGACCGAGATCAGTGCCTTCAGATAGGCTTCCTCGACAGTGTCACCGAGGCAGGCGACCTCGCCGGTGGAAGACATCTCCACTCCCAGTAATGGATCCGCACCCTTGAGACGGGAGAAGGAAAACTGAGGTGCCTTGACGCCAACAAAGTCGAACTCGAACGCCGACTTCGAGGGCGATTCGACCTTTTGCCCCAGCATCGCACGCACCGCATAGTCGATGAAATTCTCCTTGAGAATCTTCGAGACGAACGGGAAGGAGCGAGACGCTCTCAGATTGCACTCGATCACCTTGATGTGATTGTCACGAGCGATGAACTGGATATTGAAGGGACCGGTGATCGAGAGCGCTTCCGCGATCCCCTTGGCGATCCGCTTGATCCTCCGAGTCGTCTCGAGGTAGAGACGTTGCGACGGGAATACCATCGTGGCATCGCCAGAGTGAACCCCGGCATTCTCGACATGTTCACTGATGGCATAACAGACCATCTTGCCATCCTGGGCCACTCCGTCCAGTTCGATTTCTTTGGCCCCGGCGATGAACTTCGATACCACCACCGGATGTTCGCGAGAAACATCGGCAGCGGCCTTGAGGTAGATTTCCATCTCCTCGTCCGAGTGCGCCACACTCATCGCAGCACCACTGAGTACATAGGATGGACGGATCAGTACCGGGTAACCACAGCGTTCCGAAAAGGAACAGGCATCTTCAATGCTGGTCAACTCACGCCACTCGGGCTGGTCGATCCCCAGGTCGTCGAGCAATGACGAGAATCGCTCACGATTCTCTGCTCGGTCGATGCTGTCGACCTCGGTCCCGAGAATCTTGACTCCCCGACTTCCCAGAGGAACCGCCAGTTGGTTGGGAATCTGACCTCCGACGCTGATCACGACCCCTTGGGATCGCTCCAGTTCAACGATGTCGAGGACTCGCTCGAGCGACAACTCCTCGAAGTAGAGGCGATCGCAGGAGTCGTAATCGGTAGAGACGGTTTCAGGATTATAGTTGATCATGACGGTGCGATGGCCGGCGCGAGCCAGTGCTTCCACCGCGTTGACGGCGCACCAGTCGAACTCGACCGAGGAGCCGATCCGGTAGGCACCCCCACCCAGCACCACGAAAGGAGCGGGGTCCCTCGGAACGACATCGTGGGTGGATCCGTTGTAGGTCATGTAGAGGAAATTGGTCTGCGCTGGATACTCTGCTGCCAGTGTATCGATCTGCTTCACCACCGGACGGATTCCCAGTTCCTCACGACGATCTCGCACATCGAGAGCGGCCTGATAACCAGACGGAATCGGATCGGGTCGATCGAGAGAGCGAGCGACCTGGTTATCACTGAATCCCAGTTCCTTGGCATTGCGCAGTAACGATGGGGGAAGCTTCTCGAACGAGTAGTTCTCGATCTTCTTCTGACAGATTGCCACATCGCGCACTCTTTGCAGGAACCATGGCGTGATCTTGGTCAGTTCGTGAACCTTTTCAACACTCCAGCCACGCTTGAACGCCTCACCGATGGCAAAAATTCGCTCCTCCGTGGGCACCTCAAGCAACTGGTGAAGATCATCCTCTTTGAAATGATTTCTTGCTGAAACCAGTCCATGAGCGCCGACACCGAGCATTCGACAAGCCTTCTGCAAAGCTTCCTCGAACTTGCGGCCGATCGACATCACCTCCCCGACGCTCTTCATCTCGCTCCCGAGACTGGTCGAGACACGACGGAACTTCTTCAGGTCCCACCGAGGCATCTTGATGACGCAGTAGTCGAGTGCCGGCTCGAAGCAGGACGAGGTGACCTTGGTGATGGAGTTGGGAACATCGATGAGACAGTATCCCAGAGCCAGTTTTGCCGCGACAAAGGCGAGTGGGTAGCCGGTCGCCTTCGAAGCCAGGGCAGACGACCGGGAAAGGCGCGCATTGACCTCGATGATCCGGTACTCGTCACTCTGAGGATGCAGTGCAAACTGCACGTTACATTCCCCGACCACTCCCAGGTGGCGAATCAACTCGATCGAGATCGATCGAAGGCGATGGTAGTCGTGATCACTGAGTGTCTGAGAAGGAGCCACCACGATGCTCTCGCCGGTGTGGATCCCCAAGGCATCGATGTTCTCCATATTGCAGACCGTGATGCAGTTATCCTGGGCATCGCGGACCACCTCGTACTCGATCTCTTTCCAACCTTCCAGATACTCCTCGACCAGGATCTGTGGAACATTGGCGAAGGCATTGTTAGCCATCTCGGTCAACTCTTCGGCATTTCTAGCAATGCCGGAACCCTTGCCTCCCAGTGAAAATGCAGCGCGTACCATCACTGGATAGGCAATCTCCTCGGCAGCCGTCAGCGAAGTATCCAGGTCCTCACAGGCTCGACTTCGAGGCGTATCGAGTTCGATCGAACGCAACACCTCGGCAAACAGGTGACGGTCTTCAGTGGTCCGAATCGTTTCGAGTGGAGTCCCCAGTACCTTGATGCCATGCTTCTCGAGAACTCCCAGACGATCCAACTCGATGCCGCAGTTGAGTGCCGTCTGCCCGCCGAAGGAGAGCAATATTCCATCTGGTTTCTCACGCTCGATGACTCGCTCGACAAAGTGTGAGTTGACCGGGAGAAAGTAAACCTCGTCGGCCAGATCGGCACTGGTCTGGATGGTGGCGATGTTGGGATTGACCAGGATGGTACGAATCCCCTCCTCCCGAAGGGCCTTGATCGCCTGCGATCCCGAGTAATCGAACTCACCCGCTTCACCGATCTTGAGAGCACCGCTGCCGAGGATCAGGACCTTGTCGGGTCGAATGACGTCTCGGCTCGAAGTAGACCCGGGACCGACACGGTTGTGAGCAGGGTTTGGCTGACTCATCGGGCCACCTCCAGCAGGCGGTCAAACAGTTCCGCAGCATCGTGGGGTCCGGGATTGGCTTCCGGATGGAACTGGACCGAGAAGAAGGGTTTCTCGAGGTGACGGATGCCCTCGTTGGAACCGTCGTTGGCGTTGGTGAACCACTCTGCCCAACCATCGGGGATCCGCCTGCCATCGACGGCGTAGCCGTGATTCTGGCTGGTCACCCAGCAGCGCGAGGTTCCGACCTCGACACAAGGTTGGTTCTGACTGCGGTGACCGAAGTCGAGCTTGTAAGTATCGAAGCCAGCCGCCAGTGCCAGCAGTTGATTGCCGAGACAGATCCCCATCAAGGGTCGATCTCCGTTCAATGCACGCCGTACATGATCGATGGTCTGACGGGCCATCTTCGGATCTCCGGGACCGTTGGAGAGCAGCACCGCGTCCCCCTCTTCGGCAACGAAATCGTGATCCCATGGAACCTGCAAGACATCCGCGCCTCGTTTTAAAAGGCTTCGAGTGATGCTGGTCTTGGCTCCACAGTCGACCAAGATGACTCGCAACGCTCCTTCGACACCGCAGCGGTGGAGGATCGGTTGATCGCAACTGACCTCGGCCACGACATTGCGCTGACTCGGATCCTGGTACGGTGCATTCAACACCTCTTCGCGGTCGACACTTCCCTCGATCAGTAGTCGTCCTTTGAGGGTTCCGGCGTTGCGAAGAATCCGCGTCAAGGCACGGACGTCGATCCCGGTGATTCCGGGAACTCCTTCTTCGATGAGCCACTGGTCGAGGGAGCGAGTGGCATTCCAGTGACTGTAGTCATTCGATAAACTCTGGATCACCAGCGCCTGCGCCTGAATACGGGATGATTCAAATCCGTGGCAGAGGGGATCCCCTTCCGGCTTGGCAGGAACACCATAGTTTCCAACCAACGGATAGGTGAGTGCCATCAACTGACCACGATAAGACGGATCGGTGAGAGACTCGGGATACCCGACCATGCCGGTGGCAAAGACCACCTCACCGGAAACGGAACGATTCGCACCGAATGCCTGGCCGTCAAAAACGGTCCCATCTTCGAGTTCCAACCGTGCCTGCCGAAAGGATGCCATCGATGTCACATCTGATTCTGAAACACTTTCCGACTGTGCCGGACTCGAGTCCACTATGGGATCTCTCAAGAAACTGCCTTTCGCCCTGAACCGGAACTGGAAAACCAACGGTTTTCCCCTGTCGGCACCAAGTCTGCTGGGAACATGCAGTTGCCCAGCCTCCCTTGGAGGTCTCCTCGGCGACCGATCGCAGATCCTGAGTATCAGATTTTAGAGGGGCATCCGGGTCCAGGAAAGCAACCTCACCAAGAACTCAGAATTTCCATCCGATCAGCAATCCGCCCCGACCGGTGCTCCCCTGATCGCGACGAAAACTGAACAGATCGCCATCGGAAGCGCTACAGCGCACATCCAAGGCGATCCGGTGAGACTCGAATCCCTCCCGCAGCAGTTGCTCTCGCAGCACCGTTCGCAGGTCGATGCCCTCCTCTCGGACCGCACCATCGGCCCCAGGCAAGCCAGCCAGCGCCTGATGGACCTCGGGACCGACCGGATATTTTTCTCCGGATATCGCCGGAGAAAGGAACGCCAGCGCCTCCGGACCCGGTTCCAGCACCTCCAGCAGTCGCATCAGCGCCCCCGCTGCGGTGCCACGCCAGCCGCAATGGGCGACTCCGGCACGTCGGGTGAGGGGGTCTGCGATCGCCACCAGCGGGCAGTCCGCCGTCAGAGAAAGGGCAAACACCCCCGGCTCGGTCAGCACCACCACGTCTCTCCGGGCGAGACGAGTCGATGGGGCCAGCGCCCCCTCCCCCCGGTGCTGCAAACCGACCTCGGCCACCTCGGTACCGTGGCACTGTCCCGCCACCACCACCTGCTGGAGTGAAATCGAGGCCGCCTCCGCAAATCTGCGGCGATTTTCACGCACCGCAACGGGATCGTCCCCGGTCGAGAATCCCAGATTGAGAGAATTGAAAGGGGGCTCACTGACCCCACCCCAGCGATCGGGAAAACTCGCAATCAACCCCTCGCAGCGGCCGTCGCTCCTCAAGGGAGCGGCCAGGTCCACGACGCGCAGTGGTTTCACGAGGCGTGTGGATTCTGCGACGAATCGGCCAGGGGAGGCGAACCTCTGCTGTCATCGTCTTTCAGCACCGGCACCACAAACTCCCGGGCCAGCGTCTTGAAGATCGCCGCCAGCGGCACAGACAGCAGCATTCCGATGATACCGAACCAGTGGGTGAAGATGAGGAAGGTCACGATGACGGTGACCGGATGCAGGCCGACTTCATCCCCGAGCAAGCGAGGGATCAGCACGATGCCCTCGATCGCCTCCATCGCGATGAAGACTCCTGCCGTGGCCAGCAGCAGCCACAGCTCATGGTGTTCGAACCAGCACATCCCGAGTGCCGGAATCGCCGCCAGCCACACTCCGATGTAGGGCAAGAGGGAGAGGAACCCGGCGGCGAAGCCGACCAGGAATCCATAGGGAACACCGGTCAGTTGCAAGCCGATACCGGTCAGCAACCCCTTGACCAGACAGACCAGCAGTCGGCCGCGAAAAAATGCCGAGAGGATCTGGTGAATCTCGACAGCGATCTTTTCCGTCCGGACTCGGGCGTTGGCTGGAATCCACTGGCGTCCACGGGCGATCATCGGATCGATCTCGATCAGGAAGAAGAACACGTAGACCGGCAGCAGCAGCAGCCAACTGCTCAGTTCCAGCAACCGCTGGAACGGCCCCACGCCATCCTCGGAAACGCGGGTGGTCGCCCCGATTCGCTCGATAGCGTCCGCCAATTCCTCACCGTCCCAACTCTGCGTTGGGCCGACTTCCTCACCGGAGCCGAACCAGGCCTCGATCACTCGACCCGCGGTAGCATCGAGTCCAGATTCGACCCTTCTGGCGAGCGCTTCCTCTGGATCGAGATCTTCATCGGCACCGTATCGCTCCACGATGCGGTCCTTCCAACGCTGAAATCCGACCGCCACTCCTGGAAAATCACGCTCGAGGTGATCTTGCGCCTCTCGCACCCAGCCCGGATCAAACTCGCCGTCCCCGTCGCGATCGATGTACCACTGTCCCGAGGAGTCTTGCAGTGCTTGCGGGTTCTGCTGGGCCAGTGGCTGCGAGATCGAGGTGTCCCCCACCAGCCGACTGGCGAGGGTGGCACCGCCACGAGCGACCGCCACGGTGCCCGCCAGCAGCGCCCCGATCAGCACCATCGAGGAGAGGAGGAAGATCAGCACCACCGCCGGCAGCCGTCTCATCCCTCGCTTCTCCAGGCCATCCGCCAGCGGATCGAGGATGTAGGCGATGAAGAGGCCCGCCAGTAACGGGGCAAAGATGGAGCGAAGCCACAACAGCGTAGCCATGGTCGCCAGAGCGACCAGAACGAACATCAACGGTCTCAGGAAGCGCTTCGGTAGGATGCGGTCCACTGGTCCTTCTCCTGGCAGTATTCGAGTTGTGGCTCGATGGCGAAGACATGCTCGAAGGTCATGCCCCCAAATCCACCGACGAAATCATCGAGACGATCGGAATCACGTTTCCCGAGCAGTTGGTAGTCGATCAACTGGAAGACCATCTTGCCGATATCCTCGGTGTCGTGGATCCCCCAGGAGGCGAAGACACAGCTGGTCAGGCAGCCGTACTCCAGGATGGCATAGCGACGCACCGATTCCAGTAGCTGGTGGGCGCCGACATGATGACGGTCATCGGTCAGGATCGGTTCGTAGTTCTCGATACCATGAACATGGCGGACAGAGTGATCGAGAGCATCGAAGAGGAATGCATAAGCTTCACGAGGGTACTCGTGACACTCCTGCATCAGCGTCTCGAACCGTTGTTCAGGTTTTGGGTCCGGCATGGGACCGCCTCCTGGTCCCGGTTCCCCGCGCGGCGAGCGGTTTCCCTCTGGACCTTGATGGGCGAATGGTAGGAGATGGCAGCATTCCAGCAAGCGTATCGGGGCCAGATTCGAAGATTCCATCGCATAACTCCTGGACAGTCACCAGCGGTAGGGGTCGTGAACTCAGGCCACCCCCAGCGAGCGGGGTAAGCGGATTCTTAATTGCTCCAGATCGGTGGCCGATAAGACCATAGCGGTCGCTTCTAGGCACAGATCTACCGAGCCGGAGCGCTCGACATGCCGCGCGACATGGGAGAGGAGAGTAGCCTTTTCCGCCGCTTGCCAGCGCCCCGGCCCCACGGCGGGACGGTAGGCCCAGATCGCATCGGTCAGGACACGAATCGTCGCCAGCACCACCTCCCGATCGGTCTGGCCCCCCGGCTCCCCCGCCACCGCCACCAGATCTCGAGGATCTCGCACCGGAGAATGAAGGATCTGGCCCAGTGCCTCTTCCCCGCCACAACGCTCCAGCGCCTGCTGCAGGCGGATCGCCGCCCCTGGCCTGCCGCCGACCGCTCCGAAGAGCCAGTGCCCGCTGCTCTCATCGATCGGCACCGTCGCTAACACCTCGAGGAACGGCTCCAACGTCAGCGGCCCCATCGTCACTCGCTGACAGCGGGAGATGATGGTCGACAGCAACTGGGCGGGTCGGTGGGAAATCAGCAGGAACACCACCCCAGCCGGGGGTTCCTCGAGGATCTTGAGCAGTGCATTGGCGGCCGGCTCGGCGAGCCGCTCGGCGGGGTCGATCACCACCACCCTTCGATCGCCGCTACGCAGCGACAGCGATCGCATCATCTCGCGCAGTGCCCCCACCTCGATGCCTCGACTCTCGACCGACGCCAGAATCTGCAAGGCGCCGTGATTGCCGCTGGCGAGCGCCTGGCAACTGCCACACTCACCACAGGGGTTCATCTGCTGTTGCGCTCCACTACCGACGGGTGAGCGGTTACAGAGCAGGGTTTTCGCCAGTTGCTGGGCCAGCAAACTCTTGCCGATCCCCTCCGGTCCCGCCAGCAGGTAAGCATGGGAGATGCGGTCACGGCCAAACACTCGGGACATGCACTGACGGATCGTTTCGTGACCGAGCACCTCATCGAAGGACATCGGCCACCTCCTGGCGGATCCGTGCCTCGACCTGGTTCGCGTCGAGACGGCCATCGATACGAACCACTCGATCCCCCTCGATACCCACCACCTTTTCGAAAGCTGCGACGGTTCGTTGTGCCAGGCCCGGGCGCGATTCGAAACGATCGGTCGCTCCGGAGCGCAGTGCCAGTCGCTGCGACAATTGCTCCACGTGGATCTCCAGCACGATGTTGAGGGAGGGGCGACGATCGCCCAGCACTACCTGACACAGTTGCGCCGCCCGCGCTTCACCCAGTTCTCCCGCCAGCCCCTGATAGACCACCGTCGACAAGTGGAACCGATCGGCGATCACCCACTGCCCCGCTTCCAGCGCCGGCTCGATCACCTCGTCGAGCAACTGGGCCCGGGAAGAGAGAAACAACAGCGCTTCCGCCTCGGCACACAATGGCTCATCGCCGTCGAGCAGGATGTCACGAACCCGTTCCCCGAGGGATGTCGAACCGGGTTCTCTGACGGTGATCACCTCTTCTCCCGCGCTTCGCAGCCAGTCGGCGAGGCGCTCGACCTGGGTCGACTTGCCGCATCCGTCGGCTCCTTCGAGGGCGATGAATCGAGACATCATGACAGCGGCACCTGCGCATCCGCCATGTAGGAGGAACGAACAAAGGGACCCGAGAACACCATCGAGAAGCCGATCTGTTCACCGATCTCTCGCCACTGTTCGAACTGATCGGGATGGACGTACTCGACCACCGGCAAACTGTCGCGATCGGGTTGCAGGTACTGTCCGATGGTCACGATCCGAACACCGGCACGGTAGAGATCCTCAAGTAACGATTGGACCTCCTCTGAGGATTCACCGAGACCCAGCATCAGGCCTGACTTGACCCACATGCGGGGGCGGCCCTCGGC
>Ga0114993_10003801_pt1 | contig 15413 bp, 20 predicted proteins | sample ArcticOcean_MG_C_FD_87042 | JGI IMG/M metagenome (GOLD analysis project Ga0114993, IMG submission 87042) | Marine microbial communities from western Arctic Ocean - ArcticOcean_MG_CB2_150 | ecosystem: Environmental > Aquatic > Marine > Oceanic | place: Arctic Ocean: Canada Basin | collected...
CGCCCCTGACAAGCGCGCAACTGGGCCCGCCCAACTCCACCCTGGAGGCAGAAATGTCTGCGCCCTCCGCCGAAAAGGCTGTATGCTCCGACGTCGGGCGTGATCCGACGTTGTGCACCAGTACAGGGACCCGGTTGCCCTCCGGGCCGACTACCAGTCGTGGCCACACATGGGGGCGCATACCACCGCCTTTCACTTACCACTTCCCTTAGCACGCATTCGACAAGTTCTGTTTACGAGCCCGGGCTGCGCATGCCGCACCCTGATGGGCTCATGCTGCGGTGAGGATCACCGCGAAAGATCGGTTTGGAGCATCCAATGGAAATCTATGTGGGCAATTTGTCCTTCGATACGACTGACGCAAGTCTGCGGACCGCGTTTGAGCGCTTCGGTACCGTGAGCCGGGCCAGTGTAATCACCGACCGCGACACGAATCGTTCACGAGGCTTCGGCTTCGTGACCATGCCCGAATCTGCGGAGGCCCAGGCGGCGATCTCTGACCTTAACGGCCGCGATCTGGACGGCCGCGAGATTAAAGTCAACGAAGCCCGCGGCAAGTCCGGCGGCGGCGGCGGCGGCGGCGGCGGCGGCGGCGGCGGCGGCGGCAACTGGTAGCCGCTGGTTGATTTCAACCAGAATCTAGCTCGCGCATAGGGACGGGGCTTCGGGCACCCTCGAGTGCCGGGCCCCGTCCCCAGCCTCTAACCGCCCTACCTATCGCGCTCGCACCACCTCCGCCGGCGCCGGCACCCGCGGTCGGGATGTAACGGTTCGGTTGGGCAAGATCGATCCGCCGTCGGCCCCGCGGCCGCCGATTGTTTGACGAGCAACAGCCTATCGACGATTGATGCGACGGGCGGGAGCGGATTTCCGGTGATCGCGTACTGGGATACGACGAACGCGGACCTGTAGGTGGGGCGCCACGCGGACGCCAGGTACACCTGGGGTGGGGAGCGTGTCTGACGGGGTCGGCTAGCCACTGGGGGCGACGGCGGCGGCGAGGGCGATGAGGATGGCGGTGCGGAAGATGATGACCGAGTAGGTGTACCAGACGGGGAGTCCGAAGCTGAGCCCGAGCGGCCGCTCGACAAGCTCCATCGAGCCGAGGCCGATAGCCAGCAGGAGGCCCTTGCCGTTGGGGTAGACCAGCAGCAGGAACGGCAGGATCCAGGTGACAAAGGAGGGGCTCCAGCCCTTGAGAAAAATGACGAAGAGCAGGACCGCCAGGAAGGCCAGCCGCACCTGGTCGACCGCGCGGGAAGAGAAGCGGCCGCGCAACAGCAGGTAGACATAGCCGGCGGCCAGCAGCAGTAGGGGAATCACCGAGAACTACTCCGGCATTCGCGACACAAACGAGAACTCCGTGGCCTGCTCGGGATTCAGGCGGTGCGGGTTCACCCAACCGGCGTCGAGATTGCCGGCCAGCAGTGCCCACACTGTGGACCAGGGCGGCCGCGCCAGCATGTTCTTGAAGGTTGCGATCGTGGCCTCGCTGCCGAAGTAGAGGAACGGCCCGTAGACCGCCGCCAGCGCAATCGCCGCCACCGCCACCACCCGGATGCGCTCACGCAAAGACCCGGCATGACTGAGCAGCAGGATCATCGCCGACACCGGGATGATCTTCACCATCACCCCCAGCATCGCCGCGAGCGCCGCCGAATGCCGGTGGCGGTTGAGCGCCAGGTAGACGGCCAGCAGTAGGAAGAAAATGCCCATCGAGTTGAACGTGCGGGTCCACTCGTACACCGGCGCGACCAGGACGGCGTACGACCAGGCCACGAAGAGCGCGCGCTCGCGGTCCCAGGCCAGCGTGGCGATCCGGTAGACCAGCGCCAGGCCGGCGATGCCGAACGGAAGCAGCGCCAGCGTGATCCCGAAGTAGTAGCGCTCCAGGGTCACGCTGAAGGTGGCGACGGCCTGGTAGACGCCGTCCGAAAGCCAGGGGAAGGCCGGGGGGACTCATACCAGAGTTGCAGGTACGGCCAGTTGCCCTGGTCGGTGTCCAGGGCCAGTTTGTAGGCATCCAGGTAGGCGGGCCAGGGGTCGACGCGGAAGGACGGCTCGAAGGCGAACAGCACCGTCAGGCACAGGGCCAGGTAGGCGATCAGGATCAGCGCGAAACTGCCCGGCGCGGCCGAACGCGGCGCGCGCGGCGCGCCATTCGCGACGCAGCCAGCCCAGGGCGTCGTCGGCGTGCAGCACCGGCAGAAACACCTGCACCACCACGAAGGCGATCCACACCACGCACCAGTAGAGCCACGTCGTGCGATAGTGGACGAATAGATGGTTGGCCCAATCGGAGAAGGTGACGGCGAGCAGAAAGGGCCAGAAGAGTACAAGGGGCCGGAAGGAGCGGGCGACGGTCTGGAGGGCGGCGAGGGGAGGGATCGGGAGGAGGGCGAGGAGGAGGCCGGTCTGGGCAAGGAGGAGGAGGGCGAGGGCGGTGAAGGCCCACTCGGCGCTAATTCTGGGGATGCCGGTCCGCCCCAGACGGATGAGAGCGATGATTAGCCCACCACCGGCGATGCTGAGGAGGGCAGTGAGGTACTTGAGGGCTGTGAGGCGGTCAGACACGGGCGGGGGCTGTGAGGCGGTCAGGCACGGGCGGGGGCCGGGAGGTGGCGGGGGGGGGGGCGAATCTCATGAGCGGATAATAGCTGTCCAGTTGGCGGCAGGGGGAGGGCCGAGGACGGGCAAATCGGCAGAGCGAAACGGGGACGGGATAGGACCGACGAGGAGGTCGGGGAAGGCGGAGGGCGTCCTCGATGGTGAAGTCCATGCCGGAATGCGCGTCAAGGGTCAGGGCCGGGAAGGCGGAACGATTGTACCGTTGGATAACGTCGGCGGTGAGGCCGCCGGGAGCGTCGCGCAGGCTGCAGCCGATGATGCGGTCTCCCAATGCATCGGATGCGGCCCCATGTCCCCTTCTTGATGAGCGCACAGTAGGGCCCACTCAGACCCGTCAGCCGGGTGATATCGGTCGTCCGGACCTCCTGCAATCTGGGCAATATCTCCGATCGAAAGTGCTCCGCGTCGAACACCTCCCCAGCGTGCCCCCCATTCCCACGCCAATATCCAAAACCCGGCAACACATGGAAGTTTACGGGTTTTCCGATTCCGTATTTTCTTCTTCTTGGCGCGAAATCTATCCCATGCTCAACTTATTAGCTGGGCGTAATGCGTTCCTGGCGTCGAATAGACAGCCCGAAAAGGCCCTCAATAGATAACCCATCCACTATGAAATACCCCTCTCCAACAACCCACCACAAGCTACTGGACCCAAACCTGTGACCGGCCAGCCGGCAGGCCCCCAGGCGGCTCCGCCACAGGAGCCACTCTTTCAAGCGCGATTCACAGGGACCGACCGACCATCGCCAGCCCATGAAATCAGCCGCCATACGCTACTGGACAGAACCCGCAAAATACCCCCTCTGTACACCCCCTACCAAACCTGTAAGACGGCTTTCCAAATCCCGCATCCCGAAACCCGAAAAAACGTTCTACTGGCTAGCGGATAACGCCGACGTTACAACAGTTACCAGGCCCAGTCCGCCGATTACCCCCCCAAAAAAAACATGAACAGCCTGTGGCTGTGTGGCCGGGCTATGGCTGCTGTAGTTCGAGGGAGGTCGTGATATCGATCGCCGCTTCGATCGACCGCGCCACCGGGCAGTGACTCGCGTGAAAGCCCAACACCCGCTCAGCTGTCGCCCGATCGCTTTCGTCCGCCTTCAGCTGATAGGTGACGTGAATGCGCTTGATGATGAGGACATTTCCGTCCTTCTCGATCTCACCCACCGCTTCCGAGTTCAGAAAACCCTCGCCGGCCGATATTCCGCGCGCCTCCAGCGCGCCCCCGAAGGTGCCGGTCAGTCAGCCCGCCGCCGCCGCGATCACGTAGTCCAGCGTCGTCGTGTGCGGTTCCGTAATCGTCGTGTCCACCCCGTAATGCTCCGCCACTTCGGCATGCACCCCGAAGAGCACCGGCTCCGGGTTCGCCGGCAAATACGCCCGCCGCAGCGAACCTTTGACTCGCTCGACTCTCACGCGCGATCGATAAACAACTGCGTCAGTCACGCTCGCTCCCAAATATTGAAATTCCAGAATCGCCCGCTCAGCAGACTCGGCCCGTCGTCACCACCCAATGGTAGCCGTTCCGTGAATCGAATCCCGCGCACCGCTTTCTGCCGCCCACGCCCTCCGTTCATAATACGCACTGCATCGACAGCACCAGAACTGAGATTTCCGTGACCAACATCGCCCTCTTCGGCGCCGGCCGTATCGGCGCCATGCACGCCGACATTCTCCACTCCCTGCCCGAAGTCAATCTCAAGTATCTATCCGACCCGGTATCCGCCGCCGCCGACGCCGTCGCCGGCAAGGTCGGAGCCGAGGTCGTCGAGATCGACCATGCCCTCAACGACCCGGAGACCGACGCCGTCCTGATCGCCTCATCGACTGCCACTCACGCCGACCTTATCGAGCGCTCAGCCCGCGCCGGCAAGGCCATCTTCTGCGAGAAGCCCATCCATCTCGACAGCGGCCGCGTACGCGAGTGCCTGGCTGTAGTTCAGGAGACCGGCGCCCTTCTGACCATCGGCTTCAATCGCCGCTTCGATCCCCACTTCGTCGCCTTCAAGGCTCAGCTCGACGCCGGCGCCATCGGCGAACTGGAAGTGCTGTCGATCACCAGCCGCGACCCCGCCCCGCCCCCGATTCCCTACATCGAAGTCTCCGGCGGAATCTTTCGCGACATGATGATTCACGATCTCGACCTGGCCCGCTGGTTTCTGGGCGAAGAACCAACCGAAGTCATGGCCCAGGGAAGCTGCCTCATCGAACCCGCCATCGGGGAAGCCGGCGATTACGACACCGCGCTCGTCACCCTGCGCACCGCTTCCGGCCGGCTCTGTCAGATCAACAATTCCCGTCGCGCCGTCTACGGCTACGACCAGCGCCTTGAGGCCCACGGTTCGAACGGCATGTTGCGAGCCGGCAATCCCGCCGACACCACTCTCGATTGGACCGACAAGGACGGGACGCGTTCCGACGCAATCGGATACTTCTTCATCGAGCGCTACGCCGCCGCCTACCGCTCCGAGCTGGAGGTATTCATTGACGGAGTCCGGCGCGGGTCTTTAGACCGATCCCCAACCGGAGACGACGGACTCCGCGCTCTGATCCTGGCCGATGCGGCCACCGAATCCGCCGCATCAGGAGGTCGCGTAACGATCTAGCCCCTATCGCAGCTCTCTCTAACCCGCATCCGCGCCAAACCCGCTGTGCTGGCCAGCGGCTACTTTTTCTTGCGCAGCAGTGGTAGGCCAGTACGGTCGTTTTCGATTACTTCGTACCCTGCCGGCATCGCGTCGATCGCGTCTCCGCCCGCCTGCGGGGCGAAGTAATAGATCGTCTGCGTATACCCCCCGTTCAGCTCAACCACCTTCGAATGCAGGTAGTACTTCCGGTCCGTCTTTTGGCTATTCACTGAGAATGCCATGCTGCTCGCCACCCTTCGCTATTGAGCCCGCACCAATTACCGAGGGCCCGGCGCCAGCCAGCCCTCTCTCGGCGCCCGCTTGTAGTATTCACCCATATAGCACCCATCGCAAGTAACCCGATTTGCATTCCCCCTGTATTTGCACCCGTCAACCCGACGGCCTTGTTGACATAATCCCAATCCCCTCTATGATTCCCGCTGTTTAGTGACCGGGCTCCGCCCGGCGGAGTCGAATTGTTTGGCCCGGGGACTCACAACCATCCTGACCGAATCCAAGTGGCAGTAGGCATTCTGCCCGGTCCGCGCCGCTCCAGGCGTCGCGCGCCTTCGCCATCCCCTTCTCGTCTACAGGCAACCCGGCTTCCGTGACCTTCTCCCCGGGAGTCGCACCACCCCAACCGGTCGCCCATCGCGCGGCCTCCCAACAGGATCCCGAAAACACCAGAGCCGCCATTTCCAAGGCCCTCACGCTCGGATTTGACGTCATCGAGCTGGATGTTCGCCTCAGCCGGGATGGAATCCCCGTGCTGTTGCATGACGCCACCCTCGATCGCACGACCAGCGCCGCCGGGCCGGCTACCGCCCTGATCGCCGCCGAATTGGCGAATCTGGATGCCGGCTCCTGGCATCATCCTGGCTTCGCGGACGAGTCGGTGCCCACTCTCGCCGAGGCCTTAGACCTCATCGACGGCGCCGCCCGCGTCAACATCGATGTCAAAACCGACGCCGCCGCCCCACCCATAATCGACGTCATCCGGCGTTCTCGCGTACAGGACGGCGTCGTCATCTCCGGCTGCGCCGCCCCCCCCCGGGCCGGTGAAGTGCACCGGCTCGCCCCGGAAGTCCCACTCTTGCTCAAATCACCGCCCGCGTTCGCCGGCCGCCGACGGTGAACCTCCGCACTCCCCGATCGACTCCATCCCCGCAGCCCTTCATCTTGGCGCCGTCGGCATCAATCTCGATCACCGCCACGTTACCGACGAATTCCGCCGGGCCGCTCACGATGCCGGCCTTCAGGTCTGGGCCTACACGGTAGATGACAACCCCAGCTACTACGCCCTCGTCGCCGGTGTGGTGGATTTCATTACCAGCAACTGGCCCGACAAAATGCTGCCGCTCCTTGATGAGCGCAGCCAGAGCCACCCGATCCAGTAGGCCATGACTATCACTCCCGGCCGCCGAACGCCCGAAACGAGCGATGGTGACAGGGGAAACGGGTTCGGGCTGCACGTCAACGGGGCGACGATCGCCAACCCTCACCTGCGCCGTCAGTGGAAGCAGGGCTACACGCCGGCTCTCTCGTACCCGGCTACGATCCTCAGAAGCGTCGAGACAATCATTCCCAGAACCGACTATTCAAATAGGACGCAGTGTCCGGCAACGGCGATTGCAGAAAATGTGCCCATTTTCCGGGTTCGCCGATGGCGAACCTGAAAGGCGGTATCTCGTGAGGTCCCACGGCGCAACCAACCCGGCCGGGAGCGGCGCGATTCTGGCCGCGCTCCGGGACGCCCTTGCCTCGGATTTTTCCTGGACTCCCGCCGGCGAGATTCAGCTCAAATTCCCCACCTACCATCCTCAGGGCATGGTCAAGATCGGCGGACTGATCTACCTCTCGTCGGTGAAGGAGCCATCCGAACTCCAGGCGACGGATCCGCTCGCCCGGGCCAGGTCCGAACGCGCCCGCGATTGCGCCGGCTATCTCTTCAAAGCCGATTTGGACGGCAACCTGATCGCGCAGGTGGAACTCGGAGACGGCACTCGCTACCACCCGGGCGGGCTCGATTTCGACGGGCGCTGGATATGGGTCCCGGTAGCGGAATATCTGCCCGATAGCTCCTCCATCATCTTCCGGGTCGATCCCGAAACACTCGCTGCGAAGCCGGCCTTCCGGGTACCAGATCACATTGGAGATCTCAGCTACAACCGGAGCGACGACACACTGCACGGCTTCAGCTGGGGAGCCCGGCGCCACCACACCTGGAAGATCGTCGACGGCGCCATCGCCTCACCCCTGGTGGCGCCCGCCGAGCTGGACCGCCCCGACTTCATGATGGAGGCCGAATACCAAGACTGCCATTATGTTGGTTCTTCCTACGCCCTTTGCAGTAGCTCCACCCACTTCGACACGTCCTACCTGGGCTCCCTCGATCTGGTGGACCTCGACAATGACGCCGTTGTTCAGCAGCTTATCGTGCACCTGCGACCGGATGGCAGCGACCGTCCCATGACCCACAACCCCATGTTCTTCGAGCGCCTCAACGGCGTGGTGCGCTTTTATTTCGCGCCGGAAGACGACCGCACGACGATATACATGTTCGACGCGGCCTAGGCGCCTCCGGCGCTCACTCTTCCCAATCGCGCCGGGCTTCGAAGATTACGTCTCCGCCGGCGTCGGTATCACCCGGGTCGGGCGCAACTGTCTCCACATCTGCACCATCCGCCACCCCAGCAACACTGCCGAAACGATGGCGATGTACCAGAGCGCCGGCACCAATTGACCGGAAACACCGCCGAGAAAGATGATGCACAGGCGGCCGTCCCGGCCAGCCAGCAGGTAGCGACCGATGCCGTCGCTGCTTCCGGCAACCCAGTGCCCCCCGGTCGCGATGGCGAAACGATCCTTCGCCATCATCGACATCGGGGCGCCCGCCAGGGCCGCGATCACCGGCGCGATCTCCCACCAGTGCGCCTCACCCTGCAACAGGTATAACCCGATCCCGCCCACAATCGCGGCGTCCGCGACCCGATCCAGCATCGAATCCATCACGCCGCCCCAGCGCGAAGTCATGAATCGCGCCCTGGCCACCTCTCCGTCCGAACCGTCGACCACCGATGAAATCTGCGTCAGGATTGCCGCCAGGATCAGCCATCCGAAGCCGAATCCCACCCCCGCCGCGATCGCCAGCACGAAGGAGGCCACACTCAACATATTTGGCGTCAGGCCGGCCTTGATCGCCAGACTGGAAAGCCGCAGGGAGAGCGGCCGGTTCAGAAACCGTGAGACTACGCCCTCATCCCGACTGTGCAGCGAATTTCGCAGTTTGCGCAGCGCCCCTCGAAATGCCGCCTCCGTATCCACGTCCTCCCAGAGCCGGCCGTCGATCGGCACCGCTGCCAACCTTGCCTGCCCTTCCAGCCGCCTCATCGCCGCCGAGAGCTCGTATTCACCTTCGGCGAACGCCTGCTCCAGCGCCGGGAATATTTCCCGCGAACACACGAAAAGCCCGCAATCTATCGCATCAAAATCTGGCAGGTCCTTCGCCGTCTCAATCACCGCGCCATCCGCGCCGATTCTCACTTTGGTCGCGTCATCCAGATCCCACACGCTCGATCCGTCTAGATCGACACACAGCAGACTGCGTTCATCCTCGGCCGCCCGTTCGAGCAGCAACCTCGCCATCGCCGGCTCGAACCAGTGGTCGGCCATCGCCAGCACGAAACGTTCGCCGTCCACCATGTCCCGGGCCGCGTAAAGCGAGGTGCCGTTCCCCAGCTCCCAATCCTCGGTATGGGCGTAGCGCACCTCCACACCCAGGCACGAACCGTCGCCGATGGCCTCTTTAATCAGCTCGGCGGCATATCCGACCACGATCGTGAAGCGTCGGACGCCGGCCGCCCGGAACGCTCGGATGCCGCGTTCCAAGATGGGCACGCCCATCAGGTCCCGCAGCGCCTTATGACCGTGTCCGTTTACGCTCATGCGCGAACCACAACCCGCCGCCAGAAAAACAGCCTCCATCAACTTCGGCTCTCCCTTCTACGTCCACTACCTAGTTCAACGACCGTCCCACTAAGCCGGCGCTTTCCCGATGCGACCGCCCAGAAGGCGTCGCCCGCCTCTTGCACTGCCGATCCGAGGCGCGAATCGCGCTGCCAGCGAACACCGCCACCCGGCCGATCGGCAGAATTACCGACACGACTCTCACCTCATCGCGGACCGAGTCCGCTTACATCTGGAGTTCGCCCTGTTCGACAGGCGACTCTTCGCGGTCGCGGCTCCCGCCACCCGGGAAGGCTGCAAACCAGCGTCGCCGCAGGAATCACCAACTTCTTCACCCTGTGGTCCAGTTAGCCCAGACTATACCCATCGCCTCTTTATCGCGGGCGGGAGCCATCGATCCGTCAAATCGGGCCGGCGGGCGAACCGGGCGTCGCAGCGCCAGATACGCTCCCAGCGCGACTATCGCGGCCAGCCACAGCTGCCCCAGGTTGGGCCAAAAGCTGTCGTCCATGTATCCCAGCGAACTCGTCAGCAGCACCGCCCCCGCCAGCACCACCAGCGCACCCGATATGAATTTGCCCAGATCGCGGTGGTGGTTACTGTCCGTCATAGCCATTTTCGTTCCTCGCCTTCCGGCTCCCGGCGACCCTCGCCGCCCGACTGCATTTCTCGTTTTCCTCGCTGCCAGTGTCCCTCACCGGCAAATCCGCCACATCGGCCCACGGTACGATTTACGACTAGGCCGGGCGGCCGCAATTGGGACGTCGGCACCGCCCAAAAGGACTAGATCGAGCTGGTGTCCCCCGTCAGGTGGCGGAGCCTCGAACCTCCTACGCGACCCGCTCATCACGACCGTTATCATTCCTTCGTTGTGCTATCCGCCGCATCCCCGCTGAAATTACCTTTTTCACTCCGCCTCCCCGGGGCACACCGATTCCTCAGCCAAGGAGCCGATCATTTGAGCGGACCAGTCCGTCCCGCGGTCACCCTCGGGCTCCTGGGGGCCGTCATGTTGTTGCTGGTGGCCTGCAATGATGCCGCCGGCCCGGGCGCCACCGACGCGCGGTCGACCGCTGGCCAGACCAGCCCAGTCGTCAAGTCCGCGGCTGCCGCCTCTCCCCCATCCGGTAGCGATCCCGCCGCTGAAACCCCAACAACTCCCTCCCCCGGCCCCACCCCCTACGGCGTCCGGGCCGCCGCACCGGAGGGTCCGACTCCACTCCCAACGCCGGCTTCCTCGATTACTACGACCTCACCGGCGGACTCGCCCGCTGGGGCTACCCGCTCTCCGAAGTCTTTGAGGAGAATCCCGGTAACTTCGTCCAGTACTACCAGCGCGGCGCCGTCGACTGGCATTTCCGCGACGACCTTGGCATCCACGCCATCGAACGCCGCCTCGGATGGGATCTCATCCTAGGAGGTCGCGGCGGTTCCACGGACATGGGCGTCGAGCCCGGAGTCCTGAATCCCAACGACGGCGTCCTATCCGGTCCCTGGGGGCACAAGGTCTCCAACCAGGCCGTCGACGGCACTGTCACCGGCTTTCTGGACTTCTTCCAGCGCCTCGGCGGCGAACTCAGTTTCGGCGTCGCCAAGACCGATGCCCGACCCGACACCGGCGCCCCCGGCACCGTCATGCTGCCCGGCGCCACACCCGGTTTTATCCGTCAGTACTTCCAGGCAGCCGTCATCGAGTTCCATCCCAGCGGCTCCGACTCGATCCAGCTTGCCCTCATCGGTTACAACCTCCGCGCCCTGGCCTATCCCGGCGAGTCATGGAGCGGGCTAGCCCCGTTCGCAAGCGCCGAGGCCGTCCCAACCGGTGTGGCCTTTCCCATCCCCTGACTGCCCGAACTCAACTCTCGCACCCCGGCCCTGTAGTATCTGGCCCCCAAAAGGGGAAGCCTGTTTTCCGCCCCGGCCGGGAGATTGAGGCCCAGGAAATGAACTCCGACTCCGGTCCTGAAAGCACGGTAATAGCATCCCTGGCTCAGCTCGGCGTCGAGTACGAGCTCATCAAGATCGACCCCGAATACGCCGACACCGCGGCATTTTGCGAGCAGTACGGCTATCCCCTGGAGAACTCCGCCAACGCCATTGTCATCGCCTCCAAGCGCGGCCCGAAGCAATACAGCGCCTGCCTGGCCCTGGCCACCACCCGTGTTGACGTCAACAAGACCGTCCGCAACCTCATGGGCGTTAAGCGGGTGTCCTGTGCCTCGGCCGAGGACATGGCCGCGCTCACCGGCATGCGGGCCGGTGGCGTGACCCCCTTCGCCCTCCCCGCCGATATCCTCCTATACGTCGATTCCCGCGTCATGGACCTTGAATGGATAATCGTCGGCAGCGGCGGCCGCAACTCCAAGCTGAAGGTTTCTCCCGACGCCCTTCGCAAACTGTCGAATTTTCAATTGATCGAAGGCCTGGCCTCCGAGTTCACACCCTGACCCCCACCACGGAAGGAAGCTAGACATGGACATCAGCGGAAGCACCGCCATCATCACCGGCGGCACCGGCGGGCTTGGCTCCCGTCTCGCCCGCAAATTCGCCGAGGCCGGGGCCAACATCGCCCTCGTCTACAAGGAATCCCACGAAAAGGCCGAAGCCGTCGCCGCCGAACTGCGCGAACTCGGTCCCACGGTCGTCCCCATCGCCGCCGATCTCAGCACTCCGGATGGAATCGACTCCATGGTCGAGCGCACGCTTGCGGAGTTCGACTCCATTGACGTCCTGGTCAACAACGCCGCCATGAATCTCTGGATACCGTTCGCCGAGCTGGACAAGATGACCCTGGACATCTGGGAAGAGATCATCAACATGAATCTCACCGGCCCGTTCCTCTGCTCTAAGGCAGTCGCCGAAGCCATGAAGAAGCAGGGCCACGGCCGCATCATTAACATCTCCTCCGGCGCCGGCCTGCGTCCCGGCGGCAGCTCCATCGCCTACGCCGTCTCCAAGGCCGGGCTAATCCACCTCACCCGCTGCCTGGCCGTCGCTCTGGCCCCCGAGGTCCTGGTCAATTGCATCGCCCCCGGCATGCTCGAAGACACCCGCATGACCGCCAATCTCGATCCCGAATTCGCCGAGCGCGCCCGTCGCGGCGCCCTCCTCAAGCGCGCCGCCAGCAAGTCCGACGTCGCCGACCAGGCCGTCGCCTTCGCCCGCACCGATACCATCACCGGCCAGACCATCGTCGTCGACTCCGGGGTCTTCTTCCACTAGCGTCCCTCAGCCATCACCGTCAGTCCCTGAGTTCATCCCCACGTATCGCTCCCAACGAGCCGGCCCTGTCATGCGCGCTAGCCGCGAACGCGCTTCAGCGTAATCTACCTTTACGGAGACGCTGCCGAAATTGCCAGAGAGAATTTTGCCGGGGTGAACGGTCTCGCCGTTCTTCCGCTCCGTCGTGATCAACGGCCGAGCGCGGCCGGGAGGGGCAACATGCCAGCATCGCGTGGTAAAGGGCCGGACGATTACGGCATCGATTTCGTCTCCGACGCGCATATAGAGATGATGACCACCAAGGCATCGTCGCCCTGGGCGCCAGTCCTTGAGGCGTTCGTCAATTCGGGTCAGGCCGCCGTCCAGATCAGAGTTTTCAGCGCCCGGGAAGGTGGCCGGCTCGCCGGGCAGCTCCGTAAATTGGGGGGCCAATGGTATCCGACATACAAATTTGGTGGCAAGACCATCGCGGTAGCGGGCGCGGACGGCAAACAGACTATTTCGCGTTCTGGATCATCGTCTCCCGGCCGGGCAACTAACCTCCGACCGTAAACAGCACGCCGGAGACCGCCCGGGACGCCCCTCGCCGGCGTCCTGACACCCGCGAGATTCCCGATATCGCCGTACTCATTCCCTTGTTGACAGAGAAAAAGGACTTATCAGTAGCTGACTGGTCATGTCTCTTCTCAAACACGGAAGCGAAACAACACGATCCGCCGGCGCCTCCCGCCACTCGAAACTGGGTGCCCAACTGCTCTGTGCCCTGGTCGCCGGAGTGCGTCGAAGTCCTTGTGAACCGCCATCCGTAACCGGTGCTGACCCGGTGCCTCTACAGGGGTTTACGTCCGGCGAATCCATCGTATACGTGGTGCCAGTACCGGATATCCATCTCGCCAAGCTGATAGCAGAGGAAAATGTCGTCGTCGCCGCTACGCGACGGGAAGTCGATGAGACCGGTCTCGAGGTTGCGCACCAGGATCCCGGTCGCGGACAACTCTTCGACTAGCAGCGTCACCCGGGACAGCCGTTCGCGCAGCCTCAGTCGGGCCGGTTTTTCATCTCCGTCGCCTCCGCCCATCCCTTCCATCTCCGCCGCCAGTTCGCTCAGCTCCCTCCTGATTCGCTGGACAGCCTCCAGTTTGGACACGACTTCAGGCAACGCCGCACGCGCTTCCTCCAGGGTGAAGTACCTGCTGAAGTTCTGCGCCACGTCTATTTTCGCTCCCGCGATTACCCGGTCATCGTGACAGGGCTGTCACCAGTACTACTCGACGCGCCGGCCGGTGAGCAAATGCCCGGAGCCAGCATGCCATCCCCGGCCCCACATCGCCTCCTTCGCCGCGCTATAGCCCCACCACCCGGTCCTCCAGCAACCCCAGCCCCAGCCCTAAGTAGCGATCCAGCACCAGCCGGAACATGTTCACCAGCGTGACGTCCTCGTACACTATGCTGGCCCCGCCGTCGGGCAGGTATAGCGCCATCAGGATATTGTACTTCTGCAAATCCGGGGCCTCCCCATGGTCCGAGGCGATTACGATGATCGGCGGCTGCGCCGACCCCTCAATAACGGTGTCTATCGTGTCCAGGAGCAGCGAATTCAAGTACACCAGCTGCCCCACGTATGCACTCGGCACCCCCGGGTCGTGATCGTCGGCAAACCCTTCCAGCGGATCGGGCACCACGTTCCCGTACTGGTCAAGATTGAACGGGGCGTGCGGTTTAACCACGTGCGCCAGCACGAACTTCGGGCCTTCGAATTCCCTTGCAACCGTACCCAGGAATTCGAACGTCTCCACCGTCCGCGCCGGATGCCACCAAGGATACGGCTCGTTGCCCGGCAACTCAAAATACCCCGGTAGGAACGGGCGCAGCAGCGTCGTTCGCAGGAATTGCCGGGTGAACTCTCCGAACACCGCGCCACCCGCACCCCCCTCCGCCCCGGCGGTGGTCAGCAGTCCCTCCGGACTGAAGTCCACCTTCACCTCCGCGATCGCGCTTGCCGACGTCAGCTCATACCCGGAGGCCACGTGCACATACTCGTAGCCCAACCCCTGCAGAATCCGCCCCAGCCGGTGATCCCGCACCAACGCCGCCGCACCGGCTCCGGCCCCCCTTTCACCACCTTCGTCTTCCTCCAGATACCGCAGATTCAGCGAAGACGGAATCGACCAGTGCGTCCGGGTGTAGTTGCTCCGCGCCCCGGCCGGCACCACAAAACCCCGTCTAACTCAGGGAGAACGGCTCCGACGCTTCACCCTCCGGCTAGACCAACAACCCCACACCGAGCCTCACTCGTCCCCGAACTGAAACCCGTACAACTCCGCGTTCTTCACGTAGATACGCAGCTTCACCCCGCCCGGAATCTCATCCACCGTGTCCCCGCCGGCCCACGAAACGCGATGGTGGACATCGTCTCCGGTAAACGGCCGGCAATCGTCGTGCGAGAACCCATCCCAGACGTTGTTGAAGGTGTCCATGATCTCGACCTTGATGTACCCGTTGGGCTGGCATTCGCCGTTTATGTAGATGTGCGGATGGGTTGAGTAGACCGGCTTGGTCTCCACCCAGCCTTCTCTCACCGTGGCGCCAAACGAGACGTAGCCGTCCCGCCGCAGCGTCGCCAGCGCCAGGTGATGCCCGTCCATCCCCATCGTCGGATCGATCGCCTCCGGCACGTCTAACTCTTCGCTGTTGCCTATCACCCACCAGTCGTGATGCACCTTCATCCCGCCGTAGTAGAACCACAGCTCGTCGCTGACCTCTATCGGCCTGCATGTCGTCTCGACCCCAAACTCGTCAAAGCTTCCCGAACCCCCGTGGGGTATGAACGGCCGGTGCTCCAGGAAGCGATTCCAATTCCGGCCATCCCGCCCGTGATGCAGGTACATGTCCATCGTGTTGTCCACCTGGTGCAACACATCCAGTAGACCCAGGTGCATCTCCCCGGCGCGCCAGTGCACGAACCCG
>Ga0114993_10003805_pt1 | contig 15410 bp, 18 predicted proteins | sample ArcticOcean_MG_C_FD_87042 | JGI IMG/M metagenome (GOLD analysis project Ga0114993, IMG submission 87042) | Marine microbial communities from western Arctic Ocean - ArcticOcean_MG_CB2_150 | ecosystem: Environmental > Aquatic > Marine > Oceanic | place: Arctic Ocean: Canada Basin | collected...
AGCTGGTAAATCAAACATAATGTCCAGATTAAATAAATATGGAATTAAAATTGATAAAAATGATCCCAAAGTTCAAAAACTCCTTAATGAAGTTAAAGATAGAGAATTTGTTGGTTACTCGTACGACGGAGCCGATGCATCATTTGAATTATTAGCAAGAAGACTTATAGGTGAAATACCAAAATATCTAATTATTTCTAAATATGATGTTTCAGTCAAAAAAGAAACTAATAATGAAATTAATTCTTTTGCAAAAGTACACATAATTGTTGATGGACAAGAAATAATCTGTGAAGGATCTGGAAATGGTCCAGTTAATGCATTAGATAATGCTATAAGATCTAATGTTGAGAAGGTAGGGAAATACTCAAAATATTTAAAAGATTTAAAATTAGTGGATTATAAAGTAAGAATTTTAAACACAGGAACAAATGCAACTACACGTGTCTCGATCGAGAGCACAGATAGTAAAGGAAAAAGCTGGTTTACCATTGGAGTTTCTCCAAATATTATTGATGCATCTTTTAAAGCTTTAATAGATAGTTTGCATTATAAGCTTTATAAAGATAAAGCTCCAGCAAACAATTAATGAGTTTAAAAAATACTTACTTTATTCTTTGCAGACCACAACTTGGTGAAAATATTGGTTCAGCAGCTAGAGCATTGAAAAACTTTAATATACCAAACTTACGTTTAATAAACCCCAGATGTGCATGGCCAAATCAAAAAGCCATAGCTACATCAGTGAGAGCAAAAAATATTATAAATACAACTAAAGTTTACAAATCTTTGGAAAATTCAATAGGTGATCTTGATATAATATTTGCAAGCACATCCAGGATTAGAAAAGTAAATAAAAAAGTAATTTCTATTACAGAATTCACTAAAAAAATTAAAAAAAAAAAGAAAATAGGAATACTTTTTGGTCCTGAAGCTTCAGGGTTAAGTAATGATGAAGTTAATTGTGCGGATTATTTAGTTACTATACCCACTAACAAGAATTTTAGTTCGTTAAACCTATCTCACAGCTTAATATTATTTTGTTTTCAACTTTTTCAGCATTTTTCTAAAAAAAAATTCGACTTTAAAACTAGCTATAAAAGCTCAATTGCGACAAAGTTTGAAGTTAATAAGTTTTTGGCTTTTATTATTAAAGGATTGGATAAAAAGGGCTTTTTACAACCACAACACAAAAGACAAAGCATGATTAGAAATATTAACAACATATTTCATAGATTAAATTTATCTGAGCAAGAAATACGTATATTACTTGGAATTTTTACCACATTAAATGGTCTAAATAACAAAAGCTGAATTGACAAAAGTTTTTCATTGTTTATAACTCACAAATAATTAATTATGACAAAAAGATTAGCATCTAAACATAAGGTCGATAGAAGATTAAAATCAAATCTTTGGGGTAGACCAAAAAGTCCATTTAACTCAAGAAATTACCCTCCAGGTCAACATGGACAATCAAAACGAAGAGGGAAGCCTTCTGATTATGGAATTCAACTAGAAGCTAAACAAAAAATGAAATTTTATTATGGAAACATGAACGAAAGACAATTCAGAAATGTTTATTTAAAGTCACTTCAGAAAAGAGGGAGTACTACAGAAAATTTAGTTGGAATATTAGAAAGTCGACTAGATACAGTTACATATAGAGCAAAATTTGCTATGACTGTTTTTTCTGCCAGGCAACTGATTAATCACGGTCACGTAAAGGTTAATGGGAAAAAAGTTAATATCTCCAGCTATCTCGTTAAAGCTGAAGATACTATTGAAATCAAAGAAAAATCAAAAGATTTGGTTATGATTATTGGTTCTACACAAAGCAAAGAAAGAGATGTACCTGAATACATTCAAATGGATGAAAAAAATAAAAAAGCTAAATTGGTAAGGATACCCAAGTTTGATGAAATTCCGTACCCAACAATTATGGAACCAAATTTAGTAATAGAATACTATTCAAGGTAATTTTAACTACTTTGTTAAAAAGAACTTCAATAAACTTTATAAACTCAACTTTAGAAAAAAATAAAAATTGGAATGTGGTGGACATTGGATGTGGATACCGCGCTAATAAACACGCCCATGTAATTGCAGATGTTCAAGATTTTTCGAGTTTTTATCCAAACAAAAAATTTGTGAGAATAAATGATAAAAAACTTCCATTTAAAGATAAAGAATTTGATTTTGTTATTGCAAGTCATGTAATTGAGCACGTGGAAGATTTTCAATTTTTTATTAAAGAATTGGAGAGAATTTCATCGCAAGGATATATAGAGTTGCCTTCTAGACTCGGCGACAACCTTGTATTTGAAAATAAAAATGATCATATATGGTGGTTTACCTTTGACGATATAAAAAATTCTTTAATAGGATCAAAACGAAATCAATTAATCTCTCCATTTCTTACAGTTGCAAGTGGAAAACTTTTTGAAGAGATGTTCAGGGAAAGTTTAGTAATTGAACTCATGTGGCAAAATAAAATTGATTATACTATTGACCCAAATTTACGTTTAGAAGAATTTAAAGAAATACCTTTTTTTAAGATTATAAAAAAGTATTTAAGTAAAAGATTAAGAGCTTTTTTTAAATAATAATGAACTTTTTATGATTAGTAAAATTTTTAAACTCCTTTTAAAAAAAAATAAAGAAATTTTAATAGGTGATTATAGATCAAAGATTTTGAGCAATTTGATTGTAAAGTTAATATTAAAATATTCAAAAAACTTACAAAAAATTAAAATCATTGATTATGGCTCTGGTTTCCAACCTAATGTTGTCTACTTTATTTACGAACAATTAAAATTTAAATATAAAAAAGAAATTTCTGTTGAATGTTTTGATATATACAGCTCAAAAGATTTAAATAAATTAAATATAAATAATGACATTATTTTTAATCATATTGAAAAATTTGATATAAAAAAAATTGAATACGACTTTTGTTTAATTAATGATGTATTGCATCATATAGGTGTTGAAAAAATTAACGAATTAAAAAATTTAATATCCAAACTTCAAAATAAATCAAAATACGTTATTATTAAAGATCATTTTGAATACAGTTATTTTTCTAATTTAACTTTAAGATTTATGGATTTTTTAGGAAATTATTTTAATAATGTTAGCACACCACACAAATATTTTACGAAAGAATCTTTTAAAAAAATATTAGATTTATCAGATTCAATAGTTGTTGAAGAAATACCTGAGATTAAACTTTATCAACCTTATTTCTTGTTCTTTTCTAATCCCAAGCTTCATTTTGTTAATGTTATAAAAAAATTAATTTAAATTAATCTGATTTTTTTTATTTATTCTGTGAGTAAGAAATCTTTTTCTCTTTAAGTTTATTTTGTAATTCACCTTTTTCAAACATTTCTTTTATAATATCACAACCCCCAATAAACTCGCTCTTAATATAAAGTTGCGGTATAGTTGGCCAATCACTAAAAGTTTTAATACCATTTCTAACATCTTCATCTTCCAAAACATTTATTCCTTTAAAAGTAACATTTAAATGCTTGAGAACATTTGAAATAGCTAATGAGAAGCCACACTGCGGAGCATCAGGTGTTCCTTTCATGAAAAGGCACACTTCATTTTCCTTTAGTTGTCCTTCTATTCTTTTTTTTATATTTTCGTCCATTTTTATAATTCTATTGTATTCAATGCTAATGCGTGAAGTTCATTTCCCATTTTCCCTTTCAAAGCTTTATATACGATTTTATGTTGTTCAACTTTCGTTTTACCAGTAAAAAACTTTGATTTTATCGTAGCTGAGTAATGATTTTCATCTCCAGCTAAATCCTGTATATCAATTTCCGCGTCAGGAATTCCTTCTTTAATAAGCATTTTTATTTCATTTAATTTTAAACTCATATTTATTAAATTCTAATTTTCCTTAAAGTAATTTTTATACCAAAATGAATTAATTTTTTTTAATTGTTCTATATTTATATCAAATTCTTTATCTAAATTTAATCTTTCTTTTTGAGTGCGTCCAATTACATCATAATATATACTATTTTTATCTAAAATGTTCATAACTTCATCTTTTTTCTGTTCATTTACTTCAATTAAGTATCTGCTTTGATCTTCTCCAAAAAAATATTCATTTAAAGTGATATTGTTACTTGGTTTTTTAATATCTGCACCAATTTTTCCTGCCATACACATTTCTGTTAGAGCTATCAAAATTCCACCAGAAGATATGTCATGAACAGAATTTAAAATATTTTGTGATATCAACTGTTTTATTAAAAACCCATTATTTTTTTCATTAAACAAATTAACTTCAGGAGGAGGGCCTTCAGAAAAATTTAATATTTCTCTAAAAAAATCACTTTGGTAAAGATGTCCAGAAGTTTTGCCCACAACAATTATATAACTTCCTATTTCTTTTAAACCAATAGTCATCATATTTTTTAAATTTTTGATGAGTCCTACACCTCCAATTGTTGGGGTAGGGCAAATGGCTTTATTTTCAGTTTCATTATAAAAAGAAACATTGCCTGATACCACCGGAAAATCTAAATATCTACAAGCTTGGGTTATTCCATCAATAGTTTCAATAAATTGTCCCATAATTTCTTCTTTTTCTGGATTCCCAAAATTTAAACAATTTGTAATAGCTATAGGATCAGATCCTACCGCAATTAAATTTCTCCATGTTTCGCTAACCACTTGTTTTCCTCCAATAGTAGGATCTGCTGCGCAATAATTAGCTGATGAATCAATAGTTATTGCTACACCTTTATTTTTTCCATGTATTCTAATTACAGCAGAATCTCCACCTGGTTTTTGAATTGTATCACTCATCACTGTTTGATCATATTGTTCCCAAACCCAACTTTTTTCAGAATTATTTGGGCTTGATAGTATTTTTTTTAACGCATCCAAGGATTTAACTGATTTAATTTTTTTAAATGGGAATTTTGTTTTTGATATTATTTTTTTTTTCCATTTTCTGTCATATATTGGAGCTTCTGAAGCTAATGCGCTTAAAGGTAAATTTGCAACTTCTTTATCTTTAAAATTTAATATTAAGTTTTTTGTATTGGTTGTTTTACCAATTATAGCAAAATCTAAACCCCATTTATTAAAAATTTTTTTTGCATCTTCTTCTTTTCCAGAATTAAGTATTAACAGCATTCTTTCTTGACTCTCTGAAAGCATCATTTCGTAAGGAGTCATTTCTTTTTCCCTACAAGGAACCTTATCTAGATCTAATTCTATTCCTAGTTCACCTTTTGATACCATTTCTATGCTAGAAGAAGTAAGTCCAGCTGCCCCCATATCTTGAATTGATATAATAGAATCGTCTTTCATCAGTTCTAGACAAGCTTCTAATAAAAGTTTTTCTGTAAAAGGGTCACCAACTTGAACTGTTGGTCTTTTTTCTTCGGAGTTACCATCAAATTCTGCTGACGCCATGCTAGCACCATGAATTCCATCTCTACCAGTTTTTGATCCAACATAAATTACGGGTTGATTAATGCCTTTAGCTTTTGAATAAAACAACTTATTTTTCTTAGTTAACCCTACTGCCATTGCATTAACTAATATATTTTGATTATAAGAAGAGTTAAATTTAACTTCACCACCAACTGTTGGTATACCCATACAATTACCATATCCTCCAATACCAGCAACAACACCGTTTAAAAGATTTTTAGTTTTAAAGTGTTTTTCAGAACCAAAATGAATTGAATTTAAAATAGCTATGGGTCTTGCTCCCATAGTAAAAACATCTCTTAATATCCCTCCTACACCAGTGGCAGCACCCTGATATGGCTCAATGTAAGATGGGTGATTATGGCTTTCAATTTTGAAGACTAAAGCATCATTGTCACCAATATCTATTACTCCAGCATTTTCTCCTGGCCCTTGTATAACTTTATCATTTTTTGTTGGTAACGTTTTTAAATATTTTTTAGATGATTTGTAGGAACAGTGCTCATTCCACATTGCTGAAAAAATACCAAGTTCAAGCAAGTTTGGATCCTTAGCGATTAATTTTGTTATTTTTTCATACTCTTTAATTGTGATGCCATGTTTTTTAATTATTTCTGAATTAATTTTCATTAACTTATTATTTAAGTAAACTTTTAAAAATACCAACGCCGTCCTGACTTGAATGAAGCGGGTCAATAACTCTTTCAGGGTGAGGCATTAAACCTAAAATATTTTTTTTACTATTTAATATTCCTGCAATATTATTTGAAGAACCATTGGGATTACTGTCTTCATCAGTAATACCCTTTTCATTACAATATTTAAAGGCAATAAGATTTTGATCTTCTAATGAGTTCAAAGTAGATTTATCTACAAAATAATTTCCTTCATTGTGTGCTATTGGAAATTCTACAACATGATCTTTTTTATAATCTAAACAAAATTGATTTTTAACATCTGTAATTTTTAAAAAAACATTTTTTGATAGAAATCTTAAATTTTTATTTCTAAGTAAAGATCCTGGCAGCAATCCTGCTTCAATTAAAATTTGGAAACCATTGCAAATTCCTAAAATTAAACCACCTTTTTTAGCATGTTGAATTATATCACTTATAATTCTAGATTTGCTTGCTATACATCCTGTTCTTAAGTAATCGCCATAAGAAAATCCACCAGGCAACACAACTAAGTCAGATTTAGGTAAGTTTGTTTCATCATGCCAAACCATTTGATTTATAAATTTAAATTTATTAAGAGCTACAGCAACGTCTCTATCACAGTTAGAGCCTGGAAAAACAATTACGGATGATTTCATTACTTTAGGTTAATTGTGTAATCTTCAATAATAGTATTAGTCAATAATTTTTTACTAATCTCATCAACTATTTCTTTTGCTTTTTCTTTGTTTGTTTCATTTAATTCAATTTCAAAAAATTTACCTTGCCTTACATTAATTACATTTTTATAACCCATGTTTTTTAAAGTTTGACTAACTACTTTACCTTGAGGGTCAAGCACATCTTTTTTCAAGAATACAGTAGCTGAAATTTTCAATTTAATTCTTTTTTATGTTTACTGAAGTTAGTTTGCCAAATTTAACTTCACTTATGTTGCTATCTTCATGAACTATACCAAGTCTTCTAGCAACTTCTTGATAAGCTTGAATGATATTCCCTAAATCTTTTCTAAATCTATCTTTATCTAATTTCTTTTCACTAACAACATCCCATAATCTGCATGTATCTGGACTGATTTCATCTGCTAATATTATTTCTTTTTTTCCGTCTATGTTAATTCTTCCAAATTCTAGTTTAAAATCTACCAACTTAATACCAACACCTCTAAACATTCCTAGCATAAAATCATTAATTCTAAGCGAGCAGTTCTTTATTAAATTTAGCTCTTCTTCGGTTGCCCAGTTAAATTCGATTATATGTTCCTTGGCAACTAGAGGGTCGCCAAGGTCATCATTCTTATAACTATATTCAACCAATGGTTTTGTAAGGATTGTTCCATCTGGTATTCCCAATTTTTTAGTTAATGAACCTGTAGCAATATTTCTAACAATGAATTCTACTGGTATAATTTCGACTAACTTGATTAACTGTTCTCTCATATTTAGTCTTTTTATAAAATGTGTTTTGATACCAATTTGATTAAGATTATTTAAAATATGCTCAGATATTCTGTTGTTCAAAACTCCCTTGCCTTCGACTGTAGATTTTTTAATGTTGTTAAATGCAGTTGCGTGATCTTTAAAGTGTTGAATTGCAGTTCCTTTTTCTGGTCCTTCGTATATAATTTTTGCTTTACCTTCGTAAAGCTTTTTACCTTTGTTCATTCTATTTAAATATTCTTTTAAATATTATATCAATTTTTCTAGTATGGTAATTTAAGCTAAACATTTTGTTAAGCTCGATGTTTGATATTTTTTTACTTACCATTTTATCTTTACTTAAACTTTCATATAGAGGTATATTTTTATTCCACGAAATTTGAGCATTTTTTTGAACTATCTTATAAGCTTTTTCTCTAGAAAATCCATGATTAGTTAATTCTAACATAACTCTTTGTGAAAATATTAGTCCATTTGTTATATTTAGATTTTTTATCATTTTTTTAGGATAGACATTCATATTTTGTAAAATATTTTTTAATCTATTCAGTGCAAAATCTAGCGTAACAGTAGAATCAGGACCTATATTTCGCTCAACACTAGAATGAGACATGTCTCTTTCGTGCCATAAAGAAATATTTTCTAGAGCAGGGATCACATACGACCTAACCATTCTAGCTAATCCAGTAAGGTTTTCACTTAATATTGGATTTCGTTTATGAGGCATAGCTGATGAGCCTTTTTGATTTTTTCCAAAAAATTCTTCAACCTCTTGTAATTCAGTCTTTTGCAAATTTCTAATTTCAGTAGCAGCTCTTTCAACTGATCCAGCAATAATACCTAAGATAGAAAAATAATATGCATGCCTGTCTCTAGGTATAATTTGTGTAGAAACAGGTTCTATTCTTAAATTTAATTTTTTTGCCACGTATGCTTCAACATTTGGATCTACATTTGCATAAGTTCCTACAGCACCAGAAATTGCGCACGTAGAAATCTCGTTTATTGCTTGCTGTAATCTTTTTTGATTTCTTTTAAACTCTTCGTAGAAACTTGCTAGCTTAAGTCCAAAAGTTGTAGGCTCAGCATGAATACCATGACTACGACCTATACAAATAGTTTTTTTGTACTTTAAAGATTTTTTTTTTAAAACTATGAGAATCTCGTTAATATCATTTGCAATAATTTTACTAGCTTGAACTAATTGTATATTAAAACCTGTATCTATAACATCTGATGATGTCATCCCTTTGTGCAAATATTTGCCTTCTTCACCAACTTTTTCAGTTATTGATGTTAAGAAAGCAATTACATCATGGTGAACTTTACTTTCAATCTTATGTATTCTTTCAACATTAATTTTAGCTTTTTTTCTAATTTTTATTGAAACACCATATGGAATGATTTTTAACTTTTCCATAGCTTCTGCAGCAGCCAGTTCAACGTCAAGCCATATTTGGTATTTATTTTTTTCGTTCCAAATTTTTGTAATTTCTTTTCTCGAGTATCTTTCAATCATATTTAATAAGGAGGTTTTTTATAACTCTTTTTAGATTCTGTAAAAATTTCAAAACTATCTTTTGTTACACCAATAGTATGTTCAAATTGTGCTGATAGGGACTTATCTTTTGTAACTGCGGTCCAACCATCTTGTAACATTTTTGTGTAGTAATTTCCTTCATTTATCATAGGTTCAATTGTAAAAATCATGCCAGCTTTTATTTTTGCACCTTCACCTTTTTTTCCATAGTGTAATATATTTGGTTCTTCATGAAAAACTTTTCCAATTCCATGTCCACAGGAATCTCTAACAACTGAAAATCCTTTTTTTTCAACATGTTCTTGGATAGTTTCGCCAATATCACCTAAATGAACACCATCTTTAATTATTGAAATTGCTTTCATCATTGAATCATAAGTAGCTGTTACTAAATTTTTACTTTTAACAGAAACGTTTCCTACAAAGAACATTCTACTAGTATCACCGTGCCAATTGTTTACTATTGCAGTAACATCTATATTAACTATATCTCCATCTTTTAAATATTTGTCAGATGGAATGCCGTGACAAACAATATGATTGACTGAAGTACAGCAAGATTTTGGAAAACCTCTATAATAAAGAGGCGCAGAATAACCTTTATTATCTCTTATATATTCATAACAAATTTTATCTAATAGATCTGTTGAAACGCCTGGTTTTACAAAAGGAGTTACCTCATCTAATGCATTAGCCGCCAAGCTTCCAGCGATTTTAATTTGCTCAAATGATTCTTTATAATCTGTGATCATAATTAATTTGTTTATTAATATTTATTTCTTTATTACTCAATTTGCAATCATAACAAAGAACTTTTACGTTATTTTTTAGAGCATTATTAAAAGCATTTTTATATTCTTCATCAATATCTTTCGCAATTTTAAAAGAACCGCAGTCTTCTCTCTGAATTAAATACAAAATATAGCTGTCAAAACCGTTTTTTTTAGCTTTAACTAAATCATTTAAATGTTTTGTACCACGAGAGGTTATAGAATCTGGAAATTCTGCTAAATTTTCTTGTCTTAATAATGTAACATTTTTTACTTCAAGAAAACATTTTGCTTTACTATTAGTTAATAAAAAATCAAATCTTGTATGGTCAGAAAATTTTTTTTCTGTTTCAATATTGCTATATTTAGAAAGTTGATTTATTTTTTTTAGATATAAAGCTTCTAAGACTATTTTATTAGTTAAATGAGTATTAACACCTACTAATTTTTTCTTAACTTCAATAATTTCTATTGTATATTTTAATTTTCTATTAGGGTTATCAGCTTTAGAAAAATAAACTTTATTTCCTTCTTTTAGCAAGCCCAGCATTGATCCTGAATTTGGACAGTGTGCTATAATAGTTTTTTTTTTATATTTGATATCAACAAAAAATCTTTTATATCTTTTTATTAGAGTTCCTTGTAATAATGTTTCTTTAAATTTCATGACATGTAATATTAACAGAATATGAAAAAAATTAAAAAAATAAATGCAGCAATTGTAATAATAGGAAATGAAATCCTGTCTGGCAGAACACAAGATATAAATGTTGTTAATATATCTCAATGGCTTAACGAAAATGGCGTAAAGCTTGAAGAAGTAAGAGTTATACCTGACGTTGAGAAAACTATCGTAATGACAATAAATGAAGTAAGAAAAAAATTTAATTATATATTCACTACAGGAGGTATAGGCCCTACGCATGATGATATTACTTCAAAATCATTAGCTAAAGCTTTCAATGTTAAATATGATTATCACAAAGAGGCCTACAAAATATTGGAGAATTATTATGAAAAAGGTAAATTTAATTTGGGACGAAAAAAAATGGCAAAAATGCCAGTTACAGCTTCTTTAATCTACAATCCTTCAAGCGCAGCTCCAGGTTTCGTTATAAAAAATGTTTATTGTCTACCGGGCGTTCCATCAATTTTAAAATCTATGTTAGGAGGCCTAAATTCCGAAATAAGAGGCGGAAATAAGATTTTAAGCAAAACAATAAGTTTAAGAACAGTAGAAAGTGAAATTTCATTGCCGCTAGAAAAAGTTCAAAACAAATTCAAAACTTTGGAAATTGGGAGTTATCCTTTTTTTCAACAAGGAAAAATTGGAGTTTCTCTAGTAATTAGATCAACTAAGTTAAAGTTAATTGAAAAGTGCATTACTGATATTATGAAATTTATAAAAAAGAAAAAAATCAAAATTATAATGAGAAAATAAGATGATTTATTATTTCGCTTACGGAAGTAATCTGCACCACCTTCAAATGAAAAGAAGATGCCCTAAATGTAAATTTGTAAAAAAGATGATTTTACATAATTATAATTTAACGTTTCGAAGTAAGTATGGTGCCGCCGATATAGAAAAAAAATATGGAAAAAAAGTATATGGAGCGTTATACATAATATCTAAGACTGCAGAAAAAAGACTAGATGTGTATGAAGAATACCCAGTCTTATATAAAAAAAAATATTTTATGTATCAGGGAAAAAAAGTTATGTCTTATATTATGCCGAGGAAGTCTAAACTTGTTCCGCCAACAGAAAGATATATTAATATAATTAAACAAGGGTACAAGGATTGTAAAATAAATCTTAAAAGTTTAAAAACTGCCTTGATGCAGACAAAACATCTTGCGAAGTGATTTTTGAAATATCTTTAGTTTTGTAAATTTTCTTACTATCGATTACAGTACAATTTTCATGAGTAGGGGCAAATTTTTCTGAATTAGTTGGTCCAAACAAAACTATCATTGGAATTTTCCCTAAAGAAAGCATATGCATAATTCCATTATCTATAGAAAGAGCAAAATCTAATCTCCTACCTAAACACACAACTAAAGCTGGAGAGGAAATATTTGATTCATGTTCAGGAAATATAGAGTTTGGAATTAAACTTTTTATTTTTTTTATTAACTTTGTATTTTTTTTCTCAATAAAAAAAACGGGAATTTTGTTATTTTTTTTTAAGTGCTCACAAAAATCTATCAAATTTTTTAAAGGCCATTCTTTTTTTCTATAAATATTACCTTGTGTGATTGAAAGGCCAACATAATTATTTTCTGGTAATAATCTTTTTGATTCTACGAAAAATTTATTATTGATATTATTAATGTTATATTCTTCTAAAATACAATTAACTTTTAAAGATTTATTAATTGCATTTAGGATCGTCTGATTGTTTAAATTTTGTTTATTTATATTAATTTTGGGTTTAGATAAGAGAAAATTAAAACATGCTGAAATAAAATGCTTGTGAGGAATTTTTTTTAGTATGAGTGTATTGCGAATTTTTGTTTGCAAATCAATTATTAAATCAAATTTATCAATTTTTAGGTTTTTTACCTTTTTTCTAACATTAAAGTAATGCCACCATCTAAAACCAAAATATTTAATATTTAAATTTAAAGTTTCTATATCACAATTAAGATCTTTCAAATTTGTTTTGAAATGATTTTCATGAGCACAAAGATAAAAAAAATCTGCACCTATAAATTGCTTTTTTAATGAATTAATTAAAGGCAATATTTGTATTGCATCGCCTATACCACCTCCGGAATTATAAAAAAGGATTCGATTGATCATTTTGAATTATATACAAATAATTGCTTTATTTGACTCTAATAATAAATTAAAACATGTATAATTATAAAAAAATTAAGAGAAGATAAAGTCTGGATTTAATCATTCAAAATTATGTATAAAATAATAACAATATCGGAGTTTGACCAGGAAAAAGTAAGCAGTTTTATCAAACATAAAATTTCAGACATAAGACATAGTCTTTTGGTATCAAAAAATTTTAAAGGTAAAAATTTAAGTTTTATATTATGTGACAACAAACTAGAAATTAAAGCTTTTTGTTCACTAACTTTTGAAAGCAAATTTATAAAAGATAAAAAATGGAAATTAGGTACTTTATTTGGTTTATCTTTGCCTGGCTTTATAGTTTCAAAAAATATTACTAATAATGAATTAAAAAATATTATTTCACAAGTTTTACAGGAAATTAACCGAATTTGTATTAGAAATTCAATTAGTGTAATTAAGATTTGTTTTTCAGATTTTATTGACTTTGATTTAAGTTCAGAAAAGGCACAAATATTAAAGCGACTTTTAATTAATGACAGATATCTAGATATTTCATTGATAGGTAATAGAGTAAATTTGAAGGAAGATTTAAATGTTTTGCTAAAAAGAATTTCTAAAGGTCATAAAGCTATAATAAAAAAAAATACTTATTCAGTAAAATTTAATTCTAGAAATAAAATTTTAAATTTTAAAAATTTTTCTCATATAACGAATGATTCTGTTGATAAGAAAAATCTTTTTGAAATGTATAAGGAGGGTTTTTTAGAAATAGCTGACGTTTATGATAAAAAGAAAAAAATTGCTTTTGGCATATTTTCTAAAGTAAATGACACAGTTGAATATTTGTTCTCTAACAACATAACAAATGCAAAAAATGCTCATCACTATTTAGTATATGAAGCTTTAAGGAGATATAAAGAAGAAGGTTTTAATTTTTTTAATTTTGGGTTTGTTGCATATGGTTGCACATTACAATATGTCCCCACAGAAAAGCATTTCAATATAGCAATATTTAAAAGAGGATTCAAAGGTGACCAATTTCCTTTGGTTATCTATGAAAAATATTTTTCAAAAAAATTTTTTAAAACTCATCAAGAATTAAGGATAAAAGCTTTTTCGGATTTAATTAATGAGTAAAGTATCTTTTAAGAATTTTGGATATGTAAGCAGTATTTCAAAAAATTATACAATTTCATCATCAAGATACCCTCATCAAAAAAAATATGAAAAAAGGATACTTATGAATATTATTCATAATTTGAAAATTAATAAAAAAGATGAAGTTTTGGATATTGGGTGCAATGTAGGAACTCATTTAATACCTTTATATTTTAAAACAAAAAAAATTTATGGAATAGATCACAAAGAATGTATTAGTGTTTTAAAAAAAAGACTACCAGGAATTTCATCAAAACAGTTAATTAATGGCAATTTTTTAGACAAAAAGATAAAAAAAAAATTTAATAAAATATTGTGTTATAGCGTTTTACAATATTTGAAAAATGAACAAGAACTTACATTTTTTGTTATGAAAATATTAAAAATATTAAAAAAAGATGGAATAGTTTTACTCGGTGATGTGCCAAACGTAGATTTGGAGAATAATTTTTTTAAAAGTAAAAAAGGCAAAAATTGGATAAAAAAATTTAATTTTGAAAGAAAAAAATCTAAAAATAAAAATAACATAGAATCAATATCGTATTTTTTAAAAAACAAAACAAAAGATGAATTTTTAGTTAAAATTAATAATAAAATTATTAAAAAATTAATAAATAAAATTAAAAAGAACAAAAAAAAAGTGAAGCGTATTAAGCATTCGTTAAATGCTGCTTTTGGTCCTACAAGAGAAAATATTATAGTTTATAACTAGTATTTACACTGTTATTATATGCGAATTTTAAAATTAGAAAAATTATTAAAAAAAAATTTTTGTCTACTGACAAAAAGCGGTTCTACTGCATTATACCTACTTATAAAAAGTTTAAATATAAAAGGTAAATCAATAATAATACCAGGAAACATTTGTTACGATGTAATTTTGGTTATTTTATTTACGGGTAATAAGCCATTACCTATCGATATTGATAAAAATCAATGTCTTTCTTTTGCATCACTCAAAAGGATAAAAACAAAAAATAATATTGGTGCAATCATATATCCTTATATGTATGGAAATTATGGAGATGTATATAAAATAAAAGGATTTGCAAAAAAAAATAAAATTTACTTTATAGAGGATATTGCTCCAAGTTTAGGAATCAAAGTCCCTAACAAAAAAAATACTTATATTTCTGATTATTCTTTTTGCAGTTTCGGACAGGGAAAAATTATTGATATGAATCTTGGTGGATCATTAAATATTAACTCAAAAATTGTCTATGAAAGAGCAAGAAATCATTATTCTAAATTGAAAGTTTTTTCAAAAAAAGTTAAAAAAAAATATGATAGTCTTAATAATATTTATAAAAAAATAGTCGATAAAAAAATAAGTAAAAAACAATTTAAACTATCTAATTTAAAAAAATACAAAGATTGTTTTGCTTCTAAATACAATTTTAAAAATTTTTTTTTAAGTACCCTTAATAATAAAATTAAAAATATTAATATAACTAATAAAGAGAGAAATAAAAAAGCTATTAAGTTTCAAAAAATAATAAAAAATAAAAATATAAATTTATTAAAGCATAACAAGGGTGCTGTGTAT
>Ga0114993_10003807_pt1 | contig 15405 bp, 8 predicted proteins | sample ArcticOcean_MG_C_FD_87042 | JGI IMG/M metagenome (GOLD analysis project Ga0114993, IMG submission 87042) | Marine microbial communities from western Arctic Ocean - ArcticOcean_MG_CB2_150 | ecosystem: Environmental > Aquatic > Marine > Oceanic | place: Arctic Ocean: Canada Basin | collected...
ATCCACCCCTTGGTCCACCTTGAGTCGTCGATGCGCTCGTCAAGCCTGGAGGCCTTGGCCTCGGGTATCGGGATCCCCTTGGGGGCGGGCATCAGCAGCCACCCCCAAGCTCCCTCTCGAGCACCAATAGGGCGGCTTCGACCCTACCTGAGCGCAGCAGGGCGTCGATTGCCACCAGTAGCGACCTGTCTGACGCTGCACGGTCCGCCACTAAGCACAGTCCGAGAGAGCCTCAGTCCTCCGTTGAAGCCTGCCCCGAGTAGACGTCGAAACCGTAGTATCCGCCCGTGGGAAGGTTCTCGAAGCTAGAGGGTAACCACTCTTCCGAGCAATCTAGAGAAGTCACGCCAGAGGAGGAATTGTGGATGATGCTGCAGATGGCGATTCCCGGATTGACTTCCCCATCGGAATCGAAGGTGATGTTGCCGCTCGCGCCCTCCCAGTTGTGGCCGATGAACCTGATTGCGTCTTCCAATGTGTAGGAGACGTCCTCCTCCAGTTCCAGGAGTTGATGCAGCATCGAGGCCTCGGCAATTATCACTACCGCGTCGAAGGCTTGGGAGGTGAAGATGCTCCCATACAAGCAAACGTCATCTTCCTCACATGAATCTGAGAAGGCCAGACCCCTTTGGCTCTGGCTCTGATTCCAATCGTGGGCAGTCTCCCAATATGTCCAATCCAGGCCAATGACGCCGTCGGCGTTGGACTGGTCTTCGAAGGAGTCCAGCCACTCTTGCGCCCCGAACTGTTGGTCTCCCACAATGGTCCCGCTGAAGCCCAACTCAATCATCTCCTCTACGATCGCTGAGTTGAAGGTGGATCCTTGTTCGACCCAGTTGTAGTCGAGGAAGACCACCTCATCGCAACCCTCGTCGATTGCATCCTGGGCAATTTGCGTCGGTGTCTGACTCTCTTCATCGTAAGACATCTCGCCACAGATTTCTTCATTTCCTTGGCCCTCCCACGCATCCATGAAGAAATTAGCTCTCTGATTCTCGTCAACCCAGTTTGTAGAGTAAACCAACAGAGGGTTCGAGCCCCCGGCGTCAATTAGCGCATCAATCACGGCTAGGACTTCGTATCCGTCGTAGGGCAAAACCCTGAAGAATCCAGGATACTCTCCCTCGTCCGCCAGTGCTGGGGCCGTTGAAGTAGGTGAGATATGCGGTATACCCGCTGCCGATAGGACTGAGTTGGCTTCCATTGATGCTCCACTACACATCGGCCCAACCACCAGTCCGATGCCATCGTCGATGATCTGCTGTGCGGCTCCGGCCCCACCGTTTCCATCACAGCCAGTGTCGTACTCAACGATAACGAATCGATAATCGTCCTGCAGCGAGTTGACGTGGTCGACGGCGATCCAAGACGCGGAAGATAATCCCGGTGCATATTGTGAGATCGGTCCGCTCTGGTCGAGCATTAGCGCGATTTCTATCAACTCTGCCTTGTTGATGTCGAACCACCGGTCTTCGGTCCCAACTGCCACATACGGGTGCAAATCTACGTAGTCATGGGTCAGGCGGATTTCGTTTTGCTGCCCGATGATAATCATATTGGGGTCCTCTGCCCATATCTCGAAGGCATCCGAGTAAAGTTGCCATCTCAGAGACGAATCTGACTCGATTCTAGCCTCGAATATCTTGTCATCGAGCTCGGCGTTCTGGAACCCAGTACCATATGCATCGCCATCGATATCTACACTGCCTGCGAACGGGGTCCAGTAGTTGTCAGGGTCGAGGTAGTCGGGCGCCCAGCCGCTGAATCTGATATCCCAATTCCCACTGTAGTACATGTCCAAGTATTCGTCCCATACCGCTGGCGTTCCATTGGCCATAACTCCGATTCCTGCCAGGTCCTCAGAGAGTTGGGCCCCCATTGCCTCCCTGTATGAGTTGCCCTCGTTGACCATGATCCTCAGGACGTTGGGTAGCCTGCACTCGTCACCGTCCCTGTCTCCCTCGCCGACGACGGTCGGGGTCCCCGATTCAGTCAGGCTGTCACAGTCGTACTGGCGGATGAAACCCGCGTCCTCGAGAGTTTCCTCGGCAAGCGTAAGGTTGTGGGAGAACACGGGATACTGCGTATCGTCAAACAGGAAGCCGTTCGGGATGGGTCCGAACTGCGGTGCCAGGAAACCCTGGTATGTCTCGTCCCTATGCTGCTCGTAATCGAAGGAGTTGGCTATCGCAACACGAACATCGGGGACCGACATTACATTACAGTCGTCGCTCCCATCACCGTCGCAGTCGTGATTCTCGATGTACTCCCCATTCTCGTCATCGCGATCGACTTTCATCGCTACCAAGCTCGTCTTGAAAGTCTCCACGTACTCGCAGTTGTAGCCTGGGAGGCTCTCCACAGAAGTTGGATCAGATATGTTCAGGCAATACTGATCAAGGAATTCATTTGGCAAATCGGCTAGGTCCACCTGATTGGTTGAGAACAGGAGATTCCGTTCTTCCCACTCCCACTCTTCCACTATCTCGATTTGATTGAAACTGAATCCCGACTCCTCCCAGTATAGCCAGTTTGGAAGCAAGTGGGCCACGCCCCCGCCGCCCCCGTCAAGAGCGTCATTCTCAAACGGCTCTTCTAGATAGAATGGTCCGGTCCCAGAGCCAATTGGACCATTGGCAACCCAATCGTGGCACTCCCAGTCCTCCGCACTCTCCGAATCCTTGTTCTCGCTGCAGAGTTCAGAGTTGATTACTGCCCCGACCGAGTATGACAACGTCGCGGGGAACCCGGCGTAGGGCTGGAAGATTGTGACCGAGAGGTGAGTGTCATTGTGCACCACGATCGAATCGCATTCGAAGTTCTGATCCAGTATCCACGACACATATGAGTCAGGTGATCCGTAGTCGATTGTCCTGCACCAGGAGAACCTGACGTCCTCTGATGTGAATGAGTCCCCGTTGCTGAAGAAGACCCCCTGCCTGAGCTCGAACGAGTATGTCAGACCGTCTTCACTGAGGGAATAGTCGAGAGCCAGACGAGGCTCTAGAGTCAACTCGCCCTGATCATCCGATTCGTACCTGAACAGCGTGTCGAAGATGTTGTCGATGTACTCGCCCTTGTCAGTATCGTATGAATCCGCAGGGTCAATCTCACCGGGAAAACTGGCTCTAGCGATTACGAGATCGCACGGACGATTACTCGCATAGGGGCTCTCAGTGCACCTCCTGATATCTCCTAGGGCTTCAAATGCCTCTTCGTAGGAAATTTTCCCCCCTTCGAAATCTGCCATTACCGATTGAATCGACGCTCCTTGGTACACGCACGACCCGTCTTCCTCTGTGGCCAGTGGGTCGTGGTTGAATGCCTCCTCATCCGTGCACCCCTCGACCTCGTCTGCGTCCAGCACCCCGTCGTCGTCGAGGTCGTAGTCGCACGACCCGTCCTCGTCGGTGGCGGATCCGTTGAAGTTATTCGCCGCTGAATCGGTGCACCCCTCGACCTCGTCAGTGTCCAGCACCCCGTCGTCGTCGAGGTCGTAGTCACAGGAGTCGTCGTCATCGGTCACATACTCGTTGAAGTTGTTCGCAGTCGAGTTCGTGCAACCCTCGACCTCGTCAACGTCCAGCACCCCGTCGTCGTCGAGGTCGTAGTCGCATGACCCGTCCTCGTCGGTGGCGTATCCGTCGAAGTTGTTCGCCGTATAGTCCGTACACCCCTCGACTTCGTCAGCGTCCGTGACACCGTCGTTGTCGAGGTCGTAGTCACAGGAGTCGTCGTTTTCGGTGGCTCCAGGTTCGCGGTTGTTTGCGTTTTCGTCAGTGCAGCCATCCACTTCCAGATGATCCAGCACCCCATCTCCATCGGAGTCGAAGTCACATGAACTATCGTCCATGGTCGCGTTCTCATTGTAGTTCACAGCATCTGGGCTGGTGCATCCGAGGACGTTCTCGGGACCGGCTTCATCTGTACACCCGGCGAGGGGGGCGGAAAACATCAGTATTGCAATCAAGAGGACTTTCTTGGACATGTCTCATATTTCGGGCTCATCTGTATGAATATTTCTGCGTCATTGATTACCGAAATCATATGGTGCAATAATTACTGATGCAGGAGATAAAGTTGATGTGGTTTTTAAACCTCTAAGGAACCCATTCCCCAGAGGTGTGATGGTTGGGAGAAATGCTGCATAAGTTGCACGTTTCTCATTATCCGCCCCAAGAGGAAATCGCGAACGTCGTCACCCATGGGCTGGGAACCATCCTCGCTGGGGCGGGTCTGTACTTCCTCACCACCGAGGCGCACCTGACAAACGATCCGTGGAAACTATGGTCGAGCGTTACTTTCGGCCTGTGCATGATTGCTTGCTACCTTTGCTCTACCCTGTATCATGCCGTTACGAATCTTGAGTTGAAGCATAAGATGAGGATTGCCGATCACATTGGAATCTATCTGCTGATCGCTGGTTCCTACACTCCATTTGTCCTCGTGAACCTCCGTGGCTGGATTGGTTGGACATTTTTCGTCCTCATCTGGGGTTGCGCTGTGTTCGGAATCGTCATCAGAGTCACAAATCATCGGGTCCCGAATTATGTTTCAGCGGCACCCTATTTCATAATGGGATGGCTGGGAGTCATTGCGATTAAACCGCTTTTTGACTCTGTGGGCTGGGATGGGTTGAGTCTGATTCTACTAGGAGGAGTTCTCTACTCGATTGGAGTCGTGTTCTACTTGTCGGAGAGAATTCCGTTCAACCACGCCATCTGGCATCTGTTCGTGCTCGGAGGAAGCATCAGTCATTACTTCGCAGTGTTGTTCGAGGTCATTCCGTATTGAAACTGTGCTTCGTGAATCTAAGTCCCTGAGATTCTCGGACACGATCACGAATTGAGATTAGGGCGTTTCAATTGGTTCGACTTCAGGACCAAGTGAGTTCAGATGTATCCATTGTAGCCAACCTGCAGATCATGCCCTCACATAACCAACCATTCCATTCCGCTTCACCGCGGTCCTTGCCACTCACGGACTCACAACTGGAGACTACTAACTGATTCCAAGCAGAGGTGCGTCTTAGATTCTCGACCTCGGCGGGTTCTCTCCCCGAGTGATGAATGAACCAGACTTGCCCCGGTTCAACAAGTCCTTGGGCAGCACAGATTAGAGCCCAGTGGCCACCAGCTCTGGCGACTAAGTCATCCCCTGCACTGATTATCGCCTTCTCGGCCGATTTCCTCCACTCATCGGCTTGGGGGTGATCGGGCCATAGCAGCAACAGGGTTCGTAGCAGTTCAACCACCACCGCAGTAGCACCAGGTACCGCAGAATCGGAGACGGATCTCTGTCTGACGGGAAGTTCAGTGTGGTCGGCACTGGTCATCCAGAAGCCACCATCAGGGTCTGCAAATATTTTGAGCAGCTGTCTGGTAATCTCGCGAGTTCGGTGTAAGCATTTTTTGTCATCCCAGCGTATTCCCCAACGTAGCAGACCTAGTGCAGCCCATGCATAATCATCTAGGAAACCTGGCCCTCCAAGAGTGTCTCCCCTTCGTGTGCGAAGAACGTCCTTACGAGACAGGAACTCCTCGCAGATATGTTGACCAATTCTCTTCGCATCATCTTCGGGTAACTCTGCGCAGGCGACCAGCAGCATGCCGTTCCACGCGGTAAGCACCTTGTCATCTGTGCCCGGTCGAACCCGCTCGGACCGCTTCTCAAGAAGGTGAATACGTAGGTCTTCATCATCCAGCCCACTTACCTCATGTAGTGATAGTACGCTTCGACCAGTGTTCTCGAAGTTACCCTGCTCGGTGATTCCGAAGCGTTCGCAGGCCACTGTATCCTCAGCCTGTTCGGGAGTCCACAAGTAGAATTCTCCTTCCTCAGATTTCCCGTCCTCTCCGACTGAGTCAGCGTCGAGAGTCGACCACACACCTCCGAGGGGGTCTAGCATCTCATTGCAAATCCATTCTAATGTCAGCCCTATTACCCTGTCATTCTGACTCCCTATTTCGAGGCGACGCGCCTTCTCGTGAATCGCCAGCATCAAGGCGTTGTCATAGAGCATCTTCTCGAAGTGGGGAACTCTCCATTCAGCATCTACGCAATACCTATGCCAGCCACCTGCGAGATGGTCGAATAGACCACGGGTCGCCATAACGTCCAACGAATGAGATACGATCCCCCTCTCTCCTGCACGTAGCAAGCCTTCCATCTCCATCGGGCGCGGAAACTTCGGAGCACCTCCTATTCCTCCGTTGACGGGGTCGTAGACCCTCTTGGAGTGGCTCAGCCCAGCCAATATGGATTTCTTGATCAGAGATTCAACATCTTGTGATGCCCCTCCTCCTATCGATGATTTTTGGATTTGCTCTGTAATCAGTTCCGACGAGTTGATGACCTGCTCGCGTTGTTCCTGCCATGCCTTCACGACGCTCTCAATCAGTTGTCCCCATGATGGTTTGTTGTAGCGTTGTACGGGAGGGAAGTAGGTGCCTGCGAAGAACGGTTTGAGCGTGGCAGGGTCGACAAATACATTCAGCGGCCAGCCTCCACCGCCCGTGTATATCTGGCACGCCGCCATATACAGTGCATCGACATCCGGACTCTCCTCGCGGTCGACCTTGATGCAGACAAGTGTTTCATTCATCTGTTTTGCCGTCAACTCATCATTGAATGATTCGTGCTCCATCACGTGACACCAATGACAGGCGGCGTACCCGATGGATACGAGAAGGGGTCGGTCTAGTTTCTTGGCCAGTTCGATGGCTTCCTCATCCCATGGTTGCCAAGAGACTGGATTAGAGGCGTGCTGGAGAAGATATGGCGAGGTACATCCACCGAGTCGGTTGATGATATCATATGCCATGGTGCGCCATCGAGTATAGGCACATGAACCCAATCTATCGCTACTGTTGTACTCTGGTCGATGGACTGCTTCGTAGTTGGTTCGCTGAAAACTTCTTCTGGACTCACGAGGATTGACTCACACGCTAGTCTCTGTTCCTACTGCTCATCCCTAGATTACCGCATGGGAGGGGCGTATTGGAGTCCACCCTCGGACTGGAGCGCGTTCAGCGTGCCGCTCCTCGGCATCAGGCAGCCCACCATGTCCTCGGACCCGCTGACACCGTCGTAGCCACCGTCGCAGAACGCGTCGTCGTAGGCCTCCCCGTAGTTACCGACGGCGGCTAGGACCGCCTGCATCCATGTGTTGGGGAGCGGGTTGGCCTCGGTCCCTAGACCCAGATTTGAGTTTAGCAGCCTGTCTATCGATGGCACGCTAGTGTCCGCGCTCTGGTAGTTCTGTGACGAGACCTCCAGCTCCTCCGCCGTCACCATCCCGAACCAGACCCATGAGACGACCTCATTCCACTCGGAGTCGTAGTCCCTGGTCGCTGAAGCCAAGGGCTCCTTGGAGATGATCTCGGGCATTATCGCCATTTCGAAGTCGGCGGCCCCGTTCTGCTCCATCTCCCACTTCAGGGATACCAGGCTGGACATGTCCCCAGTAACGGCATCGCACATCTCGTTCGCGAAGTCCGGTCCCTCGTTCCACGAGTTCACCGCCTGATAATCCATGTCGTTCTCCTCGAAGTAGTCGGCTATGTTCCCCGCGGATGTACTGCCGAACGCGACGCAGATGCTCGCCCCGTCTAGGTCCAAGGCGGACTCCGCGTTGGGGAACTCGTCGAGGTTGACCATTATGCCCTGGCCGTCGTAGAAGTTTATCGCGCCGAAGTCGACGTCGAGGTCTGCATCCCTGCTAGTGGTCCACGTAGTCGTACGAATCAGGACGTCTATGGTCCCGTTGGCAAGCAGGTCGAACCTGTTGTCCCCCCCTGCCTGGACGTACTCAACGTCCGAATCTGGGTCCATCCCTATCGCTGCCGCGATGGCCATGCAGTAGGAGATGTCGAGCCCGGAGTACTGGCCAGCACCGTCCTGGTAGCCCATGCCGTACTGGTTACCTTTGACCCCGCACTTCAGGATCCCTCGCTCCATGACGACGTCCAGGGTGCTTGACCAGTTCACCGTCGGAGGGGGCGCTTCCTCGAGCTCCTCTATCGTCTCAAGGAGTTCTGAGATGGTGGAATTGAGGGTCGCAGCGAGATTCTGCAGGTCGGATATCTCCGCCGCGGCGTTCTCGTTGGCCGTGGTGAGGCCCTGATTGGCAGAGGTCAGCGAGGACACCTCGGCCTCGAGTGCGTCCATGGCGGTCTCTAGGGAGGATACCTGGGAGGCCAGGGACGACCTTGCTGTCTCCAGTTCCACCACTTCTGACTCCAGCCTTGACTTGGATTCGTTCAGAGATACTATGAGAGCCGAGAGATGGGCGATTTCGTCCGTCTTGGACGTATTCTGCTCGTTAAGGTATGAGATCTCGGATATGTGCTGCAAGATTTCTCCGTCCAGCTCCGTTATCCTGGAGTTGAGGGCCTCGATGGAGGCGTTCAGCTGCCCCAAGTCGTCCTCCAGCCCGTCCAAAGTCTGGTTGAGTGATGCCATCATCCCCTGGTAGTTGACTTTCTCCGCCTCGAGTTGGTCGATCCTCTCCGCACCATCGTCACCTGTGCATCCACTAATCGAAACAGAGGACAGTAAGATTGCAATTAGTATGGCATATTTCTCATTCATGTGCTTTGTAGGGTCGGATGAGACTTGAATCTTGGCCCGGAACTGATGCTACCCTATGTGTCAATCCTCGTGAGTCCGAACGCACGAGAGTCTAGCGCACTGTTCAAGGGTGGAACCCCCTTCCGGATTCATGGATTACATCGTTCTCCGCGCCCGCGGTCCGAATAGGCTGAGAGAGCAAGTATTGACTCACATAGAGGAGGGGTGGAGGCTACAAGGTGGCGTAGCTTGTGAATCCGAATGGGCTCGTAAAGAGCCCAACCGCCGTATCTTCCAGGCGATGGTCAGGGACTGACGCCATTCCGGACTCACGAGGCGCAGGAAAATATCGTGAATCCTTGATCTGTGGTCCTCAGTCATGAAACTATTATTTTGTCAGAAACATGTTCACGATGTGTTTTGGCCGTTCCCAAAGTTTTCGCTCTTGAGAATGGCAAAAGATAGACTGCGGCAGTGTTACTAATTACACCGACTGATCCATTTTGTAGTCGTTGTAATTATTAACACTCAACGGTTTAATTATTGCATTGAATGATGATTACTTCATGGCTCTAATAGCCGGGTATGCTCGCTCACCCTTCACCCCCGCTCGAAAAGGAAAACTCGCCCGCACACGCCCTGATGACATCGCCGCTGCAGTAGTCAACGGGTTGCTCAAGAAACTGGAAATCAACCCAGCTCTGGTTGAGGACTTAATTGTTGGAACCGCTTTCCCGGAGGCGGAGCAAGGATTCAACCTCGCTAGAATGCTCACCTTCCTCACCGAGTTACCGGATTCTGTTCCAGGAGTTACGGTCAATCGCTTCTGTGGCTCAAGCATGCAGGCCATACACGATGCCGTGGGTCGTATAGCAATGGGCTCCGGCGAATGTTTCATCGCGGGAGGTATCGAGTCTATGTCGCGTATTCCGATGACTGGATTCAATCCAATGCCGAATCCACGAATGGCCGAGGTTGCTCCCGATGCTTTCACGTCAATGGGAATCACAGCGGAGAATCTGGCTGTGAAATACAGCATTGAGCGAGAAACTCAGGAGGAATTCGCAGTAGAAAGCCACGCTCGCGCTACACGTGCGCTCGAAAGCGGCCATTTCGTCGAGGAGATCGTTGGTATCCAAACCGAGGAAGGTTTGGTTGACTTGGATGAATGCATCCGCCCAGGTACAGACTCTGAGATCTTGGCTGGGTTGAAGCCCGCCTTCGATGTAGACGGGTCGGTGACCGCTGGTACATCCTCTCCACTCACTGATGGGGCGGCTTTCGTCCTTGTGTGTAGTGAGGATTTCGCCAAGTCCCACGACATTAAGCCGCTTGCACGCGTCCTATCAACGGCGGTCAGCGGATGCGCGCCTGAGATTATGGGAATCGGCCCAGTCGAGGCTACAAAGAAAGCTCTCGAGCGTGCCGAATTAAAACTCGAAGACATCGACATTGTAGAGTTGAACGAGGCCTTCGCAGCCCAATCGCTCGCTGTCATAGAAGAGCTGGGTTTGGACAAATCAAAAGTCAACATCGACGGAGGGGCAATCGCTCTTGGCCATCCATTGGGAGCCAGCGGAGCTCGCATTACAGGGAAGGCAGCCAGTCTATTGCAGCGCAATGGCACTAAGAGGGCCCTCGCAATTATGTGCGTAGGTGGCGGACAAGGCATAGCCACTATCCTTGAGAAGTACGAATGAGGTGAGAGAATGACGAAGAACAAGTTGGAAGAATCATCGCAAAAGTTCGTCGAAGGTGTCGATACTACACACGCTACAGCCCGACAAATCGAGCGCGTAGCAGTCATCGGTAGTGGCGTCATGGGTGCTGGAATCGCTGCCCACTGTGCCAATGCCGGTTGCGAGGTCCTGCTTCTCGACATCATACCAAAAGGGAATCAGAAAGTCCAGGACCGAGATGTTCTAGCCAAGGGTGCAGTCGCAAACATACTCAATTCAAATCCAGAGATGTTGATGCACAAATCATACGCTAAACGAATCATTACAGGTAATATTGAGGATGACTTATCTCGCTTAAAAGAATTCGATTGGGTTATCGAAGTCATCATAGAGAACCTTGAGATTAAGAAGGATCTCTACGAAAAACTTGCCGAAAACCTCGGAACCAACACGATCCTCTCCTCGAACACATCCACTCTACCGCGCTTTGCTTTAACACATGGAATGCCACACGATATTGCCAGCAGATTCCTCATTACCCACTTCTTTAATCCACCAAGATATCTTCCTTTACTAGAGGTCATCGCAGGGCCGGAAGTCGACGAATCTGTCGTCTCGCGATTCGCTGATTTTGCAGAAATCAAACTTGGCAAGCACGTCACTCATTGCAACGATACACCTGGATTCATCGGAAACCGACTTGGAGTATATTTCGTCCAACGCGCAATCGCGGCGACACTTGACCATGAATTTACAGTTGAGCAGGCCGATACCATGCTGGGCAGGCCGATTGGTTTACCAAAAACAGCAGTTTTTGGCCTGATTGACCTTGTTGGAGTAGACCTTATTCCTCATATCATGGAGAGCATGCTCGCTCATTTGAATCCGGATGACCCATTCCATCAGATTGCAGGTGCGGGAGAGCAAATCATTCACTCGATGATCGAAGAGGGAAACACCGGCCGCAAGGGCAAGGGAGGCTTCTATCGACTCAACCGTGACGGTGCTACGAAGATAAAGGAGGCCCGCAACCTAGTCACCGGTGAGTATGCACCAGCCAATCGCAAGGTGTCTTTTCAGTCTACTAAGATGGCCAAACAGGGCCTTGTCCAAATGCTCAACCACCACGATGAAGGCGCCGCCTTCGTCTCCGACATTCTCGTAGACACACTCGCCTATGCAGCCTACTTGGTTCCCGAAGTGACCGATGATATCTTCGCTATCGACAACGCCATGAAGGTGGGTTACAACTGGAAGCGCGGTCCATTTGAGATGATGGACGAACTCGGCTCAGCCGAACTGGTCTCCCGTCTCGAAGCATCGAACAAACCAATTCCACCATTTCTGGCACGTGCAGTTGAATCAGGGCCATTCTATAGGCTCGAAGATGGCGAGATTAACCGATTGACTCCCTCCGGAGAATACATCGAGATTGATCGACCAGCAGAAACCCTCACTGTCGCCGATCTCAAGCGCCGAGGCGAACCGCTTCAGCGAAACGCTTCAGCGAGCATATGGGACGCTGGCGACAGGGTCCTCCTCATCGAATACCACTCTAAGATGAATGCGATGGATCCGCTATCGATGGAAATCATTCTCGCAGCGGTTGACATGGCTGAGTTCGATGATTGGAGAGGTATCCTAATCGCCAACGATTCCAAGAATTTCTGTGCTGGCGCGAACCTTGGCATCGCACTCTTCGCTGCAAACCTCGCTGCATGGACGGAAGTCGAGGATTTCATCGCCCTCGGCCAAGAGGCATACCAGGCTCTCAAGTACTCAGAAGTTCCTGTTGTGGCGGCCTCCACAGGAATCTGCGTCGGTGGCGGGGCTGAAGTGCTACTCCACTGCGATGCAGTTCAAGCCCACACTGAGTCATATATTGGACTTGTAGAAGTTGGCGTAGGAATAGTCCCTGGATGGGGTGGGTGCAAGGAACTGCTCGCGCGACTCTCTGATTTTGAACTCGTAGAAGGCGGACCGATGACTCCCATATTGAAGGCCTTTGAGATAATAGGTACAGCGAAAGTCGCCAAATCAGCAGAACAGGCACGAAGAATGGGATTCCTGCGTCCGAGTGACCGTATCAGTATGAACCGTAATCGTCTGATTGCAGATGCCAAAACCACACTCCTCGAACTTGCTGAGGGATATACTCCCCCCGAACCACACTCATACAACCTGCCCGGACCTAGCGCCAAATACGCTCTCGACATGGCTGTCGCTGACCTCGCCCGGTCAGGACAGGCTACACCACACGACGTCGTGGTGACCTCCGAGCTCGCGCACATCCTCTCTGGAGGAGATACCAACCTTCTCGATAGTCTCACTGAGGAAGACATCCTTGCAATGGAACTCGCTGCGATAGGGAAATTAGCCCGGCACGAAGATTCTCTGGCAAGGATGGAGCACATGGTTCAGAAGGGCAAGCCATTGAGGAATTGAGGTGAGTGACTGGTAGTCTACAATGCTCCTTACGAGGAATACGATTTTCTATTTCACGAAGTCTTTGATGTGATTGATATCGCCAAGAGTCTAGGACACGATGACCTCGATCGCGATTTCATAAGAATGATCATGGAAGGATGGGGTGATTACTGCACAGAAGTCCTACTCCCGCTTAACGAGGTGGGAGATCGAGAGGGACTCAAGTTTGAGAAGGGCGAGGTGAAGACCCCTTCTGGCTTCAAGGAAGCTTGGAGAGAAGGCGTCGAGGCGGGCTGGTTCGCTACCTCATGCATGCCCGAGCATGGAGGCTTGGGCCTGCCACATTTTGTACGTAACGGAGTCGATGAAATCGCGATTTCAACTAACATGGCCATATCCGTCGTTCCAGCATTGACGCTGGGTGTCTACGAATTGCTCACTAAACACGGTACCAAGGACCTAATTGACCACTACGCACCCCATCTTGCGAACGGACATTGGTGCGCAAGCATGTGTCTTACGGAACCTCATGCAGGTACAGATTTGGGAATTATTCGAAGTAAGGCGGTACCCCAAAAAGATGGTACTTATCGTGTGACAGGTACAAAGATTTTCATCACCGGGGGGGAGCACGACCTCTCGGAAAATATCGTCCACATGGTTCTAGCTAAGACTCCAGATGCCCCCGCGGGGACCAAGGGAATCTCCCTATTCCTAGTACCAAAACTCCTTCCAAAGGACTGGAAATCAGGAGGGTTAGAGGGACTATCTGAAGATTTGAGCAATATCAGAAACGGCGTCACCTGCTCGGGTATCGAAGAGAAGATGGGACTGCACGCATCACCGACCTGTGTGATGAATTTCGAAGACTCTATCGGCTGGCAGATAGGTGATTTGAATACAGGTATGACGAATATGTTCGAACTGATGAATCGCGAACGTCTTGCCACCGGAATGATGGGATTGGGGCTCGGCGAAATCGCTTATCAGAACGCGCTTTCATGGGCACGAGAGCGCCGCCAGGGGCGTGATATTACTGGTATTCGCGATCCAGATCAACCTGCAGACAATATCCTCGTTCACCCCGATGTTCGTCGAATGTTGCTCATAGCCAAGGTCAACAACGAGGGCTGCCGTGCCCTTGGAGTCTGGGTCGGGACATTGCTCGATCAGATGCACAGCGAGGATGACGATATTCGCGAGCGCGCACAAGCTCTAATCTCACTGTTGACACCTGTCGTCAAAGCCCATTTCACCGATCTCGGCTGCGAGACCATCAGCATTTGCATGCAGGTAATGGGCGGTGCAGGGTATTGTAGCGAATTCGGAGTCGAGCAATTTTATCGTGATGCTCGAATATCAAAGATTTGGGAAGGAACTAATGGAATCCAAGCGCTCGACCTCGCTGGTCGCAAAATCACACAAAACCTAGGTAGAAACCTCCGCTACCTGATGTGGCCTCTTGTAGAATTCATAGAGGAGAATCGAGAAATCCCCGAGATGTCCGAATTTAACAAACCGCTACATAAGGGGGTACGTGGATTGCAGCAGCTTACCTTACTCATGATTACCGAAGGAATGGCCAATCCTCACTTCCTCGCCGCAGGCGCGACCGATTACTGTCGCTACTTTGCAAACATCATGCTCGCCTATATGTGGGCAAAGATAGCACGTGTCTGCATTGAACAACCAGACTCTGATTTCCACCAGGCTAAACTCGCCAGTGCGCGAGTATTCTTCAAAAGAATATACCCTGAAACAGTGGCATTGGGAGCCTCTATTCAGTCCGGTCACAAGCACCTCATGGAATACCCAGAGGCGATGATTTGATGCATCAAAACCGACGTTCGAAACTAAAACTCAGAGCTCGTCGAGCGGCAGCTTATGCGAAGACACCTGTACATTGGACACCTTCCATTCCAACCGTCCTATCTATTCTATTCACTGTTGAAATACTAGCACTTGCAGCTTTTCCGGAACTAATTGTGAACAGGTTTTTTATTGCTGTCGTAGGATTGTCTATTCCCTTCGGTGGATGGCTTATTGTCTATTGGAAGATTTATCTCTCGGTTTTCACAAGTCCTTACGGTTACTCCAGAGAAATCACTGATCCACGCTGGCATCAGTTCAAATTCCTTGGCTGGGGGGGCGAGCAGATGGAAGCATTCATGCTCAAGTCTGAAACACAATCGACGGATCTCGCACTATATCTGCATGGATATGACTCAAACTTAGGCAGCGGCGAAACTCGCTGCCAGCATCTCGCTTCTTTCGGAATGAATATTGTCAGCCTCGATCAGCGCGGCTTTGGAAAGCAACCAGGTCGCATGGATTGGACGCTTCTCAAGGTAATCGCCGACGCTGAAGCAGTGCTCGATGCAGTTCCCCAACAACTCGGATTCACACCTGAGAGACTTCTAATCTATGGGCACTCGATGGGTGGATTCATCACCATTCGGTTGGCCAGTCACCAGTCCGGATGGTGGGAAGGCTGCCTCATGGGAATCATCCTTGAATCGCCAGTTACGTCATTCCCGAAGATAATAGATGAGAAACTCCCCGGACGAATGGTCATGTCAAAACCATGGGTTAGGCATGTCTTGCGTCGCGAATACGAACGTATCCACCCCGACCTAAACGTGCGCTACGCAAACTCGGAATTACCTTTCTGGGGACTTCCTGAAGTGCCGATTCTGACCCTTCAGTCAGATAAGGATGTGGTACTTGG
>Ga0114993_10003811_pt1 | contig 15384 bp, 7 predicted proteins | sample ArcticOcean_MG_C_FD_87042 | JGI IMG/M metagenome (GOLD analysis project Ga0114993, IMG submission 87042) | Marine microbial communities from western Arctic Ocean - ArcticOcean_MG_CB2_150 | ecosystem: Environmental > Aquatic > Marine > Oceanic | place: Arctic Ocean: Canada Basin | collected...
AACCGGGAAAAATTGTCAAACGTGCACTCACACGCATTCTCACGCCCGGCACGATACTTGAAGACCATCAAATTGAGGCACGTAAAAACCACTACCTGCTTTCCTTTTATCTATCTGGTGACTCAATTCACGCCGCGTGTCTGGATCTAACGACCGGTGATTTTCAAATTACCACCGATCAAAATCCAGAGAATCTGCTTCCCCTGTTTACGAGCATCGAACCCCGAGAAATAATAATCCCTGAAAGCTGCCGTGAATTATTCTCGGAACGGGATCGGCTTTTATCCTGGCTGGAACCTTTGATTAATTTCTGCGAGGGAACTCCCTTGAATGAATTGCCCGATTATCACTTTGAGCAAGCGGCCGGGGCAAAAACCGTCATGGAAACCTTAGGGGTGCTCAATCTCGAGGGCTTTGGGTTATACCGGGACCACCCTGCTCTTGGAGCGGCAGGTGCACTTATCTATTATGCCACAGAAAATCTTTGCGCCAAGCCGGCGAATTTAAACTTGATCCGCGAATATCGCAGTAACGGGTCTCTCTTGCTCGACCCCTCGACCCTACGGAATCTGGAAGTATTCCGAACGACCAACAATACGCGTGATGGATCACTTATCGCAGTTATGGATGCTACGGTTACGGCGGCGGGTTCAAGACTACTCGAACTCTACCTCGCGGAACCTATCCTCGATTTGAGTGAAATTAAAAAACGACAACACTGTGTGGGTGAATTTCTCGAAACTCCCAGTCTAGGCTCCGAATTACACGACTACCTCAAGTGCGTTCGCGATGTCACCCGGATCCTCGGCCGTTTGCAGAACCGACTGCGTAATCCCCGTGAACTCGGTGGCATTCGTGACACCTTACAACAACTCCCACTTATTATTCGCGTGCTCCAGGAATTTGACGGCCCTCATATAACAGAGCTGAGTAAAAAAGTTGAAGATTTCCCAGAACTCCGAGACCTCCTCAGTAAATCATTAGTGGAAACGCTCCCCAACCAGCTTCAGGAAGGTAATTATATTTGTGATCAGTATGATGAGGAGCTGGATCATTTACGGCTACTCTCGAGAGACAACAAGACCTGGATTAGCGAACTTGAAAGCAGTGAAAAGAAACGGTCCGGGATAAAAAATCTTCGTATTAAATACAACAATGCTTTCGGTTATTTTATCGAGATAACGAAATCCAATATCCATCTCGTTCCCGATGATTACATTCGGAAACAGACGATGACAAACGCGGAGCGTTATTACACGACGGATCTTAAAGAAAAAGAGAAAGAAATTCTTCATGCCGAAGAAAAAAGCATTGCCCGTGAAGAGATTCTTTTTCGTGAACTGGTGTCACAGGTATTGGCCAATGTCGATAGGCTTAAATCAACCGCCGAGGCACTCGCGCGAACGGATCTCTTTTTGGGGTGGTCTAAAATCGCACGCGAATGGGATTACAACTGCCCCGATATTGATGACGGCGATACCCTGCTTATTGAAGAGGGACGTCACCCGGTCGTGGAGCAAATGATGAAAAACGACCGCTACGGATTGGCAGGAACGCGATCCTTCGTACCCAACGACACCCACCTAAGCTCAAGTAGTGAACAGATAGGGCTTATCACGGGGCCCAATATGGCGGGCAAGTCAACCTACATCCGACAAGTGGCCCTCCTTGTTCTCATGGCCCAGATCGGTTCCTGGGTTCCAGCCAAGCGTTGCCAGTTCGGCCTGGTTGATCGTATCTTTTCCCGTGTGGGTGCGAATGATGAATTATCGCAAGGTAATTCAACCTTCATGGTGGAAATGAATGAAACGGCTAATATCCTAAATAATGCCACCGACAAAAGTCTTATCATTCTCGATGAAATCGGGCGAGGAACCAGCACCTACGATGGATTAAGTATAGCGTGGTCCGTTGTGGAACATCTTCACGGAAACGAGAGCCGAGGTCCTCGCACCCTTTTCGCTACACATTATCATGAACTGACTCAACTGGAACAGCAGCTTGCACGCGTTAATAATTACTGCGTCGCGGTAAAAGAATGGAACGATGAAATAGTATTTATGCGTCAGGTTATTCGCGGCGCCTCTGATCGCAGCTATGGGATTCAGGTGGCGAGACTGGCAGGTTTACCTCAAAGCGTTATCGGACGAGCAAAGACCATCCTGCAAAAATTGGAATCTGATGACTCCAGTCATAATTTAATTCGTCGTCACATGATAAAGCGTAAGCAATCAAAAGACACGAACGAAGAATACAGTCAACAGGATCTCTTTTGATGCTTTTGAACTTCGTCTAGGACAGGGTCCCCTTCGACTACGCTCAGGGCAGGCAGGGTGAAAGATGTCGGGCTACGCCCTCGGTAGTCGATATCAGATAGAATGATATACTAATGACTGGGTGGAAGATGTCGGGCTGCGCCCTCGGTACAGGGTTCAGGGATAAAGATGTACGATTTTAGATATCCGATATTTGATATACGATGTAATTTAAACACTTCACACATCAAATATCGGATATCAAACGTCGGATATCAGATAGAATGATATACGAATGACCGGCTTCCCTTCGACTGGGCTCAGGGCAGGCAGGGTGGAAGATGTCGGGCTATGCCCTCGGTACAAGGTTCAGGGAAGAGAAGTGTGGATATGCAGGTTCTATTTTAAAGCTTCGTCTTCGTCTGCGGCCCTAGTTAAATTTTAAATTATTGTGTCATATGCCTTTCAACCATGGTGGAGCGGGCTGTCCCTAGCGCGCTTCTTTATAACGACGAACTCAAACGCGGTAGGGACACCGCGTTCCACCTTCACGCATCGGGGGCAGCAACGGGATTTATTGTGCCGGCAAATAGTTGCTGATAGATTTTACTTTTGGGTTTTTTTACTTTTTGAATATCAAACCCACTTTTTTTAACCGAATAAAATCCGTAGCGATAAGAAGCGGCGAGAAGGGGGTAGCTGAAGTGCCGATGTTTTTGCAATAATGCACGATTGTGAGCCAAATACTTTGTCCCTACCTCAATATTACGACGCCAGTCCCAGGCTTTACGGTAGGACAGGTCGCTTACCTCTCGCCACGCGATTTTACTTATTTGCATCATGCCACGCGCATGACGAGAATTCGCGTGGGCATCGAACCTGCTCTCGGCGAAAGCAATCGCAAAAATGAAAGAAGGATTCATATTATACTTTTCACCTTCGCGACTAACTACTTCCCAAACTTCTTCGGGTGCGATTGGGTTGGGCCTTTTTCCACATCCTGAAACGAGAAGCGAGCACACAATAAGTAATATACAATAAATATACTTATACATGCGGGAAAACGCCGTGTAGCTGCACGGGATTTTAATTCTAATACCGATAGTCATTAGAAAGTACTGCCTCTCAAACGAATCTTGAGGGGGAATTCCACAACTGGCGGGCGTCTTTAATTATCTCTGCTAATTTATCGGGTGTTACACTTTGGGCGGGATCGTCACCAATACCCTTTTGTGGATTGATGTGTGTTTCAATATTCAGGCCGTCTGCACCATAAGCGATGGCGGCGAGACTACATGCAGGGACATAGATAGCTCGACCCACCGCATGCGAGGGATCGACGATAACAGGTGCCCAAGTCCTCTCTTTAAGGAGCGGGGTGATCGATTCATCCGGATGGTTGCGGTAACCATCGATATTTGGCATCGTACCACGGGGGCATAACACTATGTTAGGATTACCGCCGGATACGATGTATTCCCCGGCAGAAATAAATTCATCTATCGGCCCCATATGACGACTCCGTTTAAGTAAGATTGCGGTATTAGATCCGGCTGTGTATTTTCCAATTTGCTTTAAGAGGGAGTAATTGAGTGCGTTCCGAGTACCAACTTGAAAAATGTCAATTCCCGCCTCAACCGTAATCTTAATTTGTTCTTCATCCATAACCTCGGTGAGAACCGGTAACCCTGTTTTCTCTCGCGCTTCTAATAATACGTCCAGGGACTTGCTGTCACCCTGGAAAGAATGCGGAGTGGTTCGCGGCTTCCAGATGCCACCGCGAATCGCCTGCGCCCCAGCTTCTTTCACTGCTTCCGCGGTCTCGAGGAAATATTGTGGGTTTTTCGGATCGATGGTACAATGCCCAGCTGAAATAAATAACTCTTTTTTAAGTGTAACCCCGCCAATTTTTATTTCATGCCCGGCCAGTTCTGAGCGAATATCCATTAACTTGTAGACTGACTCCATGCGATCGACGCGGGAGATATAATTGAGCCCAACGAGGCGGTTAACCATCAGTTCGCTGCGTTCGTCACCGATGATAGCATAAATATTTTTATGCGCCCCGGTGATGACTTGAATATTACATTCAAACTCACCCACTATCGATTCGATTGCTTTAAGCTGTTCTTTGCTAAGTTTATTTGCTTTGGGTATAATCATGATGAGGTGTGCAAATAGAAGATACAGGATAAAGACTAGCTCTCATTAAACAACGTGTTAAATTCAGCCGGCGCAGGTGAATCGGCTTCAAAATATTCCCTGTTTTTAGCCTCATTTAGCGGAATGCGAATGTGGCTGGCATGGAGAAAAAGGCGTTTACAACCGGTAGACTTGCGCACCTCTCGATTCAATTTAAAGTCACCATAGGTGCCGTCACCAACGATGGGCAGCTTTCTCTTCGCACACTGAACGCGTAGCTGATGCGTTTTCCCGGTAACAGGCCGCAATTCCATAAGTGCGCATTTGAAACGACCCGACGACAGGTGAATTCGTCGAACGTGGGTAAGCGCGTGTTCTCCCTGAGAGGAATCAGTCTTCGTTCGCAGTCTTTCGTTCTCTCTCACAACCTTTAGCTGGTCTCGCCAGGTTTCACGTCTTGCCTCATTTCCACGAAAAACAACCGCATGGTATATTTTGTCCACCTCTTTATTCGCAAAGCGTTTCTTTACTTTTTCAGCGAGCTCAAGGGACATCGACCCAATAATCAATCCAGAGGAAGGTGAATCTAGCCGATTTAATAAATAGAGTTTCTCCTCACGACCATCGGGCAGAACCCAATGGTAGAACTGAAGATCCTGATTATAATTACAGTTCAGCAGTGCGCGCTCGTCTGCTAAAGCAGAATTGGGATGTGCACGGACGCCTTCAGGTTTATTAAAAGCGAACAACCCCGAAGCGTGAGATTGGACTACAGTCACCCCTCGCCCCAAAGGAATAGCTGTCATAGTCGATTTTACAGAGACACTCATCGATAAATAAATGTTACACGAATTGTCTGCTCTTCACCTAGAGTCCGAACCATTTCATCTGTCCAAACTCCAAAAGGGGAACGGGATTGTACGGCATCTTTACAAATGATCGTTGCCGCCTGACCGGCAGTGGAATGAACGACCCTTAGATTCTCAATGTCTCCTTCATTAAATATTATAAATTCAATGACGACACGAGACGCAATCTGGGCAGAGGCGCGACGGGTCTGATTGGCGAGCAACAGCCATTGATAGCCAATAGCTTCATACATGCGTTGAAGATAATCTCCAAATTCGCTAAATTTAGCTTCTATCGCAATCATCCCCAAACCAGGCACTGAAGACGTAGACTTCATCATAGGACCGGGTAAGATATCGGCTGAAAGCCGAGGTCGTGGTTTCGGGAGCTGTGGTTGAGTTTGAGACTGCGCATCAGCAGCCTGAGTCTGACTATTCTGGTTACGCGCAATGCTCCCTTCAATGCTATCGGGGTTGAGATTGATCGCGAGCGGTACCCGATCTGCTGGCTGCTCGGCAGGATCCTCTCCTTCACCGGGCTCAAGCAAACTCGCCATCCCCTCTTCTGCATCCGGTTCCTGATCGATAAAATCGGGTCTCGGCGGCGGTTCCGGAGAAGCAAAAACTACGCCCTCTTCTATTAAGGGTATACTGCTCTGTTCGGCACCTTGAACGCGCATCGGCTGTTGTGATGCTTCGATTACCGGTTGCGATTGTGAAGGAAACATTCCCGCCAGAATTTTTGGCGACAACGCCTCCTCGCCCTCCAGAAAAGGCGTGTCATTAATAACAATTTCAGTTGGTTCCTCCTGTGCCGCCTGTTGATCGCGGGCGGCAATGTTTAAAGTGGTATCGGGTAGATTTGTTGGCACATCAGGATTAGCTTCTACAAACAGCTGCGTCTCCGGTTTTGGTTCCTCTTCAATGTCCTGGTAAACATATTCCACTTCATTTACCCTTTCGCGCTCGGGTCCGGGAACAGCGGTAATAGCTTTAGGAATTGTGAAATAAGCTAAAAGGTGGATTAAGAGTGTGAGAAAAAAACTGGCCAACAGCGATTCGTAATCATGGAAATGCCCCGCAACCAAATCATCCTTTTTTGAATGGGTAATTTTCTTTTCTCCAGGCTGTAAAAGAACAGGCATTTTATTAGTTTTAAGGTCAAAATGTCAAAAGGTTCGAGAATCGGAGATCAGCGGTTCAACGGTTCAAATAAAATATAGGTTCAGATCAAATTTTTATCACCATCAAATTAACATTTTGACCTTTTGACTTTTTGACCTTTTGACATCATGCTCATTCACTGAACAATAATCGCACGCCGCCGCGGGAACGGGCTAACTCGAGACGGCTGAGATTATAAAAGTATACCGCTTCAACCAGCTCATCATTAGCTGCTGCTAATGATGCTTGTGCATCGGTGACATCACGATTGTCAGCCACACCCTCGGCAAAACGTTTACGCGCTAAATCAAGTTCTTCTTCACTTAATACCACTTTTTTACGAACGAAATCGATCTGCTTATAACGCGAGCGAGCGTCCTGTCGCGCGAGCAAAAATTCCGAACTGATTTCCAACTGCAAATCCTCTAGAATTAATTCCTGGCTTCGGATTGAAGCAATTGCCTGAAGCTTATTCGAACGAAAACGTAATCCCTCAAATATAGGGAGTGAAATAAAAACACCGACAACCCAAGCATCATCTTCATTTCCATCGAAAATCTCTTCTGTAACGTAGCCGATTTCACCAAATAACTCTATCGAGGGTAATCTTTCCCATTGAGCCGCTTTTTTTGCATAGCGATCACGCGTCAGTTCAAGGGACGCTTCAATATAATCAGGCCGCAAATCAAGAATACTATCAATATTGTAATTAAAGGAACGACTTCGATCAGGGCTTTTCAGTTCAATATCTTCAAGTGTCAAATCAGCTTCAAGATCAAGTTTTAGTAACCGTTTAATTTGAAGTTCGCTCTCCAGGATCAATGTCTCTTGCTGCAATCTCTCTTTTTCATCGGTTGCAATTTGTACTTCTGCCCGCGTGACATCGATCCTTGTCGCTACCCCCGCCTGAAACTGATTTTCAGCAAGCTCTAAAAGAATGCGATCGCGAATAATATTAGCGTCGATTACAGCAGTTTTTTTTAGATTACGCAGATGGGTAAGATAAGCGTTAGTGGTAGCTTCGAGTATATCTTCGAGCACGCTATTATAATTGAGCTCCGAAATTTCATGTTGATATTTGGCTAATCGATAACTGGAATATTTATTGTAATTGAAAACGGGGACCCCTCCTACCAGTTTCGCATCGAAACGATTAACGGGAGGTGGAGAGGGGAAATCAAATCCCCTCCCTACATTTACAAATTGCGTGCGAAGTTGAAAACTTTCCAGGTTGACCGAAGGTAATAATTTTGACCGTTCAACAAATGACCTTTGCAGGGTCTCCTCAACTGCCTGCCTTTGGATTAATACCTGTAAATTCTCACTCTCAATTATATCTAGAGCCTGAGAGAGAGATAAAGTAACGAATTCTGCGGTTGCCACTATTCCCAGCGAAAAACAGGTTATTAGTGATAAAATGACAGGTAAAATCTTTGTCTTGAGATTTCGCCCAAGATTATGAAAGTAACCTTGATATAAATTTATAATAAATTTCATTTTATAGTTAACCTGACAAAACCAACCTCATAATAGTTTCTTATTTTAAAAAGAATAAAATTTTTCTAATGACAATTCTATTCACATAAATCTCGAATAATGAAGATAGGCCTCGCTCAGATTAATACGACAGTGGGTGATATTGTCGGTAATCGTCAAAAAATAATTGTCGCCTATAGACAACTTTGCGCGGACGGTGCCGAGCTTGTTCTCTTTCCCGAGTTGGTGATTACCGGCTATCCTCCACGCGATCTGCTCTTTAAAAGCCGTTTTGTCCCCGACAACATGGCGTCCCTTCATGAAATTGCCGCGGAAACGGGAGATATTCCGGCACTTATAGGCTATGTCGCCCCGAACACGGAGACAAAAGGGCGACCTTTTTATAACGCGGCGGCCTGGTGTGAAGGCGGTAGTGTAAAGCAAACTGCTCACAAATGCTTATTACCTACCTACGATGTATTTGATGAAGATCGTTATTTTGAATCATCGGGAATGCCACAAATAATAACTTATAAAGGTTTAAAACTGGGGATCACTATTTGCGAGGATATCTGGACAAGTTGCAACATTGATACAAGAAAACGATACAATCAGGATCCCGTCGAACAACTTGCAGGTGAAAAGATCGATATTCTTCTGAATCTCTCATCCAGTCCCTGGCATAACGGTAAAAGCAATGTTCGTGAGACATTGGTCAAAGCAGCGGCAAAGCGCTGTGGCTGCCCGGTATTTTATTGTAATGCCATCGGGGGTAACGATGAACTGATTTTTGATGGGAATAGCCTCGTTGTCACATCCGAGGGAAAAACGATCGGTAGACTTAATAGTTTTAAAGAAGATCTTCAGGTCATCGATTCAGATGAAGAAAAGGAAGTCGATAGCTCTTCCCAAGACGAAATGGAGGCCATCCACGATGCGCTTACGTTAGGTTTGCGCGACTATGCGCACAAATGTGGATTCGAAAAAGCCCTTCTTGGAATTAGTGGTGGGATCGACTCTGCGATTACCGCAGCGATCGCGGTAGACGCATTGGGAAGTGAAAACGTTATCGGAATCAGTTTACCTTCGGCTATTTCCAGCCAGCATAGTAAGGATGATGCAGCGACACTGGCAAAACAACTCGGCATAACTTACCATCAACTCCCCATAGCTGAGTTAGTGGAAGCATCAGAAAGAGCGCTCAAATCTATCTTTGAAGGGGTTGAACGGGATATTACGGAAGAGAATATTCAAGCGCGCAGCCGCGGCGTACTGCTTATGGCAGTATCGAATAAATTCGGCTCACTGCTGCTTACGACGGGAAATAAAAGTGAGTTAGCCGTCGGTTACTGCACCTTATATGGTGATATGGCTGGTGGCCTAGCTGTTATTTCAGATTTACCGAAAGTAAAAGTCTATACTTTAGCGCGTTGGATGAACAGGGAGAAAGAAATTATACCTTGGAATTCAATCGAAAAAGCGCCGTCGGCTGAATTAAGACCGGACCAAAAAGATGAAGATTCGCTGCCTCCCTATGATATCCTTGACCAGATACTGGAATTCTATGTTGAAGAAGGTAAATCTTCGGATCAGATAATTGCTGCCGGTTTCGATGAAGCTACGGTTAAAGACGTGATTCGTAAAGTAGACCTGAATGAATATAAACGAAAGCAAGCGGCACCGGGTTTAAAAATCACTCCCCTTGCATTCGGTGTAGGTCGCCGCATCCCAATCGTTCAGCGTTTTATCAGTTGATATTTGAATTAGATTTTACGCGGGCAGTATCTGCGTCTTCGTCAGCTATATTCAATGAATTAGGGTGGAACGCGGTGTCCCTACCGCGTTAGAATTTGTCGCAATTAAAGAAGCGTGCTAGGGACAGCCAGCTCCACCTTAGGTTGCAAGATATATGACGAAATAATTTCTAATTTAACAAAGACGATGATCGGATTTTACTCCCTTTTCCTCAGCTCTTCGTTTTTACTGTAGATCTTTTTCTAAAATCTTATCTTGTGCATCTTGTGGCTACTCTCTCTTATCTTAAGACTATGATTTTCAAAGATATTAATCGAAGTAATTTACCTAATGAATAAATCAGAAAAACTTTTTGAAAAAGCATTGAAATTAATTCCGGGTGGAGTGAATTCGCCCGTAAGGGCTTTTCGTTCTGTTGGCGGTTCTCCTTTTTTTACGGAAAAAGCAAAAGGCGCATTGCTCACGACAATAGATGGTCGCGAATTGATTGATTTTGTCTGCTCATGGGGACCGGCTATCCACGGGCACAGTCACCCTGCGATAATTAAAGCTATCGATGAAGCCCTGGCTAAAGGAACAAGCTTTGGCACGCCCAATCCCTATGAAGTGGAAATGGCAGAAAAAATTACTCAGGCAGTGAGTTCCATTAAAAAAGTGCGTATGGTTAATAGCGGCACGGAGGCAACGATGTCCTGTATTCGACTCGCCCGCGGCTATACGGGTCGCGATAAAATAATTAAATTTGCCGGATGTTACCACGGGCACGTCGATTCTCTGCTCGTTAAAGCTGGCTCCGGCGCGCTCACCTTTGGTAATCCCGACAGTGCCGGCGTTCCCACAAGTTATGCGGGAGAAACCCTGGTTTTGCCTTTCAATGATATTGAGGCGATCGAAAATGCCTTTAACGACCACAGCGAAAATATTGCCGGTGTCATCCTGGAACCCTACCCCGCTAATAATGGTCTTGTCTTACCGCAATCCGGATTTCTCAATAAACTGCGTAACCTTTGTGACCGTCATGGCAGTGTCCTTATTTTTGATGAAGTCATATCCGGCTTTCGTATCGCATACGGTGGAGTACAGGAAAAAGAAGGGGTAATACCTGATCTGACGGCACTGGGAAAAATTATCGGCGGCGGTCTACCGGTGGGTGCATTTGGTGGGAAAGCTGAGATTATGGATAATCTGGCACCCCAAGGCCCTGTCTATCAGGCTGGCACCTTAAGTGGGAACCCTCTAGCCATGGCCGCCGGCATAGCGGCGATCCATTTACTTGAAACTTTAAATCCCTATAATGATTTGGAGCGGGCCGTTACAAATTTAAGGAAGTCTATTCTCGAAGCCGCGGACGAGAAAGGAATACCGCTACAGATGCCGCATGCAGGTTCAGTGTTTTGTATGCTATTTTCTGAACAGCCGATTAACAATCTTGACGACGTCACTGCCAGTAATACTGAGTTATTCAAGCCCCTGTTTCACTACGCACTCAATCATGGAGTTTACCTCCCTCCCTCCGCCTACGAAGTGTGCTTTATCAGCACGGCACACGACGAAAAGACACTGGAGAAAGCAGTCGAGGTTATCAGCGACGGGATAAAAAGGCTTTAGTCAAAAAGTCAAAAGTCAAAACGTCAAAAAGAGGAGATTTTTGTTATTCATACTCTTTCTGAATAATTCATATAATTGACTGATTATAAAGTTCAAATTCTTATCACCGAGATAGCCACATTTTGACATTTTGACTTATTCCCTATCCCTGATCGATAGACGCAGTTCTTTTCCGTTCGCGCGGATATCGGGTGTATACATGGCGTGAGCGATAACGGGTAAGGCGTGAAATTCTCCTGGAACTTCGGCTCTCAAGCGATAGCGTATCTCCCAGAATCCTTCAGGCAAACGATCGACAAAAGACGCAATTTTGCGGTCACGCAGTTCCTGATAGACGGAACGACTGCGCGCCGTGTAACGATCCTTTTCATCACCCGGTGTTATCCTTTCTTTAATAGATTCTGCCTCTTCTTTTGCAATCGACGCTTTGAGTTCGCGCGCCAATATCATTCCTCCACTGCGCAATTGGACAGCTTCAAGGCCGGCAGCTTTTAAATCTTCGAAAACCAGATATTCATAATTATTTTTCCCTTCAATGGTGAGGACAACTTCAACTCGCTCACCCCTCTCCAGAATTCCTCCATCCTTGAGAAGTGATTTTTCTTCGGAAAATCCTTTGAGCAAAGTGGGCACATTTCTGATCCGGTAAAATTGCCGATCGACAAAAATTTCATTCCCACCCGCGGTTATCGGCTCTTCCAAACTGAAGTATTCAGCATAAACGGCATAATAGATCGGACCATCACCTGCCTTGCGACGGATTTCAACGCTGTTGCGACCATCTTTTATGAATTCGCGATCTACACTTACAGTGCTGGGCACTTCTAAAAAGTTTTTTAAGTTAACACTCTCAACCGCTACCGAATAGCCGTTAACAATCACTTCGTAATCAAGCGCAGATTCCAATTCACCTGATGTATTTAAAAAATCATTTAGCGCAAGTACGACAATAGCGGTATCGCGAGTATTACTCCACTGCGAACCGCGGCGGTTTTTTACCAGCCAATGAGTAACGGGGCCGATGAGATCACTATTGGGATCAATAGCGAGAAGCGCCATTAAAGCAAAGGCTGTGGCTTCCACCCCGCCATCCGACCAGCGCCAGTAAATACCATCCTCACCCCAGTGTGCAGTTTTCATTACTGATGGATCACTGCTATTATTGCCGGCAACAAGGATCGACTGATCGGGTCGTTCGTCGATTTTTACTCCGTTACGCAAGTTTTCAACGAGTAAACGCGCATCCTCTTCGAATCCAAAATGTTTGGCTGAAAGTGCAAGAAGCGAACGCGTGTATACATTGAGCAGCTCACGGTTTTTCATTAAATCAAGAAACGCTTTGGCTTCGAATCGTGAAGGTTTCTCCTTTTCCTCAATGAGAAAACGCGTAGATAATGCATGAAGCATCCACGCTTGCAGATCATATTCAAATTCTTCCTCAACAATTTCTTTTTCCAGAAATTCTTGAGCCCGCTGTAAAACCGAACGATCAATGTCAACTCCTGCGCCCTGGGCTAAAGTAAGACCCCACGTGACATAGGCGGTCATAAAATGATCGTCATCGTCTTCTTCCCACCAACCCCAAGCACCGCTGGCATGTTGAAGATCATATAAACGCCGAAGCCCTTTATTCACCATCGCATCGAGTTCACTCAAGTCACGACGTCCTTTCGGATGGGTATCCGAATTATATTTTCCTTCTATGCCACCGAAAATTTTTCCTTTTATTGTCTCTGGATCAATTCCCTGCTTAATCAAGGTATTGGCAACGACTACCGCCGGTAAAAAACGGCTCATCGTCTGCTCGGTACAGCCATAAGGGTAATCGATAAGATAGGGAAGCGCATCTAACATCGTCACTGCAATACTAGGCGTCACTTGAATATTCAAAGTAGTGGTTTCTTTCTTTCGTTGCTTTGGAAGATCAAGTGAAACGGTTATCTGGTCGCCCAGCACTTTGCCGGATTTACTTACATATTTCTCAATTCCGTGTTCATAGATGGGAAAACTTTTTTCCATCGCGTCGCCGTAATTTTCACTTTTGCCAATAAGTTTGAACTTAACTTCACCGGGCGCATTTACTCTTACTTGCCAATCGACACGTTTTTCCGATTCCGCAGCCATGATAAAAGGATTGGAATTACCTTTAACGAGTTCACCTCTATCGTTGAGATAACCTTCTACTTCAACTCCTATCGCTTCCAATAAGGGTTGAACGCGCATTGAGCGGCTCGTATTATTGTTGAAAATTCCAGAAATTATCAGGGTATCTCCGGCGACGAAAAAGCGTGGCCCTTGCAAACGGGCAATAAGTGGCAGACGTGTCTGAACATCATTTTCACCGCCACCAAAACGGTTATTGAGGGAAACCGCGCGCGCCTTTGCTTTCCATGTCGTTAATGTATCGGGAAAAGTGAGATCAATCTTCGCCCTGCCATTTTCATCGGTCAGAACATCCGGTTGCCAATAAGCGGTCGCGCGAAAATCCGTGCGCACCACAACTGAAGGATCGTCGCCCGCAGGAGTTTTGGCGCTGTCCGCAAACTCCGCCTCCTCTTGAAGGACCATACCTAATTCATCCGTCGCATAAACACCTCCTATGCCAGCCGACCGCGTGGTGAGATCACCTTTCTCAAAACCTTCACGCCGAGAAAACTGTCGCCCGTTCTCACGGTAACCATCTTCCTGGAGTCGTTCAGGTTGGAGGCGAAGGTAGGATTTCTGCTCAAAAGTGCTTGCGTTGCGTATACCATACCCACGTTTGCGTCCGTAGAAAAATTGCCGGATATCACCGGCTAACTCAGACTGAATTGTATAAACCGCTTCATCAACGAGACCCAAAGATACTTCAGCAGAAACCGGTTCCCCGGCATGATCCGTAACTTCCAAGGTGTAACTTCCTTTTTCACCCGGTTGATAACCTTCAGCATCCGGTGTCACCTTGACATTGAGAAAATTGGCGGTAGGCGGTGTCACTATTTCCTTTCGATCCTGGTAGAGCTGATAATCTGAAACCATAAAAGCTTCTAAAAAACTATTGGGAATATGTTCCTCGCCGATAGTGATTTGAATCAGTTTGGCTGTGCCTTCCACATGGACGACCTGGGTAGTCATGATTTCATCGGCTCCGACACTGAACAATAAATACCGGTCGGCTGATGGTACCGTCAGCATAATGGGCGCTTTATTTCCAACTTTGATTGTATCTTTATCCACGATAATTGAAACACCCCTTGGTCGATAGCCTAATTCCGTATCATTTTCTTTTGCCGTCCAGATGGCAGTGTCCCCTTTTATCGGTTGACCACTCTTATCACGACTTAACCAGGCAATTCGATAGTAACCGGCGCCTGGAACCTCGAATTCATAATCCGCGCTACCTTCGGAATTTGTTTTTATGCGCACAACTTCAATTTCCTCGGATTCATATCCCTGAGAAATCAACCGGTAATCCTCGTGCGCGGTCGTAAAGGATTGGAAAATAGAAGGTCTCGCCTTGATTTCTCCAAGTTTCCGGCCCGATATTTCACGACCCCGGTCATCAACCCAGGTCTCCTCCCATTTATCTCGGATCAGACGCAACCGGCCCTCAACGCCAACCGGTCGGTTATTGGCATCAAGCGTATTGAGCTTAATTTTAACGCGATCCTTCGGTTGATAAATCCTGTGCTCAGGTTCGAGATAAACAAAATAACTTTGCCGCGTAACCTTTACACTGCGTTTCATTACAATCTCACGCCGTGAAGCATCGGTTATTCTTGCTTCGATTTTAAATTCATAATCCTGATCGGAGAATTGCGGTGTATCAAAACTGAATACCGCCTTACCTTTGGAATCAGTTTGCAGCGTCTCCCGCTTTATAACCTGCCCCGGACCGCCATACCGATTCCAGCCCATGGAATCGGTATTCGCGTAGTACCAACTGAATTCACGATTCGGTTGCCACCAATGGTAAAAGGGTTTGCGATAGATTACGACTTCGACATCTGCATTCGGAACCGGTCCCCCAAAATAATAATCGGCCTGGATACTTCCCGTAACTGAATCACCCATCGCGTAAGCCCCGGGTGACGCTGAATCCCCATCCCCCAAAGCGATACTTACTTTAAACTCCGGTAGTTTGTACTCTTCGAGAC
>Ga0114993_10003812_pt1 | contig 15383 bp, 13 predicted proteins | sample ArcticOcean_MG_C_FD_87042 | JGI IMG/M metagenome (GOLD analysis project Ga0114993, IMG submission 87042) | Marine microbial communities from western Arctic Ocean - ArcticOcean_MG_CB2_150 | ecosystem: Environmental > Aquatic > Marine > Oceanic | place: Arctic Ocean: Canada Basin | collected...
TATGGCAGAGGGTATACGTAAAACTTCAGGTGCCGATATTGGGTTGTCTGTTACCGGAGTTGCCGGCCCGGGTGCTAGTGATAACAAACCTGTGGGGACAGTATTCATCGCTATTAGTGAAGAAGAAAAATTAGATTGTGAAGATTTTCGTTTTTATAATGATCGAAATCGTAATAAAGAAAGATCAGCTCAAGCTGCACTTGAGTTACTTCGTCGATGGTTACTGAATCTTACGTGAAAGAAAGAACGCGGTGAGTCAAATTAAGTGTCGAAATTGCGAACAGGAATATGATGACCAAAATATAGTTTGCCCCAATTGCAAAACACCCACAAATCCAAGAATTCCCAACTATCCTCGTTTTAAGGGTCCGGGAGTTATTATGTTTTTTTGGATTTTTTTTGTCATACTCTGTGTTGGATTGATGGTTTCCTATTACGGTCAGTGAGAAATATTGTCAGTTTTTTAGATCTTGAAAAGGTAGTATAAGTATCATTCCAGCGACAAATCCTCCTATATGAGCAAACCAAGCTACGCCACCATCACCTGAGACCACACCACTGAAAACCTGAATCAGTATCCAAATTGCCAGAAGAATAACGGCTGGTATACGGACAATGGTGATTAAAAAACCTAAGAATACCAGGGTTTTTACTCGCGCAAAAGGGAATAGAACAAGATAGGCGCCCAGTATTCCTGAAATTGCGCCACTAGCTCCTACCATTGGAATATCAGAATGAAGGTCTGTAAGAATGTGCCCGAATGAGGCAAGCGTGCCGCAAATCAGGTAGAAAATGATAAACCTAAACTTCCCAAGAGTGTCCTCAATATTATTCCCAAAAATCCAGAGATAAAGCATATTTCCTGCTAGATGTCCTATTCCCGAATGGAGAAACATTGATGAATAAATAGTGGGATAGGTACTTATAGGTGATTCTATGAGGTGTACGGGAATCAGTCCAAATGTCTCAAATGTTGTAATGACTCCCATAGGCTGGCTGACCTGATACAGAAAGATGAGTGTATTGGACACGATAAAAATAATTGTAATGAGAGGGAAGTTTTTAGTTGGATTTTCGTCTTTAAGGGGAATCATTTATGGGAAGAAGTCATATGGAAGAATGCTATTATGATAAAATAAAAAACTAATACGATTATAGAGAACCTTTTAAGTGAACGAAACAAATGAATTGCCAGTTCCGCTTCCCGACGATGATGGATCAGCTCTTGTTGGTTCCAAGCGCGAAGAATCACGCGAATGGGTAATCAATACCTACCGTAAACATCAGCAAGTTCAAACATCTAGCTGGTTAGACAATGTGCTCGGGGACGGATCACGTGACAAGTCCTATGTGATTCCCGTTTTACTTGACACGAATCCTATTCGACACCGACAAAGTATTCAGGAACAGGTTTTCCCCGCGCCAAGAATCATTCACGAAGATTTACTGATGACTGATCACATGAAGATAATGCTGGAAGCAGGTTGTGGAATGGGGAAAACAACTTTTTTGAAATACTACCAAGAACAATTGCTTCAACAGATACCGCACCCTGTTTACCCACTCCCAGTTTATTTTAACCTTGGTAATCTACTAGAAGGCGAGGGAATTACACGGTTTATGGAATCAGTTCATCGAGAAATGTTGGATGTTGTTTTAATTGAGTGTCAGGAAGATTCTGAACTTGTCCTGGATGAAGAGCTTCTACTTAATACCATCAAGGCTCTAGAGAGAGAAGGAAGAATTCTTTTCATGCTAGATGCTTTGGATCAACTGCCTGCCGAAGACAGGTTTCAGGTTTATTTAGAGGCTTTCGTTGAGGATAAGACTTTTCGTAGCAATCGATTGATTCTCGCTACTCGAAAGTTTAGTTTCGGGCCTCTTGCTACAGATTCCATAATTCAGAGAGGAAAAGATGCAGCATTTCATGTGGCTTTTGAAAAAATTGATGAAAGCAAGCGCAACATATTTTTAGGAGAAGCACAAAAAAATAAGGAGGTGGCAAGTTTGGGTAAGTATTCGCCAGAACTAATGGAAGTGCCTTTGATTTTGAAGATGCTTCGTGTTCTTTCAAATTTAGACAAACTCGATGGCCTTACGTCCCGCGGTGAAATTTATTTAGCTTACTTTAAACATATTTTAGAAAGTGATTCTCATGAAAATAAAATAAAATCTTCTGAAAAATTTTTTGATCGATTGGAGAAAGTGGCCTTTCAGTTGATTGAAGATGGGTTTTCCCAGCGCATCGACGATATTGATACAGGTTACTCTAAAGACCGTTTAAAAAAAGAGGGGGATGACACGTTGATACGAGATGAAGTTATTCCTCTTGAATTAGAAAAAATCCTTCAACAGACTCCCGGCCGTTGGCAGTTTAGGCATCCATCATTCCAAGAATATTTTGCTGCTAGGAGTTTGGCAAAAAATAAAGACTGGAAGAAAATTATCACTTTAAAGTGTCGCGATGAACGCTGGGAAGAAATGTTAAAGTTTTTTTCAGGGATGGTTTTGGCTGATGATGTGTTTGATATTTTTATGAATCAGGGGGCCCTATTTTTGGCAGGGAATTCTGTTTGTGAAGCGAAAGAATTATCCGAAGAAAGACGTTTATTGATCGCCCAGTTACTCAAATATCAATGTCGAGAGTCTTTCCCACAATTCTCTCGATGTCGTTTGATTAAGGTTGAAGATGTTGTGGCGGCTAACGAATCATCAACTTTACTTATTCTTTTAAAAAGCCTATTGAAAAGAGAAAATAGGGACGGACGGATTCTTTACTCGGTAATAGAACTGCTTTTGGGGATAAAAAAAATTAATTGGTCTGATTTGGTTGATCGCCAGGAATTTGATTCTTTAAAAGAAGTTAAGGAATTAGAGGAATTCTTGGGTGAGGTCTCCAATTCAGAGATGGTTAAATTGTCAAAAGTAGAACGCTGGGGCGAGATGGTGACAATACCTGAGGGAAAATTTATTTATCAAGATGAAAAAGATGAAGAGGACCATGTTTTTTTGAAAGAGTTTTCGATTATGAAATTCCCAGTGACCAACGCCTTATATAAAGAATTCGACCCAAACCACATACTCCGTTTTCCTAAATATTCTTATTTAGATGATCACCCTGTTATAGGAATAAACTTTTATGAGGCCTTGGTTTGTTCTCTTTGGCTAGGAAGGCGGCTCCCTATAGAGAAGGAATGGGAGAAATCCGCTCGTGGTGTAGATGGGAGAGATTACCCCTGGGGAGAAGCAATGGGTTATCAAAACGATTACGCTAATACCTGTGACTTTGTAATTGGAAGAACTTCCTCAGTCACCGAATTTGAACAGGGGATATCTCCTTTTGGTTGTTTTGACATGGCTGGCAACGTATGGGAGTGGTGTGTTCAACTCTATTCGACAGGGCACGTAACTCAAAGGGTTGCTCGAGGTGGATCCTGGCTAAATTATATGGTTCACTCTAAATGTACCTACCGAAATACCTTTGATCCTGATGAGCGGTATCCTGCTAGTGGTTTCCGGTGCGTCTCCTTACCACTTACGTTAGTTGATGATATCGAAGATGACGATTGATTAATGGCTGAACTCTAGGATATTTAAAAAGAGGTTGCTCTTGACTCGCGAATTTGATCAACATTGTATGAGGCTTGCTCTTGATCTTGCGTGTAAATCGGACGGGCAGACCAGTCCCAATCCAGTTGTTGGGGCGGTTGTTGTGAAGTCTGGGGAAGTAGTTGCCAAGGGATATCATAAACGGGCAGGTCTTCCACATGCAGAAATTATTGCTTTAAATAAGGCGGGCAGTAAGGCTAGAGGAGCTGATCTCTACGTGAATTTGGAACCTTGTTGTCACTATGGAAGAACCCCGCCCTGCACAGAGGCTATCATCGCCGCAGGAATCAAAAGGGTGGTTCTTGGGATTCGTGATCCTAATCGACTTGTAAGTGGAAGAGGGATACGTTTTCTTAGAAAACAAGGTGTAGAGGTGGTTAACGGAGTTTTGAAGCGAGACTGTGAAAAGCTTAATGAACCTTTTATCAAGTATATTACTACGGGGCGTCCATGGGTGATTCTTAAAAGCGCGTTTTCTTTGGACGGGAAAATTGCAACGCGAACGGGGGACTCAAGATGGATAACTGGATCCAAAGCTAGAGATTACGCACATCGACTTAGAAGCAGAGTTGATGCAGTTCTAGTTGGCGCGGAAACAGTCCGGGTGGATGATCCTCAGTTGACCGTGCGGCCGAAAAAGAAAGGTATGCGTAACCCAGCCCGTGTTATTGTGGCGGGAAAACGTAGTATTTCCATTTCAGCTAAAATTTTCAACAACGCTCATAAGGAACGGGTTATTTATGCGACCTCTTCCAGATTATCGTTGGTTCAAAAAAAAAAATTACAGAAAATTGGTGTGGAAATACTTTTGATTAAATCTAAGAGAGGGCAAGTGGACCTTCCTTTGCTAATGGATAAGTTAGGGAAAATGGAAATTACATCCATTATGATAGAAGGTGGCTCAGAGGTCAGTAGTAATGCATTAAAGGAAAAACTGGTCGATAAAGTGATTTATTTTCTAGCACCCAAAATTATTGGTGGTAAAAAGGCTCCGAGTCCCGTAGGTGGTCAGGGAATAGCCAAAATAAAAGACTTTATACAAGTTAAAGACATGTCAGTTTTACAACTAGGCTGTGATTTGATGATTGAAGGGAATATTTAAATAAGGGAGATTTATGTTCAGCGGTATTGTCAGCAGTGTCGGAATTGTTAATAAAATTATTCGAAGAAATGATGGAGCGATATTAACAGTTCAGGGAGCTAATGGTTTTAGTGGATTCGAGTCAGGGGAAAGTATTGCTGTAAATGGTACTTGTCTTACAGTGCGAGATAGCACGAAAGATACTTTTACAGTTGACTTGAGTACTGAAACGATCAGTCGCACTTGTTTTAAAAATATTGAAGACGGAGTCCATGTCAACCTTGAGCGTTCTCTAACACCTTCCGATAAAATTAGCGGTCATTTTGTCAGTGGTCATGTAGATTGTGTTGGTCGCATAACTTCTATTGACCATCAGAGCGGTGAAATAATTTTTAGTTTTGAATATCCAGTTGAATATACTCCATACATTATAGAAAAAGGTTCTATCGCAGTAGATGGTATTAGCCTGACTGCTTTTTCTTGTCTTGATAATAAATTTTCGGTGTCTATTATTCCATTCACGTTTTCTCATACGAATCTTGCTTCCAGAAAAATGGAGGATACCGTTAATATTGAATGTGATATGATTGGTAAATATATATATAAAGCCTGTGAAACTATTTTATTGTCTGGTGATGCTGATAAGAAAGTTTCTTTGGAAATGCTGCGTAAGCAGGGTATTTTGAAATGAAAAACTTCCATTTACTATTCATAATAAGCAACAGTAAGGAAAAAAAAAGAGAGTATAGAAATGAGTGAACTTGAACAAAGTCAGCAAAATAACTTTAGCTCTATTGAAGATGCGATGGAGGATGTTCTTCAAGGAAAAATGATTGTCATTGTTGATGATGAGGACCGTGAAAACGAGGGCGATTTAATGATAGCCTCTGAAAAAGTAACGCCCGAGGCTATTAACTTTATGGCTAAATATGGCCGTGGTTTAATATGTCTTACATTGACTGAGGATCGGACCCGTCAATTGGGGTTGCCTATGATGGTTGAGGATAATGAGTCAACTTTTGAAACCCCTTTCACAGTTTCTATAGATGCTAGAGAAGGAATAACTACAGGAATTTCCGCTAATGATAGATCCATAACAATCCAAACCGCAATTGATTCTCAAACAGAAAAAAGTGACTTGGTTAAACCAGGACACATATTTCCTCTTAGGGCTCGCACAGGAGGAGTTCTTGTTCGTATGGGACAAACAGAAGCTTCCGTTGATATAGCTCGTATAGCTGGGTTATATCCTTCAGGAGTTATTTGCGAGATCATGGATGATGATGGAACTATGGCCCGCTTACCGAGTCTTATAGAGTTTACACGTGAACATGGACTAAAAATGATAACCACCAAGGATCTTGCTGAATATCGATTGCAGCAGGAAACACTTGTCGAAGAAGTTGTGTCTACTAAAATACCTACTGAGTTTGGTGTTTTTGATTCAGTAACTTTTCGAAATATATTAGATGATCAAATTTATATTGCTTTGATTAAAGGAGAGATCAGCCCTGAAATTCCCACGCTAGTCCGTGTTCACTCACAATGCCTCACAGGAGATGTATTTGGTTCATTTCGTTGCGATTGTGGTGAGCAATTAAAGAAGTCTATGGAAATGATTGCTGAGAATGAGAAGGGTGTATTGCTTTATCTTTATCAGGAAGGAAGGGGCATCGGTATCATCAATAAATTAAAAGCCTATGCTTTGCAGGATGAAGGTCAAGATACTGTGGAAGCCAATGCATCACTAGGTTTCAAACCTGACCTTAGAGAGTATGGTATTGGTGCGCAGATTCTGAAAAAAATTGGTTTGGGAAAACTTCGACTATTGACCAATAATCCTAGAAAAATAGTGGGGTTGGAAGGATACGGCTTGCAAGTGGTTGAACGCGTTCCTATCGAAGTGAGTCCTAAGAAGGACAACCTTAAATATCTCCGCACGAAGCAAAAGAAACTGGGTCATATGATTAAAAATATTTCATGATGGGTTTCTTGAAATGACAAAATTTATAGAAGGAGATTTGGATGCTTCAGGTTTGAAAGTTGGAATCGTGGTTAGCCGCTTTAATACTTTTATTACAGAGCACTTGTTGAACGGCGCTATCAATGAACTGATAAGTCATGGAGTTGATGAGAATGAGATCGAGGTGATTCGCGTTCCAGGTGCTTTTGAGATTCCCATAGCGGCAAAAAAGATTTGCTCGAGAGGAAAAGATGTTGTTATTTGTCTAGGAGCGGTGATTCGAGGAGGGACACCTCACTTTGATTATGTAGCGGGTGAAACAAGTCGTGGAGTAGCATCGGTTGCTAGGGATGCAGATATCCCAGTTATGTTTGGTGTGCTTACCACAGATAATCTAGAACAAGCGGAAGATAGGTCAGGTGGAAAATGCGGGAACAAAGGGGCGGAAACGGCTCTTGCTGCTATTGAAATGGCTACGCTTTTTAAAAAACTTTAACCTCTGGGTTGGGTGGATGCTATGGGAAAAAGAAGGTCATCTAGGGAATTGGCACTCAAGTTTCTTTATCAATTTGAGCTAAATAGAGGGGACTTGGATGAGCAGCTGAAATTATTTTTTGAGAGAAATTCGTCTAGGGAAGATGTAAAAATTTTTATGAAAGACTTGGTGGTGTCTCTCCTTGATAAAGTGAAAGAGATAGATGAAATTATTCAAAAATTTAGCGATCATTGGGTTCTCGACCGCATGGCTGTGATCGACCGAAATATTTTGCGAATGGGGACGTGCGAATTACTATTTGGTTTTTCAACTCCGCCCAAGGTTGTTATTAATGAAGCTATTGATATAGCTAAAAAATACGGTAACGAAGATTCTCCTGAATTTATTAATGGAATTTTGGATAAGGTTTATAAGGAAATTGGGCAGAAAGGGCCACTTCCTTTCACGACTTGAGATCTTGTTCTCCCCACTAGGTAGAGGATAATGAGATTTATAATTTTTTCCGATGTGCATAGTAATCTCGAAGCAATCCAGTCTTTTTGTCGTGCCACAGAAGCTATCCCCCATGACAAGAAGGTATGTCTTGGTGACATAGTAGGGTACAACGCTGACCCCAACCCTGCGGTTGAGTGGGTTCGAGAAGAGGTCGATCTTGCGTTAGCTGGTAATCACGATTGGGGTGTCTTAAATCAAAAAGACTCCAGCTATCTAAATCCCGCAGCCTACCAAGCATGCGCTTGGACTCGAAGGAATCTGACTAAAAGTAATACGGATTTTTTAGATACTTTGCCCGTCGAAAAAGAAGAGGATGGTATTTATTGGGTCCACTCGTCTCCTTTCGAGCCAAAGAAGTGGCATTATGTTTCTACAAAAAAAAGTGCTGAACAAAATTTTAATTTTTTTGAGCAGGATACATGCTTTTTAGGTCATTCCCACCTACCAGGTATTTTTGAAAAAAATAAAAATAATAAGGTGTGCTCACATGATTCCTCCAAGATGATACTTGACCCTGAATCCCGTTATATTATTAATGTTGGTAGTCTTGGACAACCCAGAGATGGCAACCCAGACCCAGTATTTGTTTTATATGATTCAGGGAGCCATATTGTGGAGTTTTACCGTTTTTCCTATGACTTTCCCTCAACCCAGCAAAAAATAATAGCTTCTGGCCTTCCCTCCAGCCTTGCAGATCGACTAAACTTTGGGCAATAACCGCAATAAAATCAAATATTAAGGTTATTGACCTGATTTCTCAAAAGTGATAGCATTCAAACGGTAATAAAATTAAATAGTTAAGCCACTTTTGCAGAATGGTGCTAGCTTTGTAGCATTGGTTATTCATTGCAGCAAAAATTTTTAGGGTGTTTTATGCGTTTTTTTTTACAGAAGTTTTTTTCCGCAAATCTTTTATTGTGGCTTTTCCTTTCCGTTCAGTTGATTTCTGGGGGAATAGTGTTTGCCGCTTCTTCGCCCGCGTCAATCGATTATGAAAAAGCTCGAACGTCTTATCAAAGTTTTTTTAAATCAAAGAAGGGGATGGATAGACGAGATCGGTGGATATCGATCATTAAAAAATTTGAGTCAGTTTATAAGAACCATTTCCCCAGTAACGAAGCATACAAAGCCATATTCACAACCGGGGACTTGTATGAGCAACTTTTTTCAATTTCTAGACGAGATAAGGATCTTGATGCAGCCTTGGAGGCTTATCAAAAAACGGTAAAGGAATTTAAACCAGATCGATTGACAGATGATGCTCTTTATCGTCAGGGAGAAATTTTTTTTAGTCGAGGGAAATATGTTGCTGCACTGAATTCCTTTGAGAAGGTCTCAATATTAATTCCTAAAGGGGATGTCGCTGCGAAAGCAAGATCCAGAATTTCTAATGTCAGGTCTTTTGTGCCGAAAGGTGACTTAGTAAAACAAGTTTCTTTAAAAGAAACAAAAAATACATCCTACTCGAAAGAAAATTCTAGCTTAACTGGTGGTAAAAAGTTAATTCTGAAAAAAATTGATTATAAGGTTGGATCAGATTCTTTCCGAGTTGTGGTGTATACAAGCGAAGCAGTAACTTTTTCTCAAGGCCGTTTATCTAAACCAGAACGTGTATACATAAACTTTAAGGAGACTCAACTAGCCGATAGTGTGGCCAAGGAGATAAAAATTGGAAGTCGCTTCTTAAAGGGACTTCGATTGAGTCAACTTGACAAAGAAAATACCCGTTTGGTGGTTGATTTGAACGAATCAAACAATCTTAAAATAGGTGTTTGGTCTGAGGGGCACAAGTTATTCGTAGAATTGAGTAATAAAAAGACTCCAGATGTAAAGGTAGCTTCTAAATCGAAGATCCCTTTTACCAAGAAGATAGCTTCTAAACCGAAGATCCCTTCTAAACCGAAGATCCCTTCTACTAAGGCTGTTAACTTTGATAAGAAAGTCAAACATAACAAAGAGCCTAGAAAGGTGGCTGTCAAGGTATCAAAAAAACGCTCTTTTCCAGTGGTTAATAAAAAATTGCCTCTAATTGTAATTGATGCTGGACATGGAGGTAATGATTTAGGAGCGAAAGGATATCGGGGTATTCAGGAGAAGAATGTTAACCTTGCCATTGCTTTACGTTTGAAAGATATTTTGACGTCTCGTTACAAGTACCGTGTCATTCTTACTCGAGGAGACGATACGTTTATTCCGCTTCCGGGGCGTGGTAAAATTGCGAATGATAATAATGCGGATGTTTTTGTTTCAGTGCATGCAAATGCAGCTCCCAGACGAGCTGCCCATGGTATTGAAACTTATTACCTTGGACAGGGCCATAGTGAAGAGGCAAAAGCCACAGCTGCTCGTGAAAATGGGAAACTAGTCAAGTCGGTGAAAGATGACGAGACTCAAGAAATTTTAGCTAGTATGATAAGCACCACAAAAATTAATCAATCCTCTCGGTTGGCCGGTAATATTCAAAATCAACTGTATCAGTCCATGAGAAAAAAATATTCCGGTGTCAAAAACTTAGGGGTAAAGGAAGGGCCTTTTTTTGTATTACATGATACGAATATGGCAAGTGTTCTTGTTGAAGTTGGATTTGTTACAAATTTAAGAGAAGAGAGTCGATTAAAACAAAGTTCCTACTTAGATAGGCTTGCTTCCTCCATTGCAAAAGGAGTCTCTAAGTTCGTTCAGGATTCTGATCCGATGATTTAGAGAGATTAAAGATCATGACTGCATTACCCCTCGTTGCTATTATCGGCCGAGCTAATGTTGGGAAATCTACATTATTTAATCGACTTGTCCAGAGACGGAAGGCAATCGTAAATAACACTCCGGGAGTCACTCGTGATCGTATATACGGCCAGTCCGATTGGTTGGGGCATTCTTTTGTCGTAGTCGATACAGGGGGAGTAGACGTTGATGGGGTAAACGATATAGAGAATCAGGTAGTTGAGCAGGCTTTACTAGCTCAAGATGAAGCGGATATTTTGATTTTTGTTGCGGATAAGAATTTAGGGCTTACCCCTGAGGATAGAAAAGTGGTTGACCAGCTAAGAAAATCTGGGAAACCATTTTTTTTTGTTGTTAACAAGGTTGATGAGGTTAAACACGAGAAAGAGCTTTCTGATTTCTCTGCGATGGGTATGGATACCATTTATCCGGTTTCAGCGGAACATGGATATGGTGTGGCAGATATGCTGGATAGTCTAGTGGCCGTACTACCAGCGGTGAAAGAAACTCCCCTTCCAGAAAATACTATTCGCGTTGCTATTGTAGGTCGCCCCAATGTTGGAAAATCATCATTAGTCAATAGATTGTTGGATTCGACTCGCTGCATTGTCTCAGATATTCCAGGTACCACTCGAGACGCGATAGATACGATTCTCAAGGAGGGGGATAAAAACTTTTTACTAGTTGATACAGCGGGAATCAAGCGAAAAGGAAGAACTCAGCAGGTATTAGATAAATTTAGTGTAATCATGGCGTTAAAAGCCTTGGATCGTTGTGATATAGCAGTGATTCTTGTTGATGTTTCAGAAGGTATTACCGATCAGGATGCGACTATTGCGGGTTACGCTTTTGAAAGAGGAAGAGGGTGTCTCTTTGTTGTGAATAAATGGGACTTAGTAAGGACACTTGGTGTGACCAGGAACTCTATTGAAGAGCGAATAAGAGGGAAATGCAAATTCCTAGATTTTGCTCCAGTCATTATTTTGTCAGCGCTATCGGGATATGGAGTAGAAAAGTTGTTGCCTCAGGTTGAGTTGGTTTATGAAGAGTACAAGAAGAATTTATCAACGGGGAAGCTAAACGATTGTATCGAAAAAGCCATAGAGAAAAACCCAATACCAAGTTATCGAGGCAAATTTGTGAAAGTTCAATATACAACCCAAATCAAGAGTCGACCGCCTACTTTAAAGTGTTTTGTTAATTATCCAGAAGGAATTCATTTTTCTTATAAGAGATACCTGACCAATAGTCTCAGAAAAACTTTTGGGCTTGCCGGAACACCGGTTAAATTGCTTTTTTCAGGAAAGAAAAAAAGAAACTGAATTTAAACAAGTTATTTTTTAGGGGGCGTAAGACTCGTAGCCCTTCCTACCCTTAGTATGATTTTTATGAATTTCTCGCGTTAATATAAAAATAAGATAAAATTAAATACCGACAAGCCTTGTATCACGAAACCTTTGCACATCAATAAGTTAACTTTGCCGTGCAACTTCGTCTTATATGGCTTTACAATTGGATATTGTATTCCTTTAAAATAAGGTTTGCGAAACGATCTTTTTCCAATAGTATTAAATAGCCTAAAGTAGATTTCATTTATAAGTTTCCCATTTTTCGGATTAAGGTCGGTTGGATATGTTTTAGAGTTAAGCTTTACTTTATCTTGGCCGCAATTAATTTGTATTTGTATGCTCTTAATCCATTTTTACTGGAGAGGCCTACGATGAAACAATATAGTCTCCAAGACATAAGAAATGTGGGAGTAGTCGGGCATGGTGGTGCGGGAAAAACTTCCGTTGCAGAAGCAATGCTATTTTTGTCGGGCGTAAATGATCGCTTAGGAAAAGTTGGCGATACTTCTTCGCTGATGGATTACGATCCTGATGAAGTAGACCGAGGACATTCGGTTAGTGCTTCTATTACTTTCTACGAGTGGGGGAAAAGCAAGGTCAACCTGATTGACACTCCGGGGGGCAGCAACTTTGTGGCCGATATACCAGCGAGCCTACGGGTTGTCGATGGTGTTGTAATAGTAATAAGCGCTGTGGATGGTATACAGTTTTATACTGAAAAGGTATGGAACTGGGCTACCGAACAGGCGATCCCGAAAATTATTTTTATTAATAAGGCTGATCATGAGCAAGCCGACATAAAAGCAGTTTTAGAGTCAATTAAAAGAAAATTTAAAGTGAATCCTTTTTCTGTTCAGACCGTGGTTGGCACAGGAGAAAAATTTACTACAGTGATAGATGTTTTATCCAAGAGATTGCACACATATCAAATGGATAGATCAGGAAAAAATAAGAGTGATATCATTCCTGAGGGGATGATTGAAGAAGTAAACTTTTCTTTTGCGGAGCTTACTGAGTTGGTTGCTGAGGTAGATGATGAGTTAACCGAAAACTACCTTGAAAATGGAGAGCTTTCTGAGAAGGAGTTTGACTCCGGGTTTAACAAGGGGTTAAAAGAGGGCAAGTTATTGCCAGTTTTTTTGGGGTCGGCTACTCAAAATATAGGCATCGATCTTTTGATGAATTCGATCATAGACTATTTGCCCTCACCGGATCAGAGAGGGCCGGTGAAAGGAAAAAATCCAAAAGACAGCTCAGATAAATTATGCAATCCCGACGCTAAATCTTCGCTAGCAGCGTTTGTATTTAAGACTCTTGCTGATCCATATGCAGGAAAACTAACCCTTTTTAGGGTTTTTTCTGGAGTCCTCAAGGCAGATTCCTCCGTTTACAATGTGACTCAGGAAACCGCAGAACGTGTGGGGCAAATATATTTGTTACAGGGTAAAAAACAGGTCTCTGTCCCTGAAATTTCAGCGGGAGATATTGGTACGGTTGCTAAGCTAAAGGTTACAACGACAAGCGATTCTTTATCATCAGAGAATAACCCCATACAATTTGATGCGATTTCCTTTCCAAAACCAGTGTTAACTAAAGCACTTATTCCAAAAACAAGAGCCGATGAGGAAAAAATCGGTAATGCTTTAAAGCGACTTTGCGAGGAAGACCCTACTCTTAGCGTTGAGCGTAAGGCGGAAAGCCATGAGCTTTTGGTGTCAGCGATGGGACAGGTTCATCTTGATGTTTCTTTGGAGCGAATGAAACGTCGATTTGGTGTTGAAGTTGATGTTGAAACCCCAAAAGTACCTTATAGAGAAACTATCCGAGGAACGACGAAGGTTCAAGGTAGGCATAAAAAACAAAGTGGAGGACGTGGGCAATTTGGTGATACCTGGATCGAGATTTCTCCACTTGAAAAAGGAGGTGGGTTTGTTTTTGAGGACAATATTGTTGGCGGTGCTATTCCAAAAACGTATATTCCTGCTGTTGAAAAAGGTATTAAAGAGACTATGGGGCAAGGAGTTGTCGCCGGATACCCAATGGTTGATATAAAAGTAAGATTGTATGATGGTTCTTATCATGACGTGGATTCTTCAGAAATAGCTTTTAAAATTGCTGGATCAGTAGGTTTTAAAAAAGGGGTGCCTGACTGCCGACCGATTCTTTTGGAACCGATTATGATAATCAATGTTGCTGTTCCCAGCGAATTTGTTGGTGATATTATGGGGGACTTGAATTCAAAACGAGGAAAAATTTTAGGAGTTGATGGAGATGATAACCAACAAAATGTTCGCGCAGAAGTTCCTATGGCTGAGGTTCTCAATTATTCGGCTGATCTAAATTCAATGACAAGTGGTAAAGGAATATTTACAATGGAGTTTGGTCATTATGACAGTGTTCCAGAACACTTAAAGGCAAATATTATTGAAGGGAATAAAAAAGATCGGGAAAAGATAGGTAAGGATATTGGTTGATATTTTTGTATATTGAGATGAGAATAATTTAGAGCGATTTGATTTTGAAAAATAGTGAGCGAGATAAAACTGTTGTAAAAGCAGAGCTGGTTGAGCGAGTGTATGAAAAAGTAGGGTTTACTCGCCAGGAAGCTATAGAAGCAGTGGAAATTGTTTTAAATGAAATTAAAATGGTTCTTGCAAGCGGCGAGGATGTTCGAATCTCTGGGTTTGCGGGGTTTCATTTGAGAGAGAAAAAGGCCAGAAACGCAAGAAACCCACGGAGTGGTGAGCCCGTTCGTATTGGTGCTAGAAGAGTTTTAACTTTCAAGCCAAGTCAACAGTTATTAATTTCTACAAATCGATTGACGCATGAATCAAAAGATACCTGATAAGTTGTTTTTTAAAATTGGCGAAGTTGCCAAGTTAGCTGGAGTAGAACAACACGTTCTTCGATATTGGGAAGACGAATTTGAGGCCCTTCAACCCAAAAAAAATAAATCGGGTCAGCGGTTTTATGAAAAAAAGGATGTTGATCTGGTCCTTAAAATCCAGAAATTATTATATTTGGAGCGGTATACTATTGCTGGCGCCAAGAAAAAAATGAGAGAGAATAGAAAGAAGAATGCTCAGCTATCTCTAGGATTCGATCGTGAGTCCTTTCTGGATCAGAAAAGAGGCATCATTTCCGACCTTGAATCTATCCTCGAATTTCTTGATGAAAATTGAATAGGTGTGGTTAAAAGATTGGCTCTTTTAATGGGCAAAAATGAGATGAATATTTACTGCCCCCCCCTCGAAACTAGGGGGGGTGTTTTTTTAAATTCTGCCCATAGATTAGCCAAAGGCTTTTTGAGCTACGCCATCCAAAGCGTCAACCGTGCGGCACCCCAGAAGATCGGCATCTTCGCGGGCCACTTCATTGCCATCCGCGTCCACAGCGATTACTGATCTGTTTAAGTACCGACTACGGACTCCATCCAGGTGCAGATTATTGGCCTTTGCAAATTCTAGGTCAGGGTCTTGGAAGAGGTTGGTAATTCCACGACCGGCGTTACTTAAAATATCGGTTCCTACGACAATGATTACTTCCTCAGCACCAGCCGCATTGAATTTTTCCATATTATCTTTTACTTGGTCTAACTCCTTATTGCAAAAACCGCCGGCTCCAGGGAGAGTGATGATGAGTCGTTTTCCAGTAAAATCTTTTAGGGAA
>Ga0114993_10003830_pt1 | contig 15346 bp, 15 predicted proteins | sample ArcticOcean_MG_C_FD_87042 | JGI IMG/M metagenome (GOLD analysis project Ga0114993, IMG submission 87042) | Marine microbial communities from western Arctic Ocean - ArcticOcean_MG_CB2_150 | ecosystem: Environmental > Aquatic > Marine > Oceanic | place: Arctic Ocean: Canada Basin | collected...
AAATTAAACTCAGGGTAGTATAAAATATTAATATTTAAATTGTAATATTAAAAAAAAAATATACAAATGTTTTAAAAATGGATTTTAATCTAATCTACACAATCATTGGTTTCGGTTTGGCGGGTTGGTCTGTAATTGGTAACGATTCTGTTCAAACGTTAGGTACGTTTATTGCTTCAAAACAGAAATGGTTTAAGTGGTATACGTTAGCATCAGCAGCTTCATTTGCGATGATTGTTACTATAACTTATGGCTGGTGGTCTTATGATGGAGATATTTCATACGGTCGATTAACAAGAATTCCTTATCAAGAAATCCAATGGTATCACGCTGTTGCACCTGGAATATTATTATTGCTTACAAGAATAGGAATTCCAGTTTCTACAACTTTCTTAGTCCTTTCTGCTTTTGCTTCAACAGTTGTTTTAGAGAAAATGCTTATGAAGAGTATTGTGGGTTATGGTATTGCCGCAGGTATGGCTTATATTTGTTGGATTGTTATTTCTAAATTTATAAACGAAAAATTTGATGAAGTAACTGGAGAAAAAAGTATTGCATTTTGGCGTAACTCTGTTTGGGTAAGTTCAGCATATCTATGGGCAGTGTGGCTTTCACACGATGTTGCAAATATTGCAGTTTATTTACCAAGACAACTAGATATTTCATTATTAGCAATTGTACTTGCTTATTTTACAATTCTACTTTTTTATATTTTTTATATACAAGGTGGACCAATTCAGAAAGTTGTTTTAGACAAAACCGGCACGAGATACGCTCGATCGGCAACTATTATTAATACGATTTATGCAGTGGTGCTTTATTATTTTAAAGAATTAAATGATCTTCCTATGTCTACAACCTGGGTGTTTGTAGGTTTATTGTGTGGAAGAGAGCTTGCAATCTCAACGATGAATAAAGAATATAAATTTAAATACGTGTTTCCACTTATTGGTAAAGACTTTGTTAAAATGATTTTTGGATTAAGTGTTTCAGTGGGTATCGTTTTAGCTATTCATTATGTAATTATCCCAGGTAGGTACGGGTTATAATTTAAGATATAAGCCAATTCTCTATTGACTTATCCCAGTTTTTTTCTTCTTTTTTATCTGGAGCAAAGCTAGGAAGTTTTTGATAATTTGAGGTACTATTGATCGGCTTCATTAAAAACTTTCCTGAATATAACATTAAAACTTGTGTTAAATTTAACAACGTTATTTTAGGATGAGTATCTATAAACTCTTCCATTTTCTTAGCAACCACTGGATCAACAGACATATTAATTAAATTAGATTTTTTGTTTTCATCATTTAATTTAATAAAATCTATGTCTGCAAGTGCAGCCATAGTTTTTGGCAATAGTTTTAATGTAAGTGAACGATTATTATCTCCATTTTTATATCTCATAAAATAGTTTCTTTCTCTACAGAGTTTTAATATTTCTGAAACCACAATCATATCTTCTTTAGAAAAAAAACTTGATAAAACTTTATTAAAAACAACATAATATGCATCATACTGTTTTTGGTCTAAACAAATTTTAGCAAAAAGTCCTGTATTAAGTCTAACAAAAGTTTCTTCTTCTAAAAGGTTTTTGCCTTTATCATTTTTTTCAATACTTTCTTGTAGCTTTTCTGGGCTTTCATACCATTCTCCACTAGCCTGTTCTATTAACCAATTAACACTTTTTTTAAGGTATAAATTTTTTTTCCCTTCATTGACTAATTCTTCACATACTTTGGTAAAAGAAATATTTCGTTTTTTTAAATAATGAACAAGAGGAAGGTGTTCCCCTAAAGTAACGCTGGCATAAAAAAATGCTCTAAGAGCTCTTAATTTTAACATTTCTGTCTCACTCATTGTTTTTGTTTGACGAATACCTTCTTGTAACTCGTAAACAAATTTACCTCGATAAACTCCATAACCACCTTCAAAAAAACGATACTTTGTTTTAAGCCCAAACTTTTCTCTTGAATCTTTTGTATCCATATCGGCTCCTGGTAACATTTGTATCTCCCCTCCAAAAATTTGAGTTATACCGAGTGATAAAACTTTTTCTAAAGAATTTAGATGACTTTGATATGTTTCTCCAGGTAATCCAACAAGTATATCTGTTTGAGCTCCATAGGTATATCCTTTTAATTTTTCAATTAAATCTAAAAGATCTGCTAAACGAATATTTTTTCTTTTTATATTTTCTAAAACTTTGTCATCTAAACTTTGAAAAGCTATATAAGTATGAGTTAAATGGCCAAGCACCTTTCCTATATCTACCATATGAGGTTTGGAAATTTTAGCCCAATACATTTTTAAACTTGAAAAAGATTTTGTCTCATCATAAAGATCTCTCACGTGTTGTGCTATCTCTACATCTCTTGGTAAGATGCCAAAATTTGCATCCCCTAAAACTATCGCTGAAGATTTAAAAGATGAATTGGCTACATAAGAAAGTTCTTTTTTAACTCTCTGCATAGAAAATTTTAAAACTTTGTTTAATGCAGAAATTCCCCAAACACAGAATGTGCAACTAAAAGGACATCCTCTATTAGTCTCAACAATTGGGTGGTAACCATCTTGTAAAAAGGGGTCCATTAAACCTGTTAAAAAGGGTGAAGGAATTTCATCTAAATCTTCTGGTCTTGTATAATTGGAATTGCCAGTTAATTTATCATTATAAATTGAATAACATCCATTAGTTATATGACTTCGTAAAGTTTTTGAGGTTCTCAAATTTTTTGGTTTATCTAATAAAAATTTTAGAATTTCATAAACAGAATGTTCCCCAGCAAACATACAATATGTATCTACATATTTAGTATTTCTTAGAAATTCTTCTATGCCTTTATTATCAATACGAATATTTGGTCCCCCCATTATTATAGGTAATGAGGGTTTATCTTTTTTTATAAGCTCACCCGCAAATTTTGAGAGTCCACTATTCCAAGTATAATTAGAAAAACCTACTAAATCAGGTTTTTCTTCATCATATGCATCAAGCAATGTATTAACAGTTTTAAAAAGTTTAAACTTAACTTTATCACCTAATTTAAATTTTGAGTAAGCGGTTAAATAACCTATTCCAGTAGGAGTGTATTGATTAACTTTGAAATAATCATGAGCTAAATCAGCAAAATAAACTAGCATAACAAAAAATAATATAAATTAAGATTTATATAAAGTATAGAATTTTTTTCAATATTTTACCCAAATTGTCCGCCCTCTCTAAATCTATAAATATATTTTGGCAAAATACTCTGTATTGACGTTGGTTTAATATCAAGGTCTTTTAATGTTAAATGTTCTCCTGAAACAATATTATTGTACTTAAGCATTTCAACTTGGTCTGAGGTTAAAATAGGATTAGGAAACATCTGTAAAAAATATGATTGGAACTTGGCAACTCCATAGGGAATGTTTATTAAAAATCTTTTCTTTTTTATTTCAGTTAATAATATTTCCATCAATTGTTTAAAAGAATAATTTTCAGGCCCACCTAATTCATATATTTCGGGTTCAAAATTTTTAAGTTTTAATGATTTAGTAATAGCTTTTGCAACATCTCCAACATAAATTGGTGCAAATTTTGTTTTACCTCCACCCACCAAAGGAAGAGCTGGAGAAAACTGAGCAAGCGAAGCAAACGTGTTAAAAAATTTATCCTCCGGACCAAAAACTACCGATGGTCTTAAAATTACTGATTTTTTAAAATTTTTTTCAATACTTTTTTCTCCTTCAAATTTGGATTGCATATATTTTGATATATGTTTTTCTTTAACTCCTAAAGCACTGACGTGAACTAGTTTTTTTATTTCAAATTCATTACATATATTGCTTAATAAATTTGGAAATTGTGAGTGAATTTGATTAAATTTCTGATTTGAGTTTTCAAAAAGAATTCCGCACAGATTAATTGCAAAATCACAGTCTTTTAAAACTTTCTTAATGTCCTCTATATTAAAAATATTAGTTTTAAAAAGTTCGATCTGACCAGGGTTTCCTTGGGGTTTTAAATAGCCTTTTTGGAATGGATTTCTAGTAGCAACCTTAATTCGGTAATCTAACTTAGTTAGTTCCCTCACTAAATGTTTACCTAAAAAACCACCTGCACCAAAAATTGCTATAGTTTGATTATTTTGCATTTTAACATTATATATTGTTTTAGGTATGACTAAAATTTATAAGTTTCAAGATGATATTTCGACTGAGGCTTTGAAAGAGCTTGAAAAGCATTCAAATCTTTCAATAGATACAGAAGGTACTGGATTAGATATAACTAAACGAGATAAACTTAGTTTAATTCAAATAAGTACAGGAAATAATGATGCTTATATATGTCAACCAAATAGAAAGCATTACATGGCTCCCAATGTAGTGAAAATTTTAGAAAACAATAAAATTACAAAAATTGGACACTATTTAAGATATGATGTTTCAGGGTTAGAATATTTTTTAAAATGTAATATTAAAAATATATTTGATACAAAAATTGCTAGTAGATTGTGTAGAACTTACACTCAAAACCATGGGTTGAAAGATTTAGTATTAGAATTTTGTGGAAAAAAATTAGATAAAAGATTGGGTTCTAGTGATTGGAATAAAGATTTGGATAAGCTATCAGATGGACAACTTCAATATTGTAGTAACGATGTTATTTACTTACATCAAATTAAAGAAAATCTTAATAAAATGTTAATAAGAGAAAATAGACTCGAGCTTTATGAAAGCTGTATTCAATTTTTAAAAACTAGGATTAAACTAGATCAACAAGGATTTAACGAAGATATTTTTTCACACTAAATAAATTGATGAATAAAGATTTACAAATTGGAAAAGCAACGATCCAAGCAGAAATTAAGGCTTTAAAAAAATTATCTTCCAGCTTTAATCTTTCATCTCAATTTCCAAAAGCTGTTAATTTAATTTCAAAAATTAAAGGAAAGTGTTTGGTTGTTGGGGTTGGAAAAAGTTATATAGTTGGTCTTAAAATTTCATCAACTTTATCAAGTCTTGGTACTCCAAGTGTAGCTTTTTCTGCAAATGATTTACAACATGGAGGTCTTGGAGCAATTCAAAAAAATCAAGATGCAATATTAGTATTTAGTGTATCCGGTGAGTCTTCTGAACTAAATAGCATTTTAAGTTACGCTAATAGACATAGTATTCCTGTTATAGGTGTAAGCTGCAAGTCCACCTCACTGCTTCTTCGTTATTCTTCTATAAAAATTTTATTACCTAAAGTTATTGAAGCTGGTCATAGTCTAGCCCCAACTTCTTCCTCTTTAAACTTTCTTGCATGGGGAGACTCACTTGCAATTGCATGTATGAAAAGAAAAAAATGGACAAATAAAAAATTTATTTCCACACATCCTTCAGGCAGTTTAGCTACATCTTTAATACAAGTTAATGAAATAATGGTTAAGGATAAAGAAATACCAATGATATCAGCCAGTCAGACTATGAAAGCTGCTGTAAAAGAAATGTCCAAAAAAAAATTAGGAATTAGTGGTCTCAAAGAAAAAAATGGAAAAATAAGTATAATCACAGACGGGGATGTGAGACGTAACAGTAATAATCTTTACAAAAAAAAAATTTTAAAAATATCTAATAAGAATCCAAATTGGATTTCAAATACAGCTACAGCTCTTTCAGCAATAGAAAAAATGAATAAGTTAAAAATAACTTCATTAATAGTTGCCATGAAAAAAGATTATAATAAAAAAACTAAAAAAGTTGTTGGAGTAATACATCTTCATCATTGTTTAAGCAGAGGTATTAAATAAAAATGAAAAAAAACACTATTCAATTAAGTCTTGTAGCTATAGGTGGTTTACTGATTTTCTTAACATATTTCTTTTATCCTAATATAAATAAAACAACTGTTGCAAATAATAGTGAAAAAAAAGATGAGAATGTAATTTTGAAAGATAACGATGAGATAAATAATATATTTGAGAAAGTAGAATATAAAGGAATTTATAATTTAGATAAATCATTTACTATTAAATCAGATACAGCATATATTTCACTTGAGGATACAGCGGTTGTGCGTATGTTAAGTATGCATGCAATATTAGACATGGGTAATGGGAGAATTATAAATATAACAAGTGATGGAGGCAGCTATAATAAAGAAACCTATGATTGCTTTTTTAAAGGAAATGTTAAAGCAACAGATTCTGAAACTATAATTAGTTCAAATAATTTAGATCTATTATCATCTAGTGATACTGCGGCTATATATAACGATGTAATAATAACTGGAGATAATAATTCTATTAAGGCTGATAGAGTAGATTATAATTTTAATACAAAGTTTTATCATGTATCAATGTATAAAAATGAATATAACAACCCAAAAGTTAAAATTAAATTAACTCAATGAGTAACGTTAAAAAATTTAGAATTATTAAATTTAAATCTAAACCTGTGCTTTCAGCAAAGAGTATATCTAAATCTTTTGAAGGTAGAATGATTTTAAGAAAAATAGATATAAATTTAAATCAAGGTGAAATGCTTGGTTTACTAGGAAGCAATGGAGCAGGCAAAAGCACATTTATGAATATTGTTTTAGGTTTAGTAAAATGCGATTTTGGAGATATATTTTTAGGGACAAAAAAATTAACAGACCTACCAATCCATGAGCGTAGTAAATTAGGAATTGCTTATTTACCTCAACAAACTGCAATCTTTAGAGGTTTAAGTGTTTATGAAAACTTACTAGGTATCGCTCAAATAGTAATAAAAAAAGCTTCGGAACAAGAAGATATTGTTGAAAAGCTAATGGCAGAGTTTTCTATAACACATTTAAGAGATGTAAAGGCTACAGCTCTTTCAGGTGGTGAGAGAAGACGTTGCGAGATTGCAAGATGCCTCATAACTAAGCCTAAAGTGCTTTTATTAGATGAACCATTTGCTGGCGTTGATCTTCTTAGTATACAAGATATTAAAGGCCTACTTTTGAAACTTCAAACTAGAAAAACTTCTTTAATTATAACAGATCATAATGCAAGCCAATTACTAAGCGTTGTTGATAGAGCTTATGTGATAGCAAACGGCACTATAGTTGCAAATGGTTCACCTAGAGATATTGTAAATACTCCAGAAGCAAAAAAGTTGTATTTTGGGGAAGACTTTAAAATTTAATTGTTAATGAAAAAAAGGTTTTCTGTTCTAACAAAAAATAAAAATAACATTTATAATAAAATAATTACTGTAGATCCTGATAAATCAATTACACACCGCTGTTATATATTGGCATCACAATGTGTAGGAATAAGTAAAATTAAAGGTTTAAATTCTGATGATGTTGAAGCTACAATAAATGGTTTAAAAAAACTTGGAATAAAAATAATAAAAAAAAATAATGAAGATCATGTATATGGAATGGGGATATCAGGATTTAAAAAATTTACAGGTACTATCAATTTCCAAAATAGCGGAACTAGCGCAAGAAGTTTTTTAGGTATACTGACTTGCTATCCTTATCCAGTAACAATAACTGGGGATTCTAGTTTAAAACTAAGACCTTTTAAACGGCTCACTGATTTTTTAGAAAATATTGGGGCATCTTTTAATCATCCAAAAAATAAAATCTATAGCCTACCTTTAAAAATTCATGGAACAAGAGAATGGGCTCTATCACAAAAACATTATATAAAAATTCCAAGCGCACAAATAGCAACAGCTCTTATATACTCTGCTCTCCAATCTAAAGGAATAACAGAAATAATTGAAACTGCTGAAACAAGGGATCATACACAACGTTTACTTAAAAGTTTAAAAGCTGATATAAAAGTTAAAAAAATTAAAGGTAAAAGAATTACTAGAATTAGGGGGCAAAAAGAAATGCACAACTTTGCAATCAATGTTCCCGCTGATCCTTCAGGCGCGTGTTTTTTTGTTGTTCAAACTTTACTTAGTAAAAAATCATCTTTGCTTATCAAAAATGTGTGTATTAACAAAACACGAATTGGTTTTGTAGAAATTTTAAAAAAGATGGGTGGTAAAATCAAAATTTTAAATAAAAAAAAATATTTTGAAGAAGATGTGGCTGATTTATTTGTTCAATCATCAAATTTAAAAGGTATAACATGCCCAACAAATATAATTGTTAAGGCTATAGACGACTTACCAATAATATGGGTAGCTTGCGCATTATCAGAAGGAGTAAGTTTTTTTAAGGGCATTTCGGAACTTCAATTTAAAGAAAGTAATCGGATTAAAACTATTTCAGATTCTTTAAAAAAATTTGGCATAAAAGTCATTGCAAAAAATGATTCTATCAAAATTTATGGAAATAGAAAAATTAAACTGAATAAACAAATTAAAATTTCTAGCAATCTAGATCATAGAGTAGCTATGTCAAATTTTGTGATTGGCTCAATTCTTGGTGTTGAAGTTTTAGTAAAAGGATTTGAAACAGTGTTAAGTTCATTTCCAAACTTTTTAAAAATACAAAAACAAATAGGAACAAAGTATGAAGTTAAAAAGAATTAAAGTTGCAATTGACTCTCCTGCCGCAAGTGGAGCAGGAACTATATCTAAAATGTTATCAAAAAAATATAATTTACTTTATTGTGACACAGGTAAAATCTATAGGTTTTTTGCTTATAAATTACTAGGTAGAAATATTAAAAATAAAATAAAATATCTTTCACAAGTTAGTAAAAAAATGGACTTGAAAAACTTACAAAACAAAAATTTGTTAAATGATAAAATTGCCCTCGAAGCTTCTCAAATTGCTAAAAACTTAAAAATTCGGAAACTTGCTACAAAATTTCAAAAACATATGGCTTATAATCCGCCTTTAAAATATGCTGGATCAGTTCTAGATGGTAGAGATATTTGCTCAGTTGTACTTCCAGACGCTGATATAAAATTTTATATAACAGCAGAGGTTAAAATACGGGCAAAAAGGCGATTTAAAGAATACCTAAAATCAGGGAAAAAAGTAAAATTTGCCGAAATACTAAAAAGTATGAAAAAAAGAGACAAAGAAGACCGCACAAGAACACATTCTAAACTAAAAAAAACAAAAGATTCTTACTTGATAAACACAACCAACCTATCTATAAAAAGTAGCTTTCTAAAAGTTAATAAAATAATGGATAGCAAGCTAAACAAATTATGGAAGAAATAATAAACCAAAACACAAATCAATCTAATAAAGAGTTTGAAACACTCCTTTCTAAAGATCTAAGTAATAGAAAATTCAAAGAAGGTGAAGTAACTACTGGAGTAATCAGTGAAGTAGGAAAAAAATTCATATTTGTAGATTTGGGATTAAAAAGTGAAGGTGCAATACCTATCGACGAATTCAGGCTTACAAAAGAAATAGATAAAATTAAAGTTGGATCAAAAATAGATGTTCTACTGGAGAAAGTAGAAAATAAGCATGGTGACGTAGTTATAAGCAGGGAAAAAGCCAGAAAAGCAGCTTCTTGGAAAAAAATGGAAAAAGCTTTTGAAAAAAAAGAAAAAGTTAAAGGTATAATAATTTCAAAATGTAAAGGAGGTATGATTGTAGATGTAGAATCATGCTTGTGTTTTTTACCAGGTTCACAAATTTCCCTTAGACCAGAAAAAAACTTTGATCACTTGATGAAAATTCCTCAAGTTTTTGAAGTTGTAAAACTAGATAAAAAAAGAGGTAATATTGTTCTGTCGCGTAGAGCGATTTTAGAAAAAATAAGAGATAAAGATCGCGACCAAGTTATAGCTAAAATAAAAGAAGGTGACATAGTTAATGGAATAGTTAAGAACCTGACCGAATGGGGTGCATTCATTGACTTACAGGGTGTAGACAGTCTTCTTCACATTACAGATATCAGTTATTCTAGAATTAACAAACCATCAGATCTGCTTTCAGTTGGGCAAACAATTAAAGTTAAAGTAACAAAAATCTCTGAAGATAAAAAAATTTCTGTAAGCGTTAAAGATCTTAGCGAGGATCCTTATATTAAAGAAGTTGAAAAATTTGAAATTGGAAAAAATTACCCAGCGACTGTAACAAAGGTAGTTGATTACGGAGCATTTGCTTCACTCTCACCTGGACTAGAGGGACTAATTCATTCATCTGAATTATCTTACACAAAAAAGAATATTCGTCCTGGAAAAATTTTATCAACATCTCAAAAAATAAATGTTCAGATATTGGAAAAAGATATGGAGAAGAGAAGACTTTCGTTAAGTTATAAAAATACCCAGATGAACCCTTGGGTTAAATTTGCAGAAGACTACAAGGTTGGAGATAATGCTGAGGGAATAATAAAAAATATTACTGATTATTCTTTATTTATATCTATAAAGGGTTCTGAATTTGATGGGATGGTGCATTATCGCGATCTTAGCTGGTCAGAAACAGATTCTGAATTAGAAAAATATAAGAAAAACCAAAACGTTAAATTTAAAATTATGGAGGTTGATCAAGAAAAAGAAAGAATAAGATTGGGAATAAAACAACTTACCGAAGATCCTTTTAAATTTTTTGCTGATAAAAAACAATCAGATGTAATTACAGTTATAGTAGGATCTTCTTCTAAAAATGGAATTTATGTTTACGCGGGAAATAAAGAAATACCAATTTTAATTAAAAAAAATCAATTAGCTAAAGAAGTAGAGAATCAAAGACCAACAAGATTTGCAAAAGGTGATAAGATAGATGCCGCAATTGTGGAGCTGGATAAAGAAAAAAGAAAAGTATCATTATCTATAAAAGCTTTGGAAGAAAAAGATGCAAAAGAAGCTGTAAAAAAATATGGTTCTACGGATTCCGGAGGTGTGCTTGGAGATATCCTTGGAAAAGCTTTAAACTTAAAAAAGAAAAAAGAACCTAAAAACAAATAATAGTTATATAATAATTCATGGTAAAATCAGAACTGGTGCAAAAACTTTGCAACATGCATCCTAATATTTTGCGAAAAGATATAGAAAAAATTGTCAAAACTTTAATAGAAGAAATTATTGAAGCGCTTTGTAAAAATAAAGCAGTAGAAATAAGAGGGTGGGGTACGTTTAAAACAGTAATAAGAAAAGCAAGAGTAGGTCGCAACCCCAAAAATTCTCAAATTATCCAAGTACCAGAAAAAAAAGCTATTAAATGGAAAATGTCAAAAATATTGTATAATAAAATAAACCAAAACTTAAAAGAACAAAAAATATTTCCTAATTAACTAACATAGGATTTAAAAACTAGTGACTAAAATAATACTCGCTATAGATACAGTGGATTTAAAAGAAGCACTTGATATTGCTCAAAAATTTAAAAATAAAATTTTTACTGTTAAGCTTGGTCTTGAATTTTTTAATTCTAATGGAAAAGAAGGGATAAAAAAATTTAATGAAATTGGTATAACTAATTTGATGTTAGACCTAAAACTCCATGATATTCCTCAAACAGTTTATAAAGCCATCAAAGCGTTGGATGGTATTGAATTTGGTTTTTTAACTGTACATGGACAAGGTGGAAAATTGATGATGGAAAAAGCTAAAAAGGCGGCAAATGAAATCCAATCTAAACCTAAAATTATGATGATAACGATTTTAACAGCTTTAAATGATAGTGACTTAAAAGATATTGGAAATAACAATACTGTTGTTGATCAAGTTAAAAAATTAGCAAAAATAGCAAAGAAAATAGATGTGGGTATAGTATGTTCAGGTCACGAAGCCAAAAGCGTAAGAAATAATCTTGGCCCTAGCCTTTCAATTTTTACTCCAGGGATTCGTATGGAAAATGATAATAAAAATGATCAACAACGTGTATGCACTCCATCAGAAAGTATAAAGAATGGTGCGGATAAAATAATTATGGGAAGAAGTATTTTAGATGGTAACATTGAAGAAAATTTAAATAAAGTATTGAATTCTTTAAAAATATAACTTTATGCCAGTAGAATTAAAAATCTGTGGCATAAACTCTGAAAATATTATTAAAAAAATTGCAAAACAAGGAGGATGTAAATATTTAGGTTTTGTTTTTTATTCGAATTCTCCAAGAAATCTATCGATTGAAAAATCAAAAAAACTTACATCGATTGTTCCAAACCAAATCAAGAAAGTAGCAGTTCTAGTAAACCCAGATAATAAATTCATAGAAAAAATTAAAAATGATTTTGACTATCTTCAGCTATACGACACAAATCCTTCAAAAATTAAAGAACTAAAAAAAATTTTTAATAAAAAAATTATTCAAGCTATTAAAGTTAAAAAAAAGGAAGATGTCAGTATATACAAACAGTATTTAGGAATTGTTGATGAGTTTTTGTTTGATTCAACTGGTATGGAAAAAAGCTCTATTTTTAATTGGAATTATTTAAAAAATATCGAGATTAAAAATTGGTTCCTTGCTGGTGGCATTAATATTAATAACATATATGAAGCCTCAAAAATTACTCAAAAAATTGATATTTCTTCAAGTTTGGAGGATAATCCAGGAATAAAATCAGAAAAAAAGATTTCAGATTTTTTGGAAAAGATAAAAAAAATATAATGAAAATAAAAAAAGGTATACCATTAATTGATCAGCACGATAAAAATGGTTTTTGGGGGGGAAAATTTGGAGGCTCATATATTCCAGAAACTCTTAAAAAACCAATTGATGATCTTACAATAAAATTTGAAAAATTAAGGAAAGATAGGAAATTCTTAAAAGAAAGAGACTATTATTATAATAATTGGGTACATAAAGGCCCCACTCCATTTATAAAATTAGCAGAATTAACAAAATATTTAAATGGAGCACAAATTTATGCCAAAGTGGTATCCGAAGCTCGAGGTGGTGCTCATAAAATCTATGGAGCTATAACAGCAGCTATGCTGTGTAAAAGAATGCGTAAAAAATATTTAGTAACAGATACAGGAGCTGGTTATAACGGTAAAATGTTTTCAATAGCAGCAAAACACTTTGGCTTAAAACTTAAAGTGTTTATGGGGTACAAGGACACACTTAGACAAAAACCTAATTGTGATGCAATGATAAAAAATGGAGCTGAAATAATTCCTGTATACACTGGATCTCAAACTCTTGTAGATGCTGTTTCAGAAGTGATGCGCTACTGGGTATCCAATTGTGATACTACCCACTTAGGTGTGGGATCTACAGTTTCTGCAAATATTTTTGTAAAAATATGTGGTTGGAGTACAGCACAAATATCCCGTGAATTAAAAAAACAAATAATAAATGAATTTGGGAAAATTCCAAACAAAGTTAAATTATTAAATTGTGTTGGTGGAGGTTCTTCAGCATATGGGCTTTGGAGTGAATTCATGGATTATAATAAAAAACATATAGAATTTATTGGTATAGAAGCTGGTGGTCCAAAAAATTCAAAACTTCATGCCGCGCCACTTAGTAATAATGCAAAACTAGGTGTTCTTCATGGTGCGGCACAATATGTTTGTCAGGATAATGAAGGTCAAATTAATGAAACGGAATCGATAAGTGCAGGTTTAGATTATCCCGGAGTATCACCACTTCATTGTTTTTTGAAAGATTCTAAACGTGCACGCTATGTTGCTCAGTCTGATGAATCTGCGTTGGAAGCTTATAAGATAGTAACTAAATTAGAGTCTAAAATAAACCCATCACTTGAACCCTGTCACGCATTCGCTGAAGCGATTAAAATAGCACCAAGACTAAGTAAAGACACTATATTAATTATTAATTCTTGTGGAGATGCTTTGAAAGACAGAGATATTCTTAAAGAAAGATTGGGTAAAATAAAATGAGTTTAAACTCAATAAATTTAGCTTTTAAAAAATGTAGGGATGAAAAGCGACCCGCTCTATTAACCTACACTGTTTCAGGAGACCCAACAAAAAAAACATCTTTGCGAATATTAAAAGCTATATCTAAAAGTGTAGATATAATAGAACTAGGTTTTGCACACAATACACCAATAGCAGATGGAGGTGAAATTCAAAATTCAGCATATAGAGCAATTAAAAATGGAACTAAACTTAACGACACTTTTAAAATAGTAAAACAATTTAAAAAAAGCAAAAATGCAAAACCTTTAATCTTAATGGGGTATTGGAACTTAGTTCTTCAATATGGGCAAAATAAATTTATAAAAAAATGTAAACAATCAGATGTAAATGGTTTAATTATTGTTGATCTTCCCTATCCAGAAAACAAAAAATTTTCTAGTACTTGTAAAAAAAATGGAATTATTTTTATTCAACTCTTAAGCCCAACCACTTCTTACAATAGAATGATAAAAATTGTTAAAGATTCGCATATGCTTTATTATATTTCAATGTTAAGTACTACTGGTGGTAAATTAAAGGTATCTCCTAAAAAAATTTTGAAAAATTACAAAAAAATCAAAATTTTAGCCAAAAATAAAAACTGTGTAATTGGCTTTGGTATCACCAGCAAAAATATTTCATCTTTTAAAAAAGCCGATGGATGCGTAGTTGGTAGTGAAATTTGTAAGAAAATTTCAGAATCAATGAAAAAAAGACAAAATCCTGTCACAAATGTAGCTAGTATGGTAAAAAAGTTGAAAGAAAAAATAATATGAATTGGATTACATCATTTAAAAAAATTGGAATTAAAGTAAAAAAAATATTTAAAAAACAACCTACAGGCCATGAAGATACAGATTGGAAAAATTGTCCTCAGTGCAAAAAAATATCTTATCTTCCTGATTTAATAAACAACTCTTATATATGTGAATGTAGTTTTCATTTTGATTTACCACCGAAATCTCGCTTGGATGATTTGTTCGATTCTACTTATGAAATAATTGAGCCTCCAGAAAATATTAATCCTGATCCTCTTAATTTTGAAGTTGAAAATAAATACAAATATATAGATAAAATTAAAAAATATAGAAACATTACTGGACAGAAAACTGCACTAATTTGTGCGTCTGGAAAAGTATCCAATTTAAATGCAGTAGTTGTTTGTTTTAATCCTAAATTTGGTGGAGGACGTTTTGGTCCAGCCGAGAATGAACATTTTCTTAAAGCTTCAAATTTTGCAATTGAACATAAAGTAGATATATGGGTTGTTATATATCAAAGTTCAGGGATTGATGTGCACTCTGGTGTAACTGGCTTAAGTGGAATGACAAAAAGTATAATTGCCATGAATAAAATTAAAGAAAATAATATTCCAACTTTCTGTGTAGCGGCACGTGCTACCGCCGGAGGAACATATGCTTCAAGTTTTTTTATGCATGACTTTATTATTATAGAATCTAAGTGTGTTGAAAATTTAGTTTTTTCTGGAAAAAGAGTTACTGCTAATATTTTAAAGGGAACAAACGAAATCCCTAATGACTTTGGTACTGGACCGGGTGTTATGAAAGCAGGATTAGCCGATATGACTCTTGAAAACAGA
>Ga0114993_10003837_pt1 | contig 15329 bp, 16 predicted proteins | sample ArcticOcean_MG_C_FD_87042 | JGI IMG/M metagenome (GOLD analysis project Ga0114993, IMG submission 87042) | Marine microbial communities from western Arctic Ocean - ArcticOcean_MG_CB2_150 | ecosystem: Environmental > Aquatic > Marine > Oceanic | place: Arctic Ocean: Canada Basin | collected...
AAAAGCAAGGACGGGTGTGGTGAGCCCCGTCCCTGCAAAAGCGACTCGGAGGTCACTTCAAGGCCCATCATACACGGATATCTGTGGCAAGAGGAACCCTTAAAGTTTGGGAGACCGTGGCACCTGGCCAACTCTAGACTTTTGTCTGTCCGCCAGAACTCGCATGGCTAGGGTCAGGCCTTCATATTCAATCCTGAGCCTCTCGATTTCCCCTTTCAGATCTCTTAGGTTTGCTTCGACGCAACTGCCTTCCTTGACCGCACTGATGCCATGTGCATTTCACGGACGCGCTGATTAGCCTGGCATGAGAGTTCTGTGATTTCCTCGTGAACGTATCAGGATAAAGATTTACGATGGCCCATCTCGGCGAAGGCTTTCTTCGGGTACTAGCACGGTAAGCAATGGCCAATAAGGCAAACCAGGTTCAATTATAAATTCCGGGGGCCCCAATAAAGAGACAGACCATATGAGGCCAATGCGAATGGGCTGTGCATATTGGTCTGAAGGCATAGCCTTATTATTAGCAGTTGTTCTCACGCATCCACGTTTTTGGAAACTAATCAAGCTATCACCCAATGATCAAGCCGAGGAGGTGTTTAGCCACGGCGGCGATCGGTTGTTGACACACCCATTACTACATTGTACGATTCCTGACACTCAGAGGCATAAACCCTTCTGGAATAACTAGAGTGAGCGTTCATTTGCGCAAGTAGTTCAAGGGGTGGATTTCATGCCAACATCAAGGAGAAAACTATGGTTGAATTGATTAGAACAAAACGCTTTGTATCAGCGATTCTGGGGCTGGTAGTATTGCTGGCTTTGGCATGTAGCAGTCAGCCTGCCGCGCCTGCTTTTGATCCCGCAGAATTGTCCAAGCTTGTTCAAAGCGCGGTGGAAAATGCCGTTCCTGATCAGTCGTCTCAGGCAGCCCCTGTATCGGCTGAGGAAATTCAGCGCATGGTTCAGGCGGCAGTAGCCTCCTCAGCACCTGAGGGAGCATCGGCCGAAGAAATTAGGTCGATGGTCCAGCAGGGTGTTGCTGCATCAATTCAACCAGGAGCGACCGCAACCCAGATAGAGAGTCTTGTTAACAAGGCCGTGTCCGAGGCGGCGGCGTCACAGCAACCTGGCTTGACCGCTGGCGATGTTGAAGCGATCGTAGCTAAAGTCGTCCAGGCCGTGCCAGAGGCCGCAGCACCAGCCCCCGCAGGCTCAAAGCCCAGCGGAGAGTTGACTGTAGGTGTAGGCGGACTCCCCCCTCTAGTGCAGTTGGGTTCAAAGGATGCAGCAGGAACTACCAGCGTAGGTATGAACTGGAGCATATATGAAGGGCTGTTTAAGGCGCCACCAGCTCCACAGCCTGGTGAGGCATCGTCCCCAGCCCCTGCTACTTATGTGTCAGAGCTAGCGGAATCATGGACAATAGCTCCTGACCAGACGAGCATATCTTTTAACATTCGACAGGGCGTTCAGTTCCATGACGGATGGGGTGAATTGACGGCTGAAGACGTCGCATGGACGTTTAATGAGTCGTTGATTTTGGGCTCAACTGGAAATGGTGCAGAGCAGCTCCCACCGGCTCTTAAGGTTGGATGGGACGCACCTGATAAGTACACAGCCGTCATGAATATCGAACGTGGTGAATTCCCCCCAACTTGGGGAACTCTGATTGGTAAAGGGTGGTCCGATACCTACGGTATGCTCAGCAAGAACCTTTACGACACAGTGGGCGAAGATGAGTTCCTAACTACGCCGATTGGAACCGGACCATATAACGCTACATTCTGGAACGGACACGACGAGATGGTCGCTGAGGCAGTGGTAGACCATTGGAGGGTGACACCGAGCGTAAAGGTGCTGCGGGTTATCGAGATGCCCGAGCAGGCAACTCGAGAAGCGGCGCTGCGAACGAGAGAAATCGACATAGCGCCTATTCCCGGTAAGGCCCTTAATGGACTCCTCGGCGATATTGGTGGGGGCGCAGTGGTGGTTGGACTTACCAACCCGAATACCATCTACATGTCCGGCAACTACTGGGGCAAGACTTGCCCAACCTGCGAAGAAACCGACGTCTACCGAAAGTGGGACGGCTTCACCGAAGCCATAGAGCTAGGCTACCCGTGGGTCGGTGACCCTGATGATGCAGAGGGCATGGAGAATGCCCGTAAGGTTCGCTGGGCCATGTCAATGGCTATCGACCGACAGACAATAATTGATACGGTACTGGGCGGTTTCGGAGCCCCTGTTTACAACAGCCACATGCATTCCCAGTTCCCTCCTGGATCCCCCCTTTATAAAGACGAGTGGACGGTTCCGTTTGACACCGTAAAAGCAAAAGAGTGGTTGACAGAGGCAGGATACCCAGACGGATTCGAAGTTACGCTATGGTCCGCCCCGGACTTTTCCTTCTGGGATCCGGAAATTGCAGACGCTGTGGGTGAGATGTGGCGGCAGAACCTCGGTCTTGACGTCACCGTGGACCACTCTCCATATGCCAGCAGGCGGCCTCAGTCGGTGGACAAGAGCATGAATGTGCCTTGGTTGCACGGTTTCGGCTTCGAAAAGGGCGGGACCATCGCGAACTTCTATTGCCCACACCCAGGTCACATTGGCGGGTTGACGCTGCCCGATGATCTCTGTGATATAGGATTCGAAAACGACGTTGAGCCGTCATTTGATAAGCGTATGCAAAACAATGCTACTGTAGGAGATTACCTGTCATATCAGCAGCTACACATCGGTGTAGCTACAGTCGGGAATTACTTTGTTTACCAGCCATATATTAAGGGCTGGAAGCCGTTTACTGTTAACTACTTCAACAACCCTGAGAGTATTACCATCGAGAGGTAGAACGTCACGGTTCAGCTATTCCCTATGCAATGGAAGAACGGTTAATGCCTCGCAACGACGGGGTAGAGTTGGACAAAAGAAAACGAATTAATTATGTGGGGGTGCCTCTAAGAGGGCACCCCCACATAGCGTATTGACATAAGGGAAGGTATGCGAAGACTAATCATTCTGCGGCTTTCGTCTATGATTTTGGTGTTGCTAGGCATAACCATTCTTGTATTTGGGCTGTCTAGATTATCGGGAGACCCGCGTTACCTATACATGTCCGCGTATACCAGAATTACCTCGGAGTCCTGGGAGGCTCAAGGTAAAGCAATGGGCTTGGACAAGCCTATAGCAGTACAGTACGGGCTTTGGCTTCTAAACGCCGCAAAAGGGGATTTTGGTGAATCGGTTCATTACCGGCGTAATTCCCTGGAAATGATTATTGAGAGCCTGCCTGCCACTTTACGTTTGTCGGGAGTTTCCTTCGTATTCGCCGTCTTGCTTGGCCTGCCTCTGGGTGTGTTGTCTGCCGTAAAACGCGTAACGGTGTGGGACTATTTGGGCAGAAGCTTCGCCCTTCTTGGCCAGGCTGCGCCGCCGTTTTGGATTGCTATTGTGTTGGTCTGGGTGTTTAGCGTCCAGCTTGGTTGGCTTCCGACCTCGCGACAAGGGGACTGGACGCATTATGTCCTGCCTGTTGTAACACTCGCCTGGCTGCCGGCAGCTGGGCTCCTACGCCTAACTCGCTCCTCCATGCTTGAGATAATGGATAGCGAGTATATAAAATTGGCCAAGGCAAAAGGGGTAGGCTCCTGGAAGATAATTTGGAAGCACGCCCTCAGAAATGCCCTGATCGCCCCTTTGACTTTCGCAGCTACTCTTCTCGCCGGATTTCTAACTGGAACGGTCGTCATAGAAACCGTATTTGCCTGGCCAGGCCTTGGTAGGCTGGCGGTGCAGGCAACCCTGAATACCGATTTCCCCTTGATAACCGGCCTCGCATTGATATTCTCGATTATGTTTCTTTTGTGTAGCCTGGCCGCTGATATTTTGTACGCCGTAATCGATCCTCGCATAAGGTATAGGTAGGTCGGAAATGGGTAGTAATTTTTCATATGTTGTGGAGAAACCTGGTCCGCTCTCCGGAGTGTTTATTACGCTTCGCCGACTTCCGGTCGTTCCGTTATTCGTGGTCACCGTTGTCATATTTGTGGCTATTTTCGCGCCCTTCGTCGCGCCTCATCATCCACTACAGGCAGATTTTGAGAAGCGGAACGCCCCTCCTGTCTGGAATGTGGAGGGCACGTCCGATTACCTGTTAGGTGGGGACCACATAGGTCGTGACGTTCTTAGCCGGATTATTTACGGCGCTCGGATATCGCTTTTGGTAGCAGTCACGGTCTTGATAGCCGGCACTCTGTTTGGCACGGCTTTGGGGATAGCCGCGGGTTATCTGGGCGGTGCCGTTGACGAAATCATCATGCGCCTGGTGGATTTCACCAACGCAGTGCCATTCATATTGGTGGCGCTCGTAGCCTCCGTCGTTTGGCAACCAAGCCTTATGTTGGTAATCATCCTACTGATAATCTTTACGTGGCCGCCATTTGCGCGCCAGGTGAGGGCCGAGACGTTGCAGTTGAAGTCAATGGATTACGTCTCTCTTGCCAGGGTTTCCGGGGCGTCAGGCCTGCGAATTTCAATCAAACACATACTGCCGGGTGTAGCCAGCACCGTAATGGTACTCGCATCCTTGCAGGTGGGATCATTGATTATTACCGAATCAGTTCTTAGCTTCCTTGGTGTTGGGATTCCGGCGCCTTCACCCTCGTGGGGCAATATGGTCGCTCAGGGCAGGAACTATATCTCCACCGCCTGGTGGATAACGTTCTTCCCAGGATTTGCGATCTTGTTAGTCGTGTTCTCGATGAACTTCTTTGGTGATTGGCTTCGGGACAAGCTAGACCCCAGACTAAGACAGCTCTAGCTAGACATATAGTTGGGGTAAGAGCGCCAACTTGCCGGCCGCAAACCTTCATAAGGCGAAGTGACCTCCATGATTGACAAGGTCGACAAAGCGGTCCCCGGGGCCCGTCGCAGAGGGAGTTCGACCCGCATTTGTCGCTGTATATTCAGGCGTTGACAAGAAGGAGAACCCGAAGGCCGGAGGGAAGATGGTCGGGCGACCGGATTCAAACCAGCGACCTCCACCTCCCGAACGTGGCGCGCTACCAAACGCTCCATAAAGCCACTGTCGAACTCACTGCTAAATTTGACCTCATTTCCGCCGCTCCGGAGGGACTTCCTTACGAAGTCATTATTCATAAACCAATCAACTGCTGGCTCCAAGGTGAATAGGGTTTGTCGAACCCCCACGCACCGGATCACAATGCGACGGATTCGGTGAGAGAGATATGCCTGTAATTCTCGGATTGGTAACAGATAATTGCTCGTGTCCGAATAGCGAAAGCACAGCCCGCCGTGATCGGATGCGTCGGTGCCTTTGGTGAAATCGCAGCCGATCTGTCGATAGGCATCTCCGAAATCCAGCGGGGCCACGCAGTCGCCGCCTGCCTCAGAACCGTCCGCCTGCACACCGACACTGCCAGAGATGATATCGAATCCCTGCAAGTGCTCGCTCCAAGAGAAGCCACCGTCGTAGTCTGGCGAGTGGTTGGCCAACTGGATCCCGGAGCTGTCCGTAAAGCTATCGAAGGGGTACGCCGCCCTTAGCCAGACCTTTCGCCCAGGCTTGAGGTTGCCGCTGAGGGGCGACGACGAGTTGGGAGGGCTGTACTTATGATCATCGTTACGCAACTGCAACTCCAGTCGCGCTGCCTCCATGAGCCCGCTGACCAGGTCACGTAAGTGTTCCAGCGTTAGCCCCAACACGTCCGAGGTCACATCCTCGTTAGCGTCATCGAAGTCACCGTCACCATTCCAGTCCACCTTTACCAGCCATTTAGCCTGGAGCATATTCACCTCTCATCTGCTCGGAATTAATGGTGTCCCTACCCGCCAACGCCCAGTCCACGACGCCGGTCCTCAACAATCAGTCGCTTGAGCTCTTTCGCCACAGCCCGGACTTGCCTTTCGTCACCTATCTTGGCGCCCGTCGCCGACAGGCCAGCGTCTTTGGGCGCAAGACCACTCTGATCGATCTCAAGCTGTTTACCATCAGACCTGCTCAAAGACTGTCCCCGTCCGTGCTCCCGTGAACCCAGTGCCATCGACGACTGGCTGACTGCCAACCTGTTGCGGGAGTACCTTTGCAGCGATTCGCTGGTTCTCGCCCTCAGGCTACGCAGTTTTTCATCTGAAAATTTACTGGTCATCTTTTGCCTCTCCTCTTATTGCGGGCGTATTTGACGGTTCTGTATACTCCGGCCTTTTGTCGACAGAGAACTACAGCGTCCCGCCCTGCTCCCTGATATGGGAAACCGCCAGGAATAGGGCCATCTTCATCACAACGTCGGCGGGTGTGCTCTGAAGCGCCTGCCAACTCCAGCCGGTGGCAGCCATAAGCTGAATCTCGAAGAAGCCTTCGGGTACTTCGCCAACGGCCATAGCTTGAAAAAGGCTCATGGACAGCACATCAGGCGAGTCCTGCTCCAGCCAGGGCAACACGTCTTCTTGGATGACTGTGAGAACGGCTGCCAGGTCGTCTTCGTCGCGGCAGGCAATGGTTCCCAGAGACACTGGCTCGTCAAAAGCCCAGCGCTCCGAAATGGCGACCAGCTGACGGTCCAGGCTGCTCTCGTCGTCGCCAAAGCAGCCTGCGTCAGACCAAGTAGGCCTGATTCGAATATCCCACCAGCCGCCTGATGGCAGGGCGATACGCCTAATTTTCATGACGCCCATGTGCGCCCAGCCGTTCAGTCAAAAGACACCACGAGCGACGGTGCCCTCCACCTGCAAGGCACACACCCACTCCACCTGGCTACCTACGCGGCTGCGAAGGTCGTATTGGGCCACCCAGCACGTACCTGAGTATTTGACGTCACCCGTCGTAGAGCCCTCGGGGCCGTATTCGAAGTCGACTGCCGAGGTGTGGGTGCGCAGAGGACCCAATATGGCGTCGAGGCCCGAGGTAGCAGTGTCCTCAAACAGGCCCGCCAGCAATATGACAACATCCTCCAGACCAGGAATGAAACGAGCGCCGCTATCACCCAGGGCCGTAACCTCGTTGAGCAACCTGGCACCGGGAAGGCCGCGAACCTCAGTGATAAAGGCCGATATGTCTCGCTGGCTACCACCGGTGTCATCCAACAAGAACTTGGAGACCTTGGAATCGAAAAATGCCATGAACACCTCTTGCTTCTAGTTAGTTACCAGAACGAGTTAGAATACGGAATGCTCTGCACAGGGAAGGGGCAACAAAAAAGGACGAACCCATTGGGTCCGTCCCGTTTAGCTATATTTGAATATATGTTCGCTATTGTCAAAGTACAAACGAACTATGCCCAGAGATCACCAGCTATCAAAGAACGCTAAAGCAAGCCTTGTGCTAAGCTGAACGTTCAATTAAGTGGGACGCTTTAGTAGTTCCCTAATTCTTGGAAGGCAGGACGGTGTAATGGGTAGGGCAGGATGGTACAGCGATCACCCGCCAACTTGCAGTTGTGTTGAGTGCACGGAGAAGCGCCTGAGAGGGCCACAAAGAATAACCTTGCGCCAACTGCTGAACCGGTTTCTGGACATGTTTCGTCGTAAACGCTAGAAGCACTCCTGAAAAGAGATCAGCCTGTTTTTCATTCGCCGATTTACACATGGGAAATGCTAACAATTACCAGGGAACATAAGCAAAAACTCATTGAACACGCCCGGCAAGCCAGTCCCAATGAGTGCTGTGGAATACTCGCCGGCAATGACGACTCGGCGACGCATTTTTACCCCATCACCAATACATCGACCAATCCCCGTCGGTACCTGATGGACCCGCAACAGCACCTGAATGTCACGCGGGAGTCTCGAGAGCACGGCAGAGAGTTGCTGGCGTTCTACCACTCGCACCCCAACGGCCCGACCAACCTTTCGGAAACGGATATCAACATGGCGCAGAAGAGCGGCTGGGCGGGAGAGGACATTTATTACGTCCTGGTCTCTCTAAAAGTTCCGGACGAACCCGTCGTTAAGGCCTTCTATATACTGGCAAACGGCACAGTCGCCGAAAAACCTCTGGCCTTCAAAAGCACCTCCGACTCGTAGACTCTGGCCTGGCTTTAGGTCATCGCGCACGGCACCGGACGGCTTAGCCTGCCTTTTGTTTCTCCCCAACCAAATTCGCGAACAGATCCGCACTCCTGATGACCGCGTATTGAATGATGAAGTTCCCCTTCATTGGTCGGCACCTGGGGGCGGCGTCTGGTTAGGGTTGATTTTGATGTGGTGGTAAAAGCACCAACCAGATGCCGTCCTTTCACGTTATTTTTATAGGCAGCCATTATCAGGGCACTGGTAATACATGGGTCATGAGCGCGTCACGGCCGGTGATTTACTGCCAGCACCCAGTAATATATAGAGACGAAGGCGGCGGAGGTTTTGACAATGAAGAGATGGATCCCAGGGGTAATCGTATTGGCAGGTATATTGGCTACGGTTGGATTTGTAACGTCCAATACGGAGACATCCCTCGCCAGCGACCATCTGAACGGCATCGGGGAAATTGAAGAAATCCAATCCGATGGCCAAGTCACCGAAGGCGTGGCCTTTATTGGAATTACGCTGGCACCCGTGCCTGAGGATAACGGCGTGACTGGAGGGGCGCTAATAATCAGCGTCGTAGATGGCGGTCCGGCAGTCGGCCTGCCCCAGGAAAAAGACATCATACTGGTAGTGGACGGCATAGCTGTCGAAAGTCCAAGAGATGTCGTCGAGATGGTCCACGCCCTCCTTCCGGACGACGTTGTAACGTTCGCCGTATCCAAGGACGGGACTTCGCTGGACGTTGAAGTTACCGCTACCCAAGAGAGGAAGGCTGTGGCTCAATGACGGCTCCTGCATCAGGCTGAGGCTTACTCATCGCAATCACGTCTGGGCCTATGACTTCGTATTAACCAGGACCCATGATGGAAGGGCGGTAAGAATGCTCACTGTGATCGAAGAGTACACCAGGGAGTGTTTGGCAATAAGGGCTGGAAGACATTTCAGATCGGACGATGTACTCCAGTGCCTGTCGGAGCTGTTCGTGGCCAAAGGAGTACCGGAACATATCCGATCGGATAACGGCCCTGAGTTCACCGCTAAGGCAGTCAGGAGATGGTTTGGACGTGTCGGAGCCAAGACCCTTTACATCGCGCCTGGCAGTCCCTGGGAGAACGGGTACATCGAAAGCTTCAATGCCAAGCTCAGAGATGAACTGCTCAATAGAGAGCTCTTCTACACCCTGAAGGAGGTTGAAGTGCTAACCGAGCGATGGAGGCAACATTACAACCAGGTCAGGCCACACAGCTCACTCGGCTATAGGCCACCAGTACCTGAGACTGTCCTGGTAGGTCAACCTGCTCTTGAGCTTGCCACACTAACATAACAACTGGTACATATTTACGGGGCAGGTCAAGTGAGGTGCCTATCTCATTTGGCGATATGCTTGCTACGCTGATTCTCAAGCGTTGACTGTGTCAACTTCATCCCAATGCAATACATTTTCTTTCGTTAGCCAGCCCTGATCGATCATGAATTTAACCTGCGAAGTCTTCATGGCGCCCTCAACTCCATCGCACACGATGAAGGGAATCACCTCCCTCCGATTGTGTGAGAATTCAATCAAGACGGTTGCCATCGCTCGCGGTGAGCTTCGCCGCCTGGCCCCATTGGTCAGTTCCACCGACGTTGCGCTCAAAGATGTAGGTCGACCCCGAGTCATATGTACAGATGAACTTGGGCAATCCGGGCGAGGCGTTGGAAATGTTCAGAAGAACACTGGAGGATCGACCTGACCATGCAGAGGCAATGGATAATGCGGCAAACTGCTGTTTTCTCTTAGGTAGCTTAAAGGGAGGCCAGCGTCTAGCTAAAGAGGCCTCTAACCTCGGGCTGCCAAGGACATATGATGCATGGGTGAAAGGGAAATACACGAGGCGAAGACCCATTGCACACTGAAAGCTTGGCTTCACCTGATCCGGGCGAGCTAGCTCGCTCGGACAACCAATTATGATTTTACCCGTTGAGCGGAGAGATGTTATTGTGGTCAGTAGCCAATACAGCCCCATAAACGGCTCTCGCACCTGCCATTAAAAGCTTGTCACGAGCTTCTTTGAAATGTGTTCCATAGGTCACCACATCGTCAACTAGTAGTACATCCATACCATTGATGAGATAGTTTTTCTGGTCTGTAACACTCATGCTGTCCTTTATTTCCGCTAACCGCTCTTGGCGGTTCAATCCACGCAAGTCCCTAGTTGATCGAATCTTCTGAAGCGTGTTGAGGGTGACGGGGATCGTAGATTGACTGGAAATCGACTTGCTGAGCTCATCTGGAGGATGATATCCCCTCACGGAATATCGGTCGCTATCTGGCGGAATGGGAATAATGATGTCTACTTTATCAGCGAAACTCGAAATTCCGAAGACGGACAGAAGCAAAGATGCAAGTCTGCGTATCAACTCAGGCCTCGCGCTTTCGGTGGTACCATCCATTTCCTCCGATGCCTTCTTGAGTGTTAGGATCGCCGCGCGCAAAACGACGATCCCCAGCCATACGAACCACACGATGAGACCCAGCCCAAAAACGGCCCCTAGCACCTCGAGAGCCGGGACAACCGTGAGGATTCCCGCCACACCGATCACCACGCCAAGGTAGCTCAGTGCCCTGGGAAGCCCTCCTGCCCGCAAAGCTGCCCACTAGGTGAATGATATGCGTTCGACCGAGAGTCCAGAGTAATTCGCTGTGCTGCCATAATCGACTCTTCCTGCTGATTGCCCGGCGGCGTAAAAACCGGACGCATTCGCGCCGCGCCACAGAACAACAAGCTTTTCGACTTAATATTGGGGAGGAAGGCTCACACCAAACCCAATATTCCAATTTCGGCATACTCAGCCTTTGTATAGGATTGGACAAATCGGTGTTTAGACCAGCGCCAACTACCTGGTCTGCTCATTTCAGTGGGGCGACCTCACGCACGAGCAGGCGATGCGCTCCATGGAGCGGTTCTCTGCCGAGGTGATGCCGCACTACGTCGAGTGTTGTTCGGGGGTATGTAATCGGCCACGCTCTGTCCGCGCGGGTGGAAGACGGGGGTGACCGTGATGGGGGGGGGGTGAATCATGAGCCAGGTGAGTCCAAGATACCGCGGTCTACTCCAGAATTGGCGTGGACCACCTCATTTTCGACACCCGTAGCGACGACCTTGCCGAGACCCTCGACCGTATGGCCTGGCTGGCCCAGGAAGTGAAGCCGCTGGTAAGCTGAAACGTTCCAATAATACTAACTACGTCAATAGCTTTCTTAGTCAAGCCGCCCTCTTAGCCTGGGGTCGAGATAGTCCCGCAGGGCGTCACCCAGGAGGTTAAACGCTAGGATGGTGATGGTGATGGCCATCCCAGGGAATATAACTAGCCACCAGGGAGGCCGGAACAGCTCATTGAGTACGCCGCCCAACATATTTCCCCATGTTGGTGTAGGGGGAGGTACTCCCATGCCCAAGAAGCTCAAGGCAGCCTCAGTGAATATGGCTGCGCCAAGTCCGGCGCTTGCTACGACAAAAAGGGGCGCGAAGCATTGTGGTGCAACGTGACGAGCCATGACCCGCAATCGTGAAGCGCCGATTGCCTCAGCGGCCTCAACGTATTGGGCTGATTTGACCGTGAGGGCCACCGACCTGATTATCCTCGCCGTGCCTGGAATCCTGATCACAGCGATCGCAAGTATGATTGTATACAGGCCGGCACCGAGCGCAGCTAGAAGCAACAGGGCGAGAATTATCGTGGGGAACGCAAGAAACATATCCAGCACACGTTGAGTCAAAAGGTCGAACCTCTTGCCCAGATACCCTGTCATCACTCCCCAGCTAAATCCCAGTACATCCCCGATGAACACGGAAACAAAGGCTACCAGTAAGGTAATGCGCGTTCCATAGATAATTCGGGAAAGGTTATCCCTGGCAATAAAGTCCGTGCCCAGCCAGTGCTCGATTGAAGGGGGCTTCTTTAGGTACGTGTAGAACAGCTGGTCCGGGTCATAAGGTGCCACCAGTTGAGGAAACAGGCCTACGCACACTATACCAATGAACAGCACCATCGCAACAGTTCCCAGCAGCGAGGAGCGCATGAATCCTAATACTTTGTGGAATGGAGACATTCCTGCGGCAAGCACTGCAATCAGAGTACGCCGTGCCTGGCCGATGTTCCTTTCCGTCATCGTTGACTGACCGCCCTTCCCATCACAAGCCGCCCGGCCTGTTAATACCTGATCCGAGGATCAATAAAACCATAAATAATATCTACGACGAGATTGATTATTACGTAGGCTACCGCGAAGAGCAGCACGAGGCTCTGAATAACAGTCCAATCACGTGCCTGAACCGCGTAGATCAGGCTGTATCCCAGACCGGGCACTGAAAACGCCCGCTCTACAGCTACCGCGCCACCAAGAGTTGCACCCAGATATAGGCCAGAAAGTGTGATAGTAGGTAGTAATGCGTTTCGCAACGCATGCCTTACTATAATGGTCGAACTCGGGAGGCCCTTGGCATACGCAGTTCGAACGTAATCCTCCCTCAGCACTTCCAGCATGCTGGATCGAATCATCCTTGCAATGATGGCCCCGAACCCTACACCCATCGCGATGGCAGGCCCGATAGTCATCTGCAAGTTTTTCCAGGGGGATTCCCATAGACTGACTAGCTCCATAGGGGGCCGCCAATTCCAAATTAGTATCGTCACGAGAATCATGGCGAGTCCGAGCCAGAAGTTGGGTATAGCCATGAGCAGAGTTACAAGACTGCGGACGACGTAGTCCAGCGGCGTGTTACGCCACATGGCAGTCACAATTCCGGCAGGGAGGCCAATTAACCACGCTAATAATAACGACATGATCGATATCTGGAGGGTTATAGGTCCTCGCCTGATCACCATATCGGCTATGGACCGGTCCCGCTGCCAGAAGGAGTATCCCAGGTCTCCCTTGGCCACATCTCCCATCCAGACCAGATACTGTATTACTAGCGGCTTGTCATATCCCAGAGAGGCTTTGACGGCGTTTAATTCTTCATCGGTAAGTACGTAAATTTGTCCTTCGCCGATTATCGATCTCAGGGGGTCACCTGGAATTACCCGCATGGCCACGAATATCAATACCGTGACTCCGAATACCGTCGGAATCGCCAGCAGCAGCCTCTGCATTAGATAGCGTCCCATCATACTGTCAACCTTTAAAATCGCATTTGGGGGGGTATGGTGATGCCAGTGACAGCCAATACCAAAAGAGCCATCGGGCGCATCCGCTGGATAATACGCACTGAAAAACGGCATTGCCGGGAGGACACTCCCTAACAACGAACTATCAGCGAAAGGAGCAAAGAGCATATCCGCCCCTCTGCTCCCTCGCTGTAATCTATGAACTCAGATCAGTTAGCCTCTAATAGTCCAGCCAGACGGTCTCATAGCGCCCCCAAGGATAACCCCCGAGGTCCTCCAGCCTTAGTCCCTTCACGTGTATGCCGCCCATGGGCAATCCGCTCTGTCCGTTAACCATGTAGCCAGGGGGATTTTCATCCAACATGTCCATCGCCTGGCGCAGCAGTTTTACACGTTCCGCCGCATCGAATTCCACAAGCAAATTATCTAGAAGTATGTCGAACTCCGGATTACAGTACTTATAATAGTTCCCATCGGCGCCGCACCTGAAAATACCGTTCCACTGCGCCGTTGGGTCTGCGACATCAGACCCTGTGCCGGTAAGGAAAGCGACGTCCCACTCCCCGCCTACGAGTATCTCACCTTCCAAACCTCTTTCTATAATCTCAAGATCTGAAGTGATGCCAAGGATGTCCTCGGCCTGCTGTAGCCATGCGACTCCGCGCACCTCGCCACCGGCGGGGGTATTATTCCCCACCGCCTTAATATGGAACCCATCAGGGTAGCCGGCTTCAGCCATCAGACGCTTGGCTTCTGCTATATCTGCCTTTCTACCGGCCTCATCTTCTCGCCACCCCGGTAGAGTCAGTATCTCTTCGTCGGTCATGTGACCGGGTACGGCCCTGGTTATCCAGCGTGCCTTGTATTGCGGGAGAGCAATTGCGCTCGCAACTTCAAGGTCGAATTTCTTATCGAGGCCCAGGTTGATAGCTCGGCGGACACGGACATCATCGAAAGGCGCCCTCGAATTATTCGTCCACAAAGGAGCTGTGCCATTTACTGGAGGATTGCTGCCATGGAACTTGTCGGGCTGTGCCATTGCGAGATTCCACGTTTCCTGGTTCCCATTCCACGTGAAGTCAACTATACCTGTTAGAACCGCTGCACCCCTGTTTGCCCATACAGGTATGTGAATTGCTTTGATGCCATCGACGTATGGAAGGTCGGGGTTCCAGTAATCGATATTTGCTTCCAATTCGATGTACTCGCCCGGAATTCGCTCTTTAAACACAAATGCGCCGGTTCCAGGGGACAGGTTCTCTCGTACATTCTGGTCGTTGGCATCCAGGAAGTGCTTAGGATAAATCACTGGATAGCCGAAGTGCGGAGCAGCACCGAGCACGTTTATGAACCATGGTGTGGGCCGCTTGAGATCGAACGCGATCTTGTAGGTGTCGAGCAACCTGACTTCTTCGATAGGCTCAAAACTCTGCCTGATAGAGCCGGTGATAACTCCTTCTGGTGGATCAAGGATTCGGTTGAAAGTGCCGAGGACATCAAGTGCAGTGAACTCCACACCGTCATGCCACTTGACTCCCTCCCTCAGCGTGAAGATATAGGCTAGTCCGTCGTTCGAAACCTCCCAGCTCGTGGCGAGGTCCGGTACGATATCTCGTTGTCCATCCCCCACGTTCCGGTACGTCAGGTTGTTGTATATGTTGGTGATCCCGGTGTATGCGGGTGCGCCCTGGTGCAAATCCCAGTGGGCCATCTCAACTGGACCTGCGGTCCTGACAACGCCTCCGCGCTTAATGTTGGACTCGCTCGCCTTCATCAACCAGCCAACCTTGCTCAGATCCATCTTAATTGGCTCAGGTGTGGCCTTCGGCTGTATCAGAACTTCTCTGATAACAACCTTCTCCACCACCCTGTCAACAGGTACCTCAACAGGTACCTCTTTGACTACCTCTTTGATTACCTCTTTGATTACTTCCTTCTCAATGACCTGAGGTGCCGCCGGGGCACTGCTACAGGCCACCAGTACTAATGCGACAATCAAGGCCATTAGCGGAACAAGTTTCAGGATCATTAATCTTACGCTTTCCATAATTGTCCTCTTCTCTATTTATCATTTCCACACGGAGGCGGCAAAAATTCTGTCTTGGGGAGAATCCTATAGCTCTGTCCTTTACCTGTCAATT
>Ga0114993_10003843_pt1 | contig 15319 bp, 14 predicted proteins | sample ArcticOcean_MG_C_FD_87042 | JGI IMG/M metagenome (GOLD analysis project Ga0114993, IMG submission 87042) | Marine microbial communities from western Arctic Ocean - ArcticOcean_MG_CB2_150 | ecosystem: Environmental > Aquatic > Marine > Oceanic | place: Arctic Ocean: Canada Basin | collected...
AAAAACAATCTGAAATTATGAAAGGTGAAGGAGACGGACAAAGAAATAAAATATTTGCAAATGCATTTGGTAAAGATCCTGAATTTTTTAGTTTTTACAGAGCGATGCAAGCTTATGAGACCGCATTAATAGGTGGCGACACTTCATTAATTCTTTCTCCCGATAGCGATTTCTTCAAATTCTTTGGCAAATCAGGAATTATCAAAAAGCAGTAAAAAAAACCAATGAAAGAACTCATCATCGCGATAGGTCTTTTATTATTTATTGAAGGTACGTTGTATGCCTTATTTCCATCAAAAATGAAAAATATGTTAAAAATAATTGAAAAATTACCAGTTAAAGAGTTAAGAGTAAGCGGGCTATTGTTTGCTTTAATTGGATTTTTTATTGTTTTATTTAATAAGAGTTAATAAAAATGAAAATATATAAAAATTTTTTAAACTTAAATCTAATTCTTATATTGTTAATTTTTCCAAATTCGTTAGCACAAAGTAAAACTATTCCAAGTTCCTTTGCTGACCTAGCTGAAAAGCTTATGCCATCGGTTGTCAATATTTCGACTACACAAACAATCAAAACTTCAGGAAATCAATTTCCTTTCCAATTTCCTCCAGGATCACCTTTTGAAGATATGTTTAAAGAATTTAATAAACCTACAGAAAGAAAAGCCACTGCACTTGGCTCTGGTTTTATTATTGATAAAAAAGGAATAGTAGTCACAAACAATCATGTCATTCAAGGAGCAGAAGATATTTTTGTAAGCGTAAATGGTTCTAAAGAATATAAAGCCAAGTTAGTAGGCGCAGATCCATATATGGATCTAGCTGTTCTCCAAATAGAATCAAAGGATACTTTTAAACCAGTTAGTTTTGGAAATTCAGATAAAGCCCGAGTAGGAGATTGGGTAATTGCTATCGGCAATCCTTTTGGATTTGGAGGGACAGTTACTTCAGGAATAATTTCATCAAGAAATAGAGATATTGGTTTAACGAGATATGACGATTTCATTCAGACAGACGCTTCAATTAACCAGGGAAATTCCGGAGGACCACTCTTTGATTTGGATGGTAACGTAATAGGTATCAATACAGCAATCATTGCTCCAGGGTCTTCTGGATCAATTGGAATAGGTTTTGCGATACCGGCAAACCCAGCTTCAAAAGTTGTTGAACAATTAATTAAATTTGGTGAAACTAAAAGAGGTTGGTTGGGTGTAAGAATTCAAGAAGTAAGCAAAGAAATTGCAGAATTAGAAAAATTAGAGAAAGCAGCGGGAGCATTAGTAGCAAGCGTAGCAGAAAATAGTCCAGCCGCAAAGGGAGGAATAAAAGCTGGAGATATAATTTTAGAATTTGATGGGTCAAAAGTTGACACAATGAGAACACTTCCAAAACTAGTAGCCCAAACAAAGGTAGGAAAAAGAGTAGAATTAAAAATTTGGAGGAATCAAAAATTAATATCAAAAAATGTTTTACTAGGTAGATTAGAATCCTCTGATGTATTTAAAGCAGAAAAAAAAGTTGAACCAGATACTAGCAAAAATATAAAAATAGAAGATTTAAAAATTTCTATAAGAGATTTAAATAAAGATGATATTAAAAAACGTAATTTACCCAAAAATACAACAGGCGTTGTTATAGTAGAAAAATTAGCTCAAAGCCCATTAATGTTCGTTGAAGAAAATGATATTATTGTAGAATTGCAAAAGAAAAAAATTACAGGTGTAAAACAATTTTCTAACTTAATTAATGGAATTATAAAAAAAGGTAAAAAAACACTTTATCTTGCAATTTATAATTCTAGCAATCAAAGATCATACATAACTATAAAGTTAAAATAAATTTTATATTTCAAGTTCCAAATGGAGTGGGAAAAAATAATAATATTAGTAGCAGGACCCACGGCATCAGGAAAGTCAAATTTAGCAATTGAATTAGCAAAACATTTTGAAGGAGAAATTATAAATGCTGATAGCATGCAGATTTATGAAGAAATTTCTATTCTCACTTCTAAACCAAAATCGCATGATGCTGAAATAATAAAACATCATTTATATGGATTTACTTCTGTTAAAAAAAAATTTTCTACAGGAGATTGGCTTAAATTGTCACTAAAAAAAATAGATGAAATTTGGAAAGATAAAAAGACACCAATAGTTGTTGGTGGTTCAGGTTTATATTTTAAATCTTTAACAGATGGATTATTTAAAGCCCCTAATATTCCAGATAATTTGAGAAAAGAGGTCAGAAAATTATATGAAGATCTAGGAAAAAAATTTTTTTTTGATGAATTAATCAAACTAGATCCACTAGCAAAAAAATTTATTATACCATCAGACACACACAGAGTTATAAGAGCATATGAGATAAAAAAATTTACAAATCAATCTTTGTTTGAGCTTAAAAAAGAAACAAAACCTAATTTTGATGATAATATTTTTAAAAAATTATTTATTAACACTCCCAAAGACCTTTTGCATAATAATATAGAAAAAAGAGTAGAATCAATGTTTAGAGAGGGGGCTGTTGAGGAAGTAAAAAATTTTTCTAAAATTGGAATTTATAACGAACTATCTGCAAATAAAATAATAGGAATAAAAGAAATAAACAGCTATTTGCAGAAAAAAATAACCATAAATGAAACAAAAGAACTAATTATTCAAAAAACAAGACAATATGCCAAAAGACAATTTACTTGGGCTAGAGGTCATATGAAATCATGGGAAATGATTTATTCTTCAAATATTAATGATTTATATAATAAAGCTATTAATAAAATATCCTAAAACTTGACCAAAACAAAAACTCAGTTAGATTAGTCTTATGGCAAATTTAATCAGCGGCGCAGAAATATTGTTTAAAGTTCTTGAGGATCAAGGAATTAAGCATATCTTTGGTTATCCAGGAGGAGCTGTATTGCCAATCTATGATGAATTAAAAAATCACAAAAGCATAAAACATATTTTAGTTAGACACGAACAGGGCGCAGGACATGCCGCAGAGGGATACGCAAGATCTTCTGGCAAACCCGGTGTAATGTTAGTTACTTCAGGACCAGGAGCAACAAATGCAGTTACAGCTTTAACGGATGCATACATGGATTCAATTCCATTGGTTTGTATTACAGGTCAAGTGCCAACACATCTTATAGGCACAGACGCATTTCAAGAATGTGATACTACTGGAATCACAAGACCATGCACAAAACACAATTGGTTAGTTAAAGATGTTAATAAATTATCCTCGATATTACACAAAGCTTTTAAAGTGGCTACCACTGGTAGACCGGGGCCAGTTTTAGTTGATATACCTAAAGACATTCAATTTAAAAAAGGAAAGTATATAAAACCAAAAGAATTGAAAGATAAAAAAAAAGTAAATATTAATTTTAATGGAAAAAATAATGATAAAGAAATAGAACAAGCTGTTAACTTAATAAAAAAATCTTCAAAACCCATTTTATATACTGGCGGAGGTGTGATTAATTCTGGACCAGAAGCTACAAAACTACTTAGAGAACTTGTTTTACTAACAGGGTTTCCAATTACATCTACATTACAGGGTCTCGGTGCTTTCCCTGGAAATGATAATCAATTCTTAGGAATGCTAGGAATGCATGGAACGTATGAAGCAAATAATGCAATGCATGATTGTGATTTAATGATAAATATTGGAGCGAGATTTGATGATAGAATAACTGGAAAAATTGATGAATTTTCACCAAAATCAAAAAAAATTCACATTGATATTGATCCTTCATCAATTAATAAAAATGTTAATGTTGATATTGCTATAGTAGACGATGTTAAGATAGTTTTAGAAAAATTAATTTTTTCTATTAAAAATAAATATCCAAATTTTTTTGATTCTAATAAAAAAGGAATAGCATCTTGGTGGAAACAGATAGAAGTCTGGAGAAAAAAAAATTCTCTTGGTTTTTTAAACAGCACAGAAGTAATAAAACCTCAATACGCTGTTCAAAAATTATATGAACTTACTAAAGCTCAAGACACCTTTATAACTACCGAAGTAGGCCAACATCAAATGTGGGCAGCTCAACATTATAAATTTGATAAGCCTAATAGATGGATGACGTCAGGAGGGTTAGGCACAATGGGATTTGGACTGCCAGCAGCTATTGGAGTTCAAGTAGCAAATCCCGAAAAGTTAGTTATTGATATTGCCGGCGAAGCTTCAGTTTTGATGACAATGCAAGAAATGTCTACTGCTGTTCAATATAACTTACCAATAAAAATATTTATACTTAATAATCAATACATGGGGATGGTTAGACAATGGCAAGAATTACTGCATGAAAAAAACTATTCAGAAAGCTATACAGCAGCTTTACCTGATTTTGTAAAATTAGCTGAAGCTTATGGGTGCGTAGGTATTCGTGCCAATAAACCTAATGAATTAGACGAAAAAATTGAAGAAATGTTATCAGTTAATAGACCGGTCATATTTGATTGTGTGGTTGATAAAGTGGAAAATTGTTACCCAATGATTCCTTCGGGAAAAGCACATAACCAAATGCTTTTGGGAAAACAAGATGAGGAAGAAGAAATTTCTGAAGAAGGAAAGGTATTAGTTTAATTATGATCAAATCAGCCTACAGCATTTCAAATATAAAAGAAAAAATAGAGAATCATATTATTGTTGTTTGGGTTGATAACGAAGCAGGTGCTTTGGCTCGTGTAATAGGATTGTTCTCTGGGAGAGGTTATAATATCGATTCCCTTGCAGTAGCTGAGGTAGATAAGAAAAAAAATATTTCACGGATTACAATTTCTACTTCAGGCACAATTCAGGTTTTACAACAAATTAAATTACAACTAGGTAAACTTATTCCCGTTCATAAAGTTGCAGGTTTTTCAAAAAATAAAGAAACTTTATTGAGGGAAATGGTGTTATTAAAGGTCGTTTCTTCAAAAGCCAAGCTAAAAAAAGCTAGAAAATTATGTAAAAAATATAAATATACTGTATTAGATAAAACAGAAAAGTCTTTTGTTCTTGAAGTTTCTGCTTTAAAGAAAGAAATTGATGATTTGGTAAAAAAACTTCAACCTTTAGGATTAGCAAGCACATCAAGGACAGGAGTGGTGGCAATGACTAAAGGCCCTGAAATTTACAAACAAAACTAGAGGATAACTTATGAAAATGTTTTACGAAAAAGATACAAATGTGAATCTTATTAAAGAAAAGAAGATTGCTATATTTGGTTATGGCAGTCAAGGACACGCGCATGCTCTTAATCTAAAAGATAGTGGAGTTAAAGAAGTCGTTGTAGCTCTTAGAGACGGATCCTCAAGCAAAGTTAAAGCTGAATCAAAAGGATTGAAAGTTATGAACTTATCTGATGCTGCAGAATGGGCTGATGTAGTTATGATTTTAACTCCTGATGAATTACAAGCAACTATATATAAAAATCATATTGAACAAAGAGTTAAAGAAGGCACGAGTATCGCTTTTGCTCACGGTTTAAATATCCATTACGATCTTATTAATGCAAGAAAAGATTTAGATGTGTTTATGGTGGCTCCAAAAGGACCAGGACATTTAGTTAGAAGTGAATACGAGAAAGGTGGTGGGGTGCCTTGTTTATTTGCAGTTCATCAAAATGGTTCTGGAAAAGCTAGAGAATTGGCAATGTCATATGCTTCTGCGGTTGGGGGGGGAAGATCAGGAATTATAGAAACAACTTTCAAAGATGAAGTAGAAACAGATTTGTTTGGTGAACAAACAGTTTTATGTGGAGGCTTAGTAGAGTTAATTAAAAATGGTTATGAAACTTTAGTTGAAGCAGGCTACGAACCAGAGATGGCATATTTTGAAACTGTTCATGAAGTTAAATTAATAGTTGATTTAATTTATGAAGGTGGAATTGCTAATATGAATTATTCTATTTCGAATACTGCAGAATATGGAGAATATGTTTCTGGCCCAAGAATCGTAAATAAAAATGAAACAAAGAAAAGAATGAAAGAAGTATTAAACGATATTCAATCAGGCAAATTTACCAAACAGTGGATGGATGAATGTAAAAGTGGGCAAAAAAAGTTCTTAAAAACGCGAAAAGATTTAGCTGATCATTCCATTGAAAAAGTTGGATCCGAACTTAGAGCTATGATGCCTTGGATTGGCAAAAATAAACTGGTTGATAAGGACAAAAATTAGCAAATTTCTTTTATTTTTTGTTTTATTAAAAAATAAAACCACTTTAGCTCTATATATTTAAAAATCTTTTGCACATAACTTACTTTGGTTGTATTATGCAACCATAAAAATAAATATTTCCAAGTAAAACTTGGACTAAAGGAATAATGTCCGAAGATAAAAACAGGGTTTATATATTTGATACAACGATGCGTGATGGCGAACAATCACCTGGAGCATCAATGAGTATTGAAGAAAAAATTCAAATTTCAAGAGTTTTTGATGAAATGGGAATTGATATAATAGAAGCGGGATTTCCAATTGCATCCCCTGGAGATTTTGAATCAGTAAAAGCAATAAGTAAAATTTTAAAAAATTCAATACCTGCGGGTTTGTCAAGACATTCTAAAAAAGATATTGATGTCTGTTATGAAGCATTAAAAGCTGCACCGAGATTTAGAATTCATACTTTTATTTCTACAAGTCCACTACACATGAAACACAAATTAAACAAGTCACCAGAGGAGGTTTATGAATCTATTAAAGAACATGTTACCTATGCAAGAAACTTTACTGATGATGTTGAATGGTCATGTGAAGATGGCACAAGGACTGATATAGATTATATGTGTAAAACAGTTGAACTTGCAATTAGTTCTGGAGCAAAAACAATTAATATTCCAGATACTGTTGGATATACCATTCCTTCAGAATTCACAAAAATAATTTCTACTTTAAAAAATAAGGTGCCTAATATTGATAAAGCTATTTTGTCAGTCCATTGTCATAATGATTTAGGTTTAGCTGTTGCAAATTCATTAGCAGGAGTTTCGGCTGGAGCAAGACAAGTTGAGTGTACAATCAATGGGATTGGAGAGAGAGCTGGAAATGCATCTTTAGAAGAAATTGTTATGGCGATAAAAACGAGAAATGATTTGATGCCATATAAAACAGGAATTAACACAACCTTATTAAGCAAAGCTTCAAAAGTAGTTTCAAACGCAACTTTTCCAGTTCAATTTAATAAAGCGATAGTTGGAAAAAATGCATTTGCGCACGAAGCTGGAATCCATCAAGATGGAATGCTTAAAAATAGGAATACTTATGAAATTATGACACCAGAAAGTGTTGGAGTTAAACAAACATCATTAGTAATGGGAAAGCATTCTGGAAGACATGCATTTAAAGAAAAATTAAATGACTTAGGTTATGCTAATGTTACAGATGATATTATTCAAACAGCTTTTGGTAAATTTAAAATTTTAGCTGATAAGAAAAAACATGTTTATGATGATGATATTGTAGCTTTAGTTGACGATAGTTTAATTAAAGATAAAAATGTTATTAATTTAAAATCTCTTAAAGTATTTGCTGGAACAGGAGAGCCCCAAAGAGCTGACATGACTTTAGATGTTTATGGAGAGATAAAAAAAACATCAGAAACAGGAGATGGGCCAGTTGATGCTATTTTTAAATGTATAAAGAAATTATATCCTCACGAAGTAAAATTACAATTATATCAAGTTCATGCTGTAACTGAAGGAACAGATGCCCAAGCTACAGTAAGCGTAAGAATTGAAGAAAAAGGCAAAACAACTGTAGGTCAAGCGGCTGATACAGATACTCTTGTTGCCTCTGCTAATGCTTATTTAAATGCTTTGAATAAGATGATTTTAAAAAGAAACAAAACAGCTCCTGAAGAGTACGAGCAAAAAAAAATGAAAGGAATATAAATGGGAAATTTTTTTAGTAACTTTATGCAGATGTGGTCTACAGATATGGCTATAGATTTAGGAACTGCTAACACCCTAGTTTTTGTCAAAGGTCAAGGAATTGTGCTAAACGAACCATCAGTTGTTGCAATAATTGAGGAAAAAGGTAAAAAATCAGTATTAGCAGTAGGTGATGATGCAAAAACAATGTTAGGAAGAACACCGGGAAATATTTCTGCTGTTAGACCCTTAAGAGATGGAGTTATAGCTGACTTTGTGGTTACAGAAGAAATGATTAAACATTTTATTAAAAAAGTTCACAAAAGAAAATCCTTTGCAAATCCTAGAATACTTATATGCGTTCCAACAGGATCAACTCCAGTTGAAAGAAAAGCTATTCAAGATTCTGCTTTAGCTGCAGGAGCAAGAAAAGTTCAATTAATTGAAGAGCCTATTGCCGCCGCAATAGGGGCAGGCTTACCTATTTCTGAAGCTACCGGATCAATGGTTGTTGATATAGGTGGTGGTACAACAGAAATTGCAGTTCTTTCTCTAGGCGGAGTAGTTTACGCTAATTCACTTAGAGTTGCTGGCGATGCTATGGATGCTGCTATTATCAGCTATATGAGAAAAAATTTTAATTTATTAGTTGGAGAAGCAAGCGCTGAAAAGATAAAAAAAGAGATTGGCACTGCCTTTCCCACTAGTCAAAATACTTATTTGATGAAGGGTAGAGATATTAGGTCAGGAACTCCTAAAGAAATTACACTTAAAGAAGAAGATACATCAGAAGCTTTAAAACCAATATTAAACCAAATCTTAGCTGCGATTAAAGATGCGTTAGAAAGAACGCCACCAGAGTTATCAGCTGATTTGGTTGACATGGGTCTAGTTTTAACAGGAGGGGGAGCTTTATTAAAAAATATAGATAAACTAATTTCTAAGGAAACAGGTTTACCCGTTGTCATTGCTGAGGATCCACTTTCTTGTGTAGCTATAGGAACAGGAAAAGCGTTAGATCAAGAAGAAACATTCTCAACAATGCTAGTTAACTAAATCTTTTAGAAAAATTAATATGGATACTGGTAGAGAGGATTTTGGAATAGCGATACGCTCAGCCTTTTTAAAAAAAGGAACACAACAAAGATTTTCTTTATTTGCACTATTGATTTTATCAGTTTTTCTAATGTTTATCGAAAAAATTGAAACTAAGCCACTTAATGTATTAAGATCAATAATAAAAGATGGAATATACCGAAGTTCTACAATTGTTTCAGCACCAGCCAAAGGTTACAAATCATTACATAGCACAGCTAAAAGCCATTTTTTTTTATATGAAAAGAATGAGAAATTAACAAAAGAAATCAAAGAGTTAAAAAATATAAAATATAAAAATGATTTTTTAGTTTTAGAAAACACTCAGTTAAGAAAACTAATTGATGAAAACGCATCTTCTTTAGCTGATTTAATTAACGCGAGAGTGATGATAGATAAACAAAGCCCATATCTAAATTCTTTTATTATTAACTCCGGATCTAACAAAAAAATAAAAAATGGAATGGCTGTAACGCATGGAAAGAATTTTATTGGAAGAATAGTCGATGTAAATTTTTTTACATCAAGAGTTTTGTTGGTCAGTGATTTAAACAGTAAAATTCCAGTTTTAGTAGAACCTTCAGGTGCTCAAGCTATTTTAAGTGGACATAATGATAAAGAACTAACATTAGATTTTTTACCAAAAAATCATCAAGTTAAAAACGGGGATAAAGTTTATACTTCAGGAAAAGAAGGAATTTTTTCACCTGGAATTCCTATAGGCAAAGTTAAAATGAAATTAAAAAAAGCAAATGTTTCGCTATTTTCTGATTTAAAACAAGTAACTTTTATAAATATTGATGTTGGGGTAAAAAAATAAATTTTATGTCTATATTTTTTAAAAATATAAATTTTAGAATTTTAAGTCTAGTTCCTCTACTTTTACTTTTTTTTATTACACTTACAGGTAATGCAGTTATTAATATTAATTTTATTTCAATAAATATATTATATGTTTTGGTTTACTTCTGGGCTTTAAAATTACCAGAAAGTCTAGGGAATGGATATATTTTTTTAGGAGGCATTATAACAGATGTAATATTTGGTTTGCCAATTGGAACAAATCCATTTACTTTATTAATTATAGCATCAGTAGCTTCTTATGTTAGAAATGTTACAGTACGTATAACACTTATAAACGATTGGATTAGTTTTCTTCCAACATTAATAATAGCCAACTTTTTTTATTTTATTATACTTTATTTATCAGATTACCAAATTGACTACATTTATTTATTAAAAAATTCTATATTCACATTTATTTTTTATCCAATTCTATGGGTATTTTTTTCAATAACTTTAAGATTAATAAAATAGTAATGAAAATATGCTAGGCGACACCGGAAACGTAAGTAACAAATCTGATTTAATCACTAGACGAATGTTTATATTATCAGCGGCAAAAATAACTGTTTTTTTTGGTATTATAGCACGTTTATTTTATTTACAAATTTCAGAAAATATAAAATACAGAACGTTATCTGATAAAAATAGATTAAGGGAATGGAAGGTTGTCCCGCAAAGAGGTTTAATTGAAGATTACTTTGGCAAAAAAATAGCTAATAATTCTCAAGTTTTTCAGCTGCATATGATTCCTGAGGATGTTCCTAATTTAGATGATTTGTTTTTTAGGTTATCTAGATTAATAAATTTTAATGATGCTGATAAAAGAAATTTATTAAAGAAAATAAAAAAAAGAAGGCCTTGGGAGCCAGTTATAATTTCAAACAATTTATCCTGGTCTGAATTTTCTAAACTAAATCTTTTTTTACACGAAGTGCAAGGAATAAAACCAATAGTATCCGTAGCTAGAGAATATGGAACAGACGGCGCTTCTTCTCATATCATAGGATATGTGTCAGATGTTAGCGTAAAGGATTTAGAAAATAGTCCTTTATTAAGGAAAATTAATATGCCAGGTCTCAAAACTGGAAAAAATGGTTTAGAAAAATATCTAAACAAATTAATAATTGGGAGACCTGGTTATCAAAGATTTGAAGTAAATGCTCAAGGCAAAAGAGTTAGAGAATTGCAATTTACAGAAGGAGTAATTGGAGTAAACTACAAAACAACAATTGATCAAGAAATTCAAAAATATGGAAGCGAATTAATCAAGGGCAAGAGTGCATCCATCTGTGTAATGGACGTATACACAGGAGATATAGTTTCTTTGATATCAAGCCCAACATTTGATCCAAATAAATTCGTTCACGGAATTTCTCAAAATGACTGGAATGAGCTATTAATAAATGAAAAAAAACCACTTATTAATAAGCCTCTAGCTGGTCTGTATCCACCAGGTTCTACTATAAAGCCTATAGTAGCCTTATCAGCTTTAGAAAATGATGTAATTAGCCCCAAACTTGTTGTCGAATGTAGAGGAAGTATAGAGTTTTATGGTCATACATACCATTGCTGGAAAGAAAAAGGACACGGATTCATGGGTTTAAGAAATGCTATTAAACAGTCATGTGATATATATTTCTATGAAGTTGCGCGTAGATTGGGAATAGACAGATTAGCAATTACAGCAAAAAATTTTGGACTAGGAAAAAAAGTTTTTGACAATTTTGATGAAGAAAAGAAGGGAATAGTTCCTAGCACAGAATGGAAATTAAAAAATATTGGCAAAGGGTGGGTTTTGGGAGAAAGTTTAATTAGTGGTATTGGTCAAGGTTATTTTCTATCTACCCCAATTCAACTATGTTTGATGACGGCACAATTAGCTAATGGAGGCTATGAAATCAAACCTAGAATAATTGATAATAAATATGCTGTGCAGCCTATTATAGATTTGTGGAGAAAAGAATTCACTATAATAAATAATAATTTAAACATAAAAAATAGTGGTTTAAAAAAATTATTTCACAATAAAGAAAATATTAAATTTATACTAGATGCCCTGTATGGAGCTACAAATGAACCATTGGGAACTTCTTATGGTTCTAGATATACATCAAAAGAATATATGTTTGCTGGCAAAACTGGAACATCACAAATAAGAACTCTTACTGCAAAAGAAAGAGAGCTTAAATTAAAAAATAAAGATTTGCCTTACGAAAAAAGAGACCATGCGCTTTTTACTGGGTTTGCGCCTTATAAAAACCCAAGATACGCAATTAGTGTGGTTGTAGAACATGGAGGCTCAGGAAGTTCTGGAGCTGCTCCAATTGCAAAAAAAATGCTAAAAAAAGTTTTAAACAGACATAAGTTAAGAAAAAGATATCAATTAGATCTTTTTCAAAATGCCTAAAAAAATATGAGACAACACTTTTATAAAAACAATATGAGCTTTGCGGATAAACTTTCTGCTGTAGACTATTTTTTAGTTTTTTTAGTTTTAGCATTAGGTGTAATAAGTATTTTTTCTATGTATTCAACAGAAGGAGGAAGTTTTGGATACTACACGCGAAGCCATATATATAGATTTACTACTTTTTTTCTTTTTTTTTCTTTTTTTTCATTTCTAAATATAAATCTTTGGTACAAGTTTTCATATATATTTTATTTCTTAATATTAATTTTATTATTAGGTGTTCATTTTTATGGAATTACATCCTCAGGATCAAAACGCTGGATTAGTTTAATAGTTTTTAATTTACAGCCTTCAGAAATGATGAAAGTTGGTATAATAATTTTTTTAGCAAAATACTATAACAAAATACCTGCAAATGATGTTAATAAGATTAGATTTTTAATTTTACCCATCTTTATTTTATTTATTCCTTTGTCTCTTGTGGCAGCTCAACCAGATCTTGGAACCTCTTTGCTAATAGCTATGACGGGAATCTCTGTAATATTTTTGGCTGGCTTCAGGTTAAAGTATTTTTTTTATTTATTTATTACTTTAATTTGCCTCGCCCCAGTCGCAATATCATTTTTAAAACCTTACCAAAAATCTAGGATACTAACATTTTTAAATCCTGAAAAAGATCCGTTGGGAGCTGGATATCAAATTATTCAATCCAAAATAGCTGTTGGATCAGGTGGAATTTTTGGAAAAGGATTTTTAAAAGGAAGTCAAAACTATCTAGACTATCTTCCTGAAAAACATACTGATTTTATATTTACTTTATTTTCAGAACAATTTGGTTTTATTGGCAGCACCATTTTATTAATTATTTATGCATTAATTATTTATAGAATTATCAGGATTGGAATGCGAACAAAGAATAATTTTTCTAGACTTTTTTGTTTTGGTTTTGCTACATCATTTTTTATTTTTGTAACAGTTAACATGTCTATGGTGCTTGGATTGTTACCCATAGTAGGTGCGCCTCTGCCCATAATGTCTTACGGCGGATCATCTTTATTATCAATGCTTTCAGGACTAGGTATTGTTATGAGTTGTAAAATTTATGAGAGAGAGCAGATAAATTAAAACAACCTGAGATTGTTTTTTTTTATAAATTATTAATTTTTAGGGGTTGTTTAGAACTATCGGTTTATGGTTTAATAAAATTATGTTTAAAAGATTGAGCACTAAAGAAATAAAAACTTTAAACCATAGCGGAAGATCATTGATCGGTGAAACCTTGCAGCTTGAGGGTGACCTAAGGTGTTCTGGCTCCATGGATGTAGCTGGATTAATAAATGGAAACGTTTTTGTTTCTGAAACAATTATAAACGAGACCGGATCAGTGAGAGGATCTATAGAGGCAACAAGTATAGAAATTAATGGTCATATAGAAGGAAAAATTATTGCTGATAGTGTAATTATAGGAAAAACTGCCGTTATTAAAGGAGATATTTTCTTTAAAGATAAACTTAAAACTGAAGAAGGCGCCGATATTGATGGATATATCAAAAGAACAAATAATGGAAAATCTAATTCTGAAGAAGATATTGCTATTGAAGAAATAGTTGAGAGAGCAGGAGCTGAGGTAAGAAAACCAAAAGTAGTATCAGTAAGACAGCATAAAGAAGCCGTATAAGTTGTCATCCCACCAAAGCTGATATTTTAGTATATATTAATAACCATGAGCGAGGTATAAATTTTAAATCTTCAGTAGGAGTTATTGGTGCAGGGATACAAGGAATATGCATATCTTTATATCTTATTAAAAAAGGCTTTAAGGTAACTCTTATAGATCAGGAAGATCCAGGAAAAAATTCTGCTTCATATGGAAACGCTGGACATTTTTCTCCCTATGCGTCTGTACCAATGAATAGACCGGACATATTAGCAGATGTTCCTTCGATGTTGTTAAATTCAAAAGGTCCACTAGCACTAAAATGGAATTATGTTCCAAAAATGATTCCATGGTTTTTAAAATTCATAAAAAATTGTAGTAGAAAAAATATGATGCACACAGCAAAATATATGCATCAAATTTTAGATTTAGCTTTACCAGCTTATGATGAACTTTTTAAAGATATCGATGTTTCTGAATTGATTGAAAACAAAGGAATAATGTATTTTTGGACTGATAAAGATTTAAAAAGCAGGAAGCTAGAAATTAAAATTAGAAATGAACTAGGCGTCAAACAGCAACTACTTACCCCTCATGAAATTCACGATCTTGAACCACATATAAAAGAAATTTACCATGGTGGTATATTGTATTCAGACGCAAAGCATGCAAGAAATCCAAAAAAAATATTGTTAAAACTATTTGATCTTTTTCTAGAAAAAGGTGGGATGTTCCAAAAGCAAAATGTTCAATCAATAACTTTTACGAATGATAACAAACCAATAATAAAAACAAATTTAAAATCATATAACTTTGACAAAGCTGTAATTTCCTGTGGAGCATTTTCAAAAAAGTTAACTGATCAGGTAGATGAAAAGATACCTTTAGATACTGAAAGAGGATATCATGTTCATTTCAAAGGATATGACCATCTATTATCCCGACCTGTTATATTTTTAAATAGAGGTTTTGGAATTACTCCAATGGAACAGGGTTTAAGAGTCGTGGGCACTGTTGAATTTGGAGGATTAAACAATCCGCCAAGTAAAAAAAGAATTACAAACCTTGTCGATAATGCAAAATATCTTTTGCCAGAACTTAAAGAACATCAAGATGAGTGGTTAGGTTTTAGACCTACTTTACCTGACTTTTTGCCTGTTTTAGGGCCTTCAAAAAATCACAAGAATCTATTTTATTCTTTTGGACACCATCACCTTGGCTGGACTTTGGGCGCAATTTCAGGAAAAATTATTTCAGGCATGATTGCTGGGGAAAATACAAATTTAGATTTGTCCGTTTATAATTCAAAAAGATTTAGTTAGGAGAATTTTTGTTTACAAAAAATAATAGTGCTTATATTTTTCTTATATTAGCTACTTTATTTTGGTCAGGTAATTTTATTGTAGGAAAAGCTGCAAGTTTTTTTGAAATTCCTCCTTTCTCT
>Ga0114993_10003844_pt1 | contig 15317 bp, 6 predicted proteins | sample ArcticOcean_MG_C_FD_87042 | JGI IMG/M metagenome (GOLD analysis project Ga0114993, IMG submission 87042) | Marine microbial communities from western Arctic Ocean - ArcticOcean_MG_CB2_150 | ecosystem: Environmental > Aquatic > Marine > Oceanic | place: Arctic Ocean: Canada Basin | collected...
ACCATTTGGAAATTCTTGAGATCGGTAATCATCACTCACTTGTAAAGTTTGATAATTCCCACTACCATTTAATTTAGTATCAACCATCGCCGTTCCTCTGGTATTCCCACCAGACGTTGCTGCATCATATGAAATTTTATATCCATCCGCAGAATGGCCTGCCGTAAATCTCAACCAATCTCCCAAAATGTCATCAATGGTAGCAGTAGACATTTCCTGTAGATCATTACTGCCTGCTACTACAATTGGCATTCTGCTGGGAGTATTAGCAGATGCATCTCTCCGGTGCAGATAAAAACTTGTTACGGTACTTGGTTGATCAAGTGTTTCTGGAATACCAGCAGCAGAATATGCACTTGTATCTGCTATTGTGTTAACAAAAACAGCAGTGGTAGAAACATTCGTGTAATTTGTTGCAGCAGTAGATGAATTAGTTATTGTATATGTTCCTGCCGTACTTGCACTCTCTGTACCAGAAATCATAAGATCAATTGCATCGTGAAGAAGAGTATCTTTTAAATCGGTCAATGACATAGCCGCAACATTTCCTGTGTCACTGTCATAATATATTGGGAAAGTTGTTCCGTTGTCAGCGGTGTTACTAATGCTTCCTGTAGCAGTGTATGCCAAATTTATTTTGTCATATGATACGGTAACTGTGCCTGGTTCTGCTGTTGAACCCTCTGCAACAAAAGCAGTAGAAGATTGTGATGTAGCACCAGCTTTTAATCTGGTATCTGACATTGCAGCTACAAGAGCGCCGCTACCACTTACTTGTGTTATAACAGCAGTAGGACTTACGCCATAAGCATAGATCATCCTCTTTTGCACTTCAACCATTTCAGCAGAAGTCATTTCTTTTAAGTCACCACTATCGTAATATAATAATTTTCTGGCCGCCATATTAAATAGCTCCTTGAGCAAATCCTGCTACAGAATTTTTAATTTTTCCATCTGATCCGATAATATTTATGACATTTCTTTGCATACCTGAGTGAAGGAATACCTCATCTTCACCAATGATATTATCGCCGTCAGTTTCATCAATGATATGAGGTCCACCAGCCGATCCTGTTTCTAATGTAATGAATGTACCTTCACCTTTACGAACAAGAGGTGCATATTCTGGCGTCGTTAAACGAATATCCTGATGCTGATAAAGAATTGCGCTATTTGCATTTGTGGAACTGCCATCTGTACCATTTAAAACAATACCATAACCAGCATGGGTGCCGGCACCATCTGTACCTCCACTTTCAATTGTAATTGCATCAGCTTCATCTATACCGATTACGGCATTCCCGTCACTATCTGCGCCCCAAGCAATCTGAGCACCATCAGATAACATAAAGATATCATCGCCCACAGAAAGGTCAGCAGCAATACCAGCACCGCCGGCCACTGTTAATGCACCCGTAGTGGAACTTGTAGAAGCAGTGGTTGATGAAACAACAGCCGTTCCAGAAACATCTAGGTTCGCATTAACATCCATAAGGGTTGCATTAACTTCTACTTCATCTGTAGCATTAATGTCTAGGACAGTCGCACTCGGAGCATTGATATATTGGCTGGCATCATTAAACTGGATTGCCATTGTACTGTTAAGTAACAATCCTGTATCATGAACATGTGTAAGAGTAACATCTTGATTTTCACCAAAATATATGATACTGGCATCTGCCAAGAATAAGTCTGACCATTCAAGTGAAGTAGAACCTAGTGCTTGTCCATCAGCAGAACTAGGTGTGTTTGCCGCTACTGCTCCCCATGTTAGTGTTCCAGAGCCGTCTGTTTTTAATGCATGTCCATCTGAACCATCAGTAAGTGGTAAAACATATGATATACTTGAAGAAGCATTACCCGCCTTGAATCCTGTATAGTGAGAACCAAGGTCTGTATCTTCGTAGAATCTTAATTCACCAGGCCCAGTAGCGCCATTTTGCAACCCCACATACGCCGCCGTTAAATCAATCTTGTCTGTTGCACCTAATGTTAATGCAGTTGCACTAGAACCGTGTATAAATTGTGAAGCGTCATTGAATTGTATTTTTCGTGTGCTGTTTAAAAGAACGCCTGTGTCAGCAACATGTGTAAGAGTAACATCTTGATCATCACCAAAATATATGATGCCTTCATCAGCAAGATAAAAATCAGACCATTCTAATGCAACAGTACCAAGAGCTGCACCATCAGCTGAAGGCGGATTACCATCAATAGTTACAGTACCACTTAGATTTGGAAGTGTAATGGTACGATCAGCAGTAGGATCGGTAACAGCCAGTGTCGTTTCGTAAGCATCAGTAGTGGCGCCCTCAAATATTATGCTGGTTCCATAAGTTGGATTTGCCTCAAGAGTGTTTACATCAGAACGAAGTTTATTAAACTCCAATCTAAACTCTTCAAGAGTTTGGTTACTTGAAATTGTTGATGCTGTAATGGCCATTATTATTTCTCTACCAATTCTATCAGAAGATTCTTAATTTCATGCATCTCTGACTTTAGAGTATTTATCTCTCTTGTGGTGTTCCTTATTTCATCTCTTTGTCGTTGAGCATCAACAGCTCTTTTCTTTGCAAGATCATAAGCGCCACGATTTCTATTGATAATAGCATGAGAACTTATTTCTCTTGCTAAGTTTTTGTTGTTTTCCACTTCTATATAATTTGTCATCTTATATCGCCAGCGCTATACATCGGAGTTCCTTAATTCTGGGCGGTTCTGCTGTATTCGTGCCTTGCATCACAATTTTTATCTGGAAAGAGATAAATTCATCCAAAGGTGTTCCGATACCATCATCAGTAACGCCAGCAGTATATACATATTGTTGGAAATTGTCCTTTGTGGTAGATGAAATTGTTGTATTATCTGGAGAACCGTTAGTGTTAAAACCCACATAACTCAAATCATCAAACTCTGATGCATCATCAGTTCTTAAAATCTTATAATAGGCCTTAATTTCTGATGTTGAATGCCGATGCCCAGCAAAGAATACTTTCAGTGCTGTCGCAGCATTTTCAAGCGTTACTTTCTTGGTTAGATAAATCGCAGCATTGTTATCGCCATCAGGATTAGTTGATGGTATATAATCACCAGCGGGATATACATCAGAAGAGGAATCAATATTATTCAGTTTATTACCAACCGCAATGAAACTCATTCGGCCGGTATCAATAACAGGTGACACATCACTATTATCTGAAGAAAGAGTACATTCTAATATCAAAGATTTATTACCAGCATTTTCATTAGTCTCATTAATTGTTGATGCAATCATGTATGGAGTATCATAATCCTTATTATCATTCAGATTTATAGAAATTGCATTGGCGGAAGTTGTTGTAGTAAAGGAAGATTGGCTTCCAGATGGACTTGTGGATGTCATCGGCCGTATTTTTGCTGTTATGGAAGTTGGTGGAACTTCTAATGTAGATACCACCGACATACCCGTATCATAACTAGCATTTTCAGTTGCCTTCACAGCATCACCACCATTTGTAGCCGTATCCGTCCCGCCCGAGATAGTCGGAGCACTGGTTAAGGAAACAGTATAGGAGTCGATGTTAATATTCGCAATCGCTGTATGTGTTTTATTAATTTCTGTAATCGGAACTTTGTGTAATATATAAAGTTCCACTTTAGTACCACTTGTATGAGCAACTGCACTAGTGCTACTTTGGGCTCGAGTGACACTGGAAACCGCCGTTCCACTAACCGTTGTATATTTCATAATCTCATCACCAATTTTAATCCACCACTGGCTACTGGAATCATATGCATATTTTCCAGTAGTATCATCAAAGTCTGTTCCTGATGCTAATGTCAGAGATGTTGAAGTTGTATCTAATGCAGCAGCCAGTGTTGTCTCAGCACCAGAAACAAAGCCTGATATTGTGACGTTATTGCTGGCAGAATACATTTGATGATTTTTATGATTAACAAACAAAGCAGTAGAACCATTTGTAAATACTAATGGATGTTCGTCCAACGTCCTTGATGGAACATCGTCATTATTTAAAGTTACAACACCACTACTACCAGTATCAAATGTAGCAGCTCTAATTATAAACTTTAAGTCTTCGGTTAGTGATGGGGCCCAAGTTCTATTGTTGTGACCTTTAAACAATACACCGATATGTGGTTGTTCAGATATTGTTCTGGTCCCACCGATTTCGGTTTCGCCCATTCTTGAAATCCACACTTTATATTCTGGTGTATTAGCTAAAAGTGCGAAACAATATTCAGTTTCGTGTTGTAAATAAATTGGCGAACTGAATGTAAAGGTAGTTGCGGTTGTGGCATCTAACGATGTTGAAATTTCAGATGGCGTTTTAACAATTCTACCAAAGGGTAGAATTTTGGGCCCGGGAAATCCAGAAACAACATTACGCACCTCCAGCGCCACGGGAAGTGTGCTATCCTTGTGCGAAAAGAAAATATCAACAGAAGTTATAAATCTACCAGTGCTGAAGTTTTGTTCAGTTGCACCAGCGCCTGGGCCTACAATGAATGTTTGAGCCAACGGGTCATGACCACAGTTACCATCGCTCTCATTCACGTCCGATCCCGGCGGCGGTGCGCTCGTAACTGAAGCCGTTTGAACGCTGGTACTTCCCGTGACAGATGTTTGTTGTAGAGTTGCGTTTCTTGTAGCGATAATTGTTTCTTGTTCTGTTTCTAAAATACCGACAGCCATATAATTAGTATTACCAGCCGTTTCGGGGTCTTTAGTCCGAACATCAGTAGAACTGGAAGTAAGTCTAAATTCAACTTCACCTGTTCTAAACTTGAGATTACCCGCAATTTTAGGATCAGGAATAGATAATATGCCGCTAATTCCTCCAGAAGCAGATGTAATCAAAGGCGTTGCAGCTGCTGGAACGCCACTTACATCAGCTGCATCTGTGGTAAATCCACTAGTTGGTGTAACATAAGCATTAACATTCTGTTTATCAAAGAACGCATAAAGTCTTATATTGGGATAAAAATCTGTTCCAGTAAAAGTAACATTTTTAGCGCGAACAAACGGAATAAATGCCCGTTGAATTACTTTTGTTCCCTGAGATTCCAAATCAATTTGGGCTACAACATCTGTTTGAATTCCGGTTCTTTGTAAATCAGTTCTGGATGTTGTCACAGTTCTTGTTCCACCGCCCGTCCTTGTTGTCGATGCGCCGGTGATGCCACTCCAAACTGTTTGCCATGCATTCCAAACAGTCCCAATGGCATCCTTATTTTCTGATGTGAAAGTATCAAAGTTTCCTTCTACATTAATAATAAGATCAGGTGCTACTTCTGTTTCAAACCACTCATCACCAGCAGGATCAAGATCAATTGATCCCACCCAATTAGAAATTAACACAGGCGTTACTCGTTCAACTCTTGATGCATATGGTTGTTCTTGAAAAACAACTTCCTCATATGGAAGAGTAATAAGATCGCCAGTTTTTTGATATCCCGCTGAGGTCCGAAGGCTAGTCGTAGATACTGATTCAATAAGGCCGATTCCTTTAGGAACAGCAGCAGGTCGCAGCTCATGCATTTGCATGTCTATACTATTTTTATAATCTTTATGTAAAGCATCACCAATCCTATGGCCGGAAAAATCATCAACAATAAATCCAGATTTAAATCTATTCAGTCCATTAGCATCTTGAATTTCAAAACTTTCAGCGTCCCTTTCAAGCATATTCAATGCAGTATAATACTCTACATGTTGAATTCGTTGATCCAACTTACCAATATCTTTCATAGTATATCGTCTATTTTTAACTCTTGATACTATTACATCTTTAGGTTTGAAGGTATATGCTGGGATATCCATTTCTGCAAGTTGCATCACATCATCTTTGACAGAAGGCATCTGTGGAGATTCATCTGAATATCCCTGTTTAAATTTAATCTTCCCACTCTTTTCTAAATAAAGTATTCCTCTATATGGAAGATAATATTCAAAATCACTCTGAATAAATGAGCCTGGTTTTATAAAATCAATCAAGGAAGAGCCGGTTCCATCAAACTGCCTATTATAAAAATCAAAAGAATTACCAGTAATTTCATCAACGGTTTCTATGTTAGCAGCTGCGCCGGCTATATCTTCTGCTCGAGGCCTGATATCAAAACAATCTTGTAATTTATAAAATCCGCTTGGTTTCGGCGCATCAGGATCAACCTTCGTTGCAGTATATGTTGGAATATCTTCATATGTCATTTGATTTGCTACATCAGTATATGAATCCACTGTAAAGAAGTCGCCAGTACCGTGTTCCATATAATGATATATGATTAAAAGTCTGCCCAGCGGAAGTCCAACCGCCGGCTTTCTTACTAGTCTAGAAATATCATAATAATTATCTCTTTGGCCAGTATCCAGTTCATATCTATTTGTGATATTAGTACTTCCGGCCGTCACAGCAGAAACGGTAGAAGTCGCTCCACTGGATTCTCCTGTAATTATATCTGATGCAGCAAACTGGGTTGTTGTTCCTCTTTTGAGAACATAAGATATCGGTGAAGATGTAGTAATAATAGAACCCGCAGCACCAGAAACCGAACCAGTAATTTTCTCGCCTTTAGTAAAATTACCACTAATTGTTCCAATTGTTAATGTTGGTGCAGCTGCATCGGTTCCTGTATCCTCCGAATCCAATACCGCAGCAAACTCAAAAACATCTGCTCGACCCAGAGAAATAGTTTTATCCGTTGGTCGCGTTCCATATGCATCTGTTGTTCCCGATACGACCTTACATTGCTTCATTAACTTAACAGTTTTTGCTTTGGCAGATGCAGATGATTTTAATATGGTTGCAATAACTTTTATCTTGGCACCATTACCAAATACTGCATTATTGGTGACTGTAATAGTAGATGATCCCCCACCAGAAAATCCAGTAGAGAAACTAACAATGTCACCCTGATTACCTGTTCCTCCAGAACCGGCAGTTAATATTGAAACGGTATAGTCTACTTCAGAATGAGATACAAAAACCTCATTTGCTCCCGCGCTTAGGGTTATAACTCCAACGCTGTTTGTAGTTGTAACAAACTGTCTCCTAAGATAATATGAAGTATCACTTGCACCAGAATTAGTAGTTGTTAAAAGAGTTTTAACAGTATCTTTGTTTAATTTAAATAAGCCAATATTTTTTTCAGATAATTTTAACTGTGATTGTTTTAGACTTGAACCTGTCCCGCCTGTTGCGCCACGATTGAGTCCCAAAGGAATTTTATCAACCTCTGCAATAATATTGTCTTCAGCATTTGCTCCATTAGAATCTGTTGCATCTAATAGGATAAAAGATTCCGTTGTTGCAACTGAATCCAAGACAATATCAGCAGTGAAATGTTCACCGGAATCATCATCCGTCATATGAACTTGACGAGCCTCAGAAACATTTTTAGTCACAATGGTATCAATGGTGATGTCTACATTACCAGAAGTCTCTACGATCTGATCTGATTCAGATGAATCTGATGCAGTAATTTTCTCACCAGTGGTAAATCTGCCAGAAACATTGGTTAAAATAACTGTTCCGGCCGATGTTCCATCAGCAAACACCCAACCTGTGGCACCAGAAGTAACACCCTTAACTTGAACACCACCATTGCTATGATTAGCTTCTAATGTTGGCGAAGGCGTTCCATCCAAAGTTAGAAATGTAAATGGCCGGAAATCAAATAAATACAATTTATAAGCAGAAGAAGTAGCACCCGCTGTGCCACTTGAATATTCCATTGTTCTTGCTCGGGCAATACCAATTCTTGTTCCTGAAGCAGAACCTCTTGTAGATGTTTCTGTGTCATAGATAGAAATTTGTTTATATGGGGTTGTTTCGCCACTTATGAAAGAAATATCAGGCGTTCCATATACATTTGTTATGTTAAGAAAATTCCCAACATCATATGTAATAATGCCAGCATTTATTGTGTTGAAATCTCTAGCTTTAGGTATATCAATAAAGGTACTGGTAGTTTTCTCAATTTCATTACCTCTAATATAAGCTTTACCCGGCGAAACCTGTAATGATAAAAGACTAGTGGAAGCGATATTACCATCATCAGTTGTTGCACCTGAATCATACACACCAATGTTTTCATTCAGAGTTACAGATTCTTTTGATTCAAACATGAAGGGACGGACAGTATAATCGCCAGATTCATCATAAGTTCGTCTGGCTAACGTATCCAGAATTGTTCCAAGTTGTGTTCTGTTCATAACAGAGGTAGCTCGGCCCCCCTTTATTTCCATCAATTCTATAAAATCAGAATCAGCAGTAGAACCGGAATCAAGTTTAGTTAAAGCTGCGGTAACTTTAAGACGATGAGCTCCCTTTGCTGCAAAATTTGATGTTCCAGTTGCATTATCTAAAAGAGATGTATCTGCCTCCGGCGTTACAAGAGTTTCGGTGACAGTAAACCCAACTCTGGCATTTACTGTTGACCCATTTATATATTTAGAAATAAGTATAGTTTCTTCATCAACTTCTACAAACCCACCACGAAGATAATAAACGCCCGGAGACATATGAGCAGCAAGACCAAATCCTGTTGGGCTTGTATCATAAACTTTTGCAGAAACAACATCAACGGAATATGAAGTGGTTCCATGAGTCACGCCGGCGGCAGATGAAAAAGTTTCACCATCAGCAAATATCACAGTAGATGATGTTGCATCTGTTGATTTATCTGTGCCTGATTTTGAGTAACGAACATAAAGTGTTGCTTGATCGGTTGATGTAGAAGCTTCTACATGTACCACCACAGCAGAAACGCCGCTGGTTGTTCCTGTTATTGTAGTGTCAAGATATTGAGTAACATCTATTGTTTCCCCACCATATGCGTTGTCAAGTTTAATAAAAGAAAATCGTCTTAAAATTGACAGACTGCCCGGTATAACCACACTACCTTCTTGAAAAACAAAATCCCCAATTTTCTCACTATGATTTCTAAGAATACTTTGTAGTTGAGTTAGTTCGCGAGCTTGAATTGCAAATGCTGGTCTGGCCAAAACTTGCTGAAAATTGTCTGATGGACTATAATCATCATGATATGGCGTTACATTTAAATTTGTTTTAAAAGGCATAGACTATAAACTCCCTACTTAGAATTCTATGATCAATTTGATATCTTCTGTTTGGTCAGATGCTCTACTAATAGGTTTACGATTTTCAATATAGATAATGTTACCGCTATCAAATGCTAATTCTGGGTTCGCATATCCATCAGTAAAGGTTATTGTATTACCACCCGCCAGAGTTACAGCAGTATCAGCACCGGCATCCGGCGTTCCAAACGCATTAGATGTTGATCCTGTCACCTTATAAGCACCACTAAAAGCAACATAGGCGCCGGTTGTTCCATTTGTACCATAGTCGCCAAACCTTTCTTGTTGATAATATAGAATATTATTACTGCTATCCCAATCCACCACCTTGCCAATCGCCGCTGTAGTTAGTTGTGATATTTTCTCATCAACATCAAATGTTCCACTGGTCGAAGTTAACTTTAAGGCATATGTCTGTCTGAAAGTTGATGCTGTAGCAACAGTAGTTGTTCCATAATCATACGGATCAGTTACCAAACCAACTCTGCGAAAATCATTAGCAGTTGTTATATCATCTCCCTCAGCCTGAGCTAGAGTAGCATTCATCAAAACATAATGACCGCCGAGTTCTTTAACAGCATCTGACCCATGGCCACCTTTAGGACTGATGACAATATCCACAGAACCACCAGAACCTCCGATTGCTGAAGCAGTTGTTAATGCTGCATCAGAAAATGTGTAACCAGAGGCCAGATTAACCGTTCCATAAGTATATCCCGCGCCCCCATCATGAATTGTAGTGTCTGTTCCAGATGTTAAACCAAATGATGTGATTGAATTACTGGCAACAGTTATTCTTATAATGGCGCCAGAAGAAGTTCCGGCACTTGTTCCATCACCATAAACAGCTGCATAATATGTTCCGTTGGTATAACTGGAACCAGCTGTGATTTTGAGAGAGGAAATTTTACCGTCAGCTGCTGCAGCACTTACGGTGCTATCGGTTGATATGGGTATAAAATCTGTACTAAGATATTTATCTACTTCTGAAGTAGTAAGTGAATATATGTATTGTAGTACATATCCACCCAACTCAAATGGTGATGTTGATTCAGAAGTTGGTGCAGAACCACTATAGGCGGTTCCACCATTATTATCAAGAACCTTATAAACTCTGAAATCTGTGGTCAAGAAATAAAATGTGGAATCATAAATGTTTGTTGCTCCAGAGGTTGCTGTATTAGAAGAATTTACATTATGATCATACTGGTCATAAGTATCTCCATTTGCCCAGTTACGCCGAGGAATCGCATAACTAATAAAGGAAGAAGTAATTTTTTTACCAGCAATCATATCATCCCAAACATAGAACTCTTCGCCGGGACCATCAGTTGGCGTAGGAGGAGATGTATCTGAACCACCTGTTGTTCCAGTAGTAAATGATGTAGCCTTACCTATAAAAAGGTAATATGTACTTGCCGAAGCTTCAGTAAATGATTCATAAAACTGACCGGCATTATGTTGCCTGAATTTTTCTGTTATGATTGCTGTCATGATTTTTTTCCTCGTTCTATTTATGCGCCAGCGGCATAAAGAGTTTTAAGTGTTGTTCCGCTAGAATTTTTAATTAATAATGTAACTAGGGTTTTTAATTGAGCGGCACCAATTGCGTCATCTGCCATATTTGCTTCTGCAACAGTGTCTGGTGAAATCATTGTTCCCGAAACCGTATCAGTATCGCCCGTTGTTACAACAGTTCCAGTAATATTAGGAAAGGTGATCGTCCGGTCAGCTGTTGGGTCCGTTACGGTGAGTGTCGTTTCATATGCATCATCTGTCGCACCTTCAAGAACAATAGTCGCACCTGTTGATGTTATAGTTCCTACAGTTAAATCACCCAGTGTGGTTGTACCAGCACCAAATGTTCCTGTTGTTACAAGATTCTCATTACCAAAATCAATTGCACCAGAACTATCTGTAATAGACCCAGCAGCAATTGCAAGAGTGCCGACAGCAAGACTTGAAAGGCCGTTTATTGTGGTCGATGTTAAGGTTGTAATAGTTGCAGATGTTTGCGTACCCCCAACCACACCAGATATTGTCGGACCTGTAATAACAGGACTTGTAAGCGTAACAACTGTAGCAGTTGAACTTATACCGCTACTAAGAGCGGTGGCATTACCTAAAAGAGTATATAGTTCAACAAAGTTATCATTAACTTTATCAGCACCATCTCTAAGATTATCTCCTGTGCCATCGTCAGCAACAGCCCCTAATCCAATTGCTTGATATGCCATTAATTTATACCCTTTCCGAAACTTTTAACTATTTATAATATTATTTATAACCCAAAATCTAGAAACCTTCTACCACATCATAAGTTTGAGAAGTATTATCATAAGTTGTTGTATCCGTGTTATCAAATGTTTCTGCTTGAAGGCCGGGCGGTAAGAATGGTGACGCACTGCCAAGAAGGCTGGAATATGTACCGTTTTCCCAATCTAAATAATTTCCAGCATTTGTGCTACTACCATCTGTCCCATTTAACAGAACATAACCATCATACTGTATTGGAAGATATAAGAATCTTTCTGTTTCTATTTTTCCACCCGCATCCGATAAATCAGAAGCTGTGCCATCAAGAACCAAATTACTTCCCGCATTTGAACTTGACCCATCAGTTCCATTCAAAACAATATCAAATGGATCATACTCATCCTGTAACTTAATATGTCCGTGGGGCCTTGTAAATATTTCTGTAGGCCTCACAAACGGCGAGAATTGGGAATTATCAAACCAATGGGCATCCGGTACTTTACCCGTACTACTTCCTACTTCTGCTTCAATCCTCTGAGATTCCAAAATCAACTTATAGCCAATTCCAACGGATGTGCCGCTTTCTAAAATAATATCTTGGCCTACACCCTCATCTATCTCATGTAGAATATTGTCACCAGCATTAGTAGATGATCCATCTGTTCCGTTCAAAATAATTAAACCAGAATTATCCTCCAAGATGCCGTAGGATATATTATTGTTCTCTAAAATGAAAGCTCCAGATGCTTCAGAAGCTTCCATGAGAATGAATATATCATCCCTATCGTCATGTGATTTATTTAATTCATCATATGTTTCATATAGAATACTTTCGTCGGCATTAGAACTAGATTCATCAGTGCCGTTCAATATCAGTTGACTTCCATCATCTAATGTTCCAAGACTATTATCTGAAGCCGAGCCATTCAGAAGTATTCTACCATAATCAGAATACCTGTCTAAAATCGTTTCCATTGACAGGAGATCAGGCCTAATAAAATCACTAATGGGTAAATTAATATCAACATTTTCTGATACAATTGTACCGCCAGCTGCATGTTCGCTCGCAATGTTGGCGCCAGCGTTAGAACTGCTTCCGTCTGTTCCATCCAAGAGAATCTGGAACCTTGAATTTTTATTGAAGTCTTTAAATCCAACACCAACGCCAAGATTATCAGAAGTTGCTTTCTCTAATGAAAAGGGTTCTCCTCCATGCTGCAGAACAAGTGGATCATGTGATGCGCTAACTTCAATACCATTTAATATAAGTCTATCTGTATTAATGGTTGGACCTCTTTTCCTTAACGCATCTTCTAACTGAATATTGCCAATACCAACTTGGTCGCTGAAAGGATTCAATGCCATATGACTGAGGCCTACCGTCACTACAGGCACCGTCTGAGGTAAATATATTTTGGTTTTTAATAGTCTGATAAAATTAACATCATGATCGACGCTCTTACTTCCTGCCGAAGATTCAGACATTAACACACCAGAAGAATCTTCAAGAGTAAAATTATCACCAAAAGAATCTTCAAAAGCAATATTTTGACTGTTTGTGAATATAGGACCATCAGCTATAGATACACTATAATCCTCAGAAATAATTCTTTCACCCGCCTCTGTATAGATATAAGGCCCTCTGATATTTGATACCGAGGCCTCTATTGTTATTGGTCCGCCTACTTCGGTTGTTATAGATATTAAAGCAAATGCATCCGTGACAATATTGTCTCCATCATTGTCACCATCTTCATGCATAACCCTGTTTCGTTTCCCTGTAGGGAAGTCATCAGTGCCATTTAAAACAAGACTGTTTCCATCTGCATCAATTAATTCATAAACACCAAGAGCTGTGCCAGACAATAAGAGAGCAGACCCAGCATTGGTAGAGTCGGAATCTGTACCATTCAATAAAATTGAACTATACGATCCTGTAACATCTCCGTCATCACTACCACTAGCATCGGTGCCATTCAATATAATATCGTCTCCAGCATCATCCTGAGAACCATCATCGGAAGCGGTTATTAAAATATTGTCGCCGTCATTAGCAAGACTCTCAAGAGAAATAACACCATCCAAATGTTCTAGAGTTATGCCGAAATTGGTTCCATCCATAACAAGTTTACTGTCGCGGACTGTGCCATTCTCTTGACGAAGCTCCTCAAAATAAGAACCTTCCCTATAGGTTTTTGGAATACCAAGTCTTTTCTGAATTTTAAGTTCAAAGATATCAGTCAATGTAGAAGCCAAAACAGGAGAATATGCCGCATCTGGAGCATCAATCAAACCTGATCCTGTAACTGGAATAGCTGCTGACATCAAACTAGAAAGTGAAATTTTACCGAAAGCTGCGAAGCCAGCGGGATGAACTGCCTTCTTTAATTGATCCATATAATTTGATAATGATTGACCAATTCTTATCTCATATGAAAAGTCTTGATAAAAATATCCATCTTGAACTCTGATAATATCTTCGGATATATGGCTATCTGTATTTTGATAAGAACCATCATCAGTAAATACAAAATCATTTAATATAGTAAGGTTTGGCACATTAGCAGCAATAATTGTTCCACTTCCGCCGGCGACAGATATTGTAGTCCCGACAAAATCAATGGCGCTCTCACTCACAATATTACTTCCAGCATTGGTTTCATCATCATCAGTAGCGTTTAATAATATATCACCAGCCAACATACTTTCTGGTTCATGTATAAGATCATCACCTAGTCTGTCATCATCGATACCATTAGCTAAACCACTTTCTTGAACGAGAGTATTACCTACTCTGTTAGAAGCAGATATTCCATCCAGTATAATATTATCACCAGCATTTGCGCTGCTGCCATCCGTACCATCAAGGACAAAGAAAATGGATGCGCTCTCTCCATTCACTATATTACTGTCCATCATAAGTTTACCAGAACCCGTACCAGTTTGTCCTAACACACTACCTTCATTAAGTAGAGGTTCACTTGCTTCAGATATAATTCTATCTGAATTATCCCCGGCGTGAGCTACTGTTTCTGCTTCATAGATATTATAGAAACCATTAACATCAGTGCCATCACTGTTTCCATCTATTCCTTCTAATATAAGAAATTCTTTTGTATTGGTTGTTGCAGCTGCGATAGAATCTTCTAAAAGAATGCCGTCAGTATTATCAACAGTCCGACTGAGATCATGAGAAACATTAGTCAAAACAGCAGGAAGGCCTTCTAATCTAAGATTATCACCAGCCCCCAGATAATTATTTACAAACGATCCTGTATTCGTACTGTTGCCCACTCTTTCAACCCATGAGCCAGAAAAGGCATTCATAACTATAGAACCAGAAGAATCTTCAAGAGTGATATTATCGCCAGTAGTAGCAGGAGTGAAAACTACATGACTAGAAGTGGTCTGATCATTTTCACTAGAAACTCTTGCCTCATCTTTCCAGCCACCATCTGTATATAACTGAATACCAGTACCATCTAATTGAAACTTATCTTGTCGTTGTTGTAAATCAGAAACAGCGGAATGAGGTTCATAAAGAATATCATCACCCTCATCTTCTGATTGTTGTATGAGTTTACTTCCAGCATTTGTAGAACTACCATCTGTACCATCCAAAAGAACTTCATCACCCGCATGTGTACTGCTTCCATCGGTTCCATTTAATAAAATTGAATCCCCTACAGCCGATCCTTCCAAAATAAGATACGGCCCGCGAGAAAGATAGTTAGTCATCAACAGATGCTTAGTCTCCCCATCAGTAAAGGCATCATCCATAGTGTCGGCACGTTTTTCTTCAAGATGAATTTTCGCATCTGAAATTGTGTCACTATTTTCTAAGGTGATTTATTCTAATGCCTAATCGTCATCATCTGTAATTATATTATCACCATCTTCTGTTATTAAATTGTATAATCTGGATTGTAGATTTACATCAGTAAGTCCTATACTTTTCCAA
>Ga0114993_10003846_pt1 | contig 15316 bp, 11 predicted proteins | sample ArcticOcean_MG_C_FD_87042 | JGI IMG/M metagenome (GOLD analysis project Ga0114993, IMG submission 87042) | Marine microbial communities from western Arctic Ocean - ArcticOcean_MG_CB2_150 | ecosystem: Environmental > Aquatic > Marine > Oceanic | place: Arctic Ocean: Canada Basin | collected...
AGGAGGAGGGCAGAGAACCGGATCGGACCTGCGCCTGGATATCTCCATCACCTTCCAGGAGGCTGCTTTTGGAGCCGAAAAGGAAGTAGAAGTCAGCAAGCATAACTCTTGCGGAACCTGCGAGGGCTCCGGGGCCAAACCCGGCCACAGGCCCCAGCCCTGCCGGACTTGCAGGGGAACCGGCCAGGTCATTCGCGCGCAAGGCTTTTTCAGCGTCCAGTCCACTTGCCCGGATTGCCGAGGCTCCGGCCAAATCATTACTCATCCCTGCACCGAATGCCATGGAGATGGTCAGGTTCTTAAAAACAAAACACTTTCCATCAATATTCCAGCGGGTGTAAACGATGGCGCACGCCTCCGGTTAAGAGGTGAGGGAGAAGCGGGACCCCAGGGCCTTCATCCAGGAGACCTTTATGTGATCATGCATGTCTCTGCACATGAATTTTTTCATCGGGAAGAACACGATATCCATTGCCGAATGAGTTTGACATTTTCCCAGGCGGCCCTTGGAGCGGAAATCCAGGTTCCCCTACTCGATGAAGGAAAAACACAAGTCATATCTGTTTCTGCCGGAGTGCAAAGCAATGATACCCACCGTATTTCGGGTGCCGGCATTCCACAATTGCGCGGACACGGTAGAGGCGACCAGATCATCCATTTCAATGTAGAAACTCCCAAACACCTGAACAAAAGACAAAAAGAGTTGTTCAAGGAATTGGCAGAAATAGAGGGTAATCCCATCAAAGAAACCCTAAAAGGATTTTTTCAAAAATTAGGCATATAGTTCTTTTTACCCCTGCCTGGACAGAAAAAATAACCCCCTCAATCCCCCTTATCAGAGGGAAGCAGACAGCGAAGATATGTCAAGCCGAGCTAATCGGTTGCCTGCCCATTTTGCTATTGCTCGCTGGCCCCACGCCTAGTGGATTAAGAATTTTTAATTTCGCATTAATGGATATTTAATTTTCAGGTTTTATTATTATCTAAGAAACCTGAAAAATAATTATCAAACACTTGTGTTTTCAAAAATTCAATAGAGTTGGAGGAATTCCATTATGGCTCGAAAATTTAAAACCGCATTTGCTCTGTTCATCCTATTGCTCCTTCCCCTTTCATATGGAATTGGAACTTCAGGTTTTTTCTCGGCGGATTCCGCATTTGCATTGAGCACCAAAGCTAACCCGGTAGGAACCAATCTGATCGTAGAGATTGCCAAGAAGCAGAACCCTGCTGTCGTCTTCATAACATCCAAAACAAAATTTCAACCGGCAAAGGGAAACGGCCGACAGTTCGCCCCTCCATTTAAGGGAGGACCTTTTACTCCTCCACCCCTGCCGGGAAACGGAGCCGGAACGGGATTCATCATTGACCATGAAGGATACATTCTGACCAACAACCATGTCGTAAAAGGTGCCGATACCATAAAAGTAACCCTGCAGAATGAAAAGGAATACGAGGCCCGGCTTGTCGGTTCGGACCCCAAAACCGATGTCGCACTGATAAAAATCGTCAAAAAAAATGGGGAACATATCTCCTTCCCGTTTATATCAATGGGCAATTCAGAAAAAGTGGAGGTGGGAGAATGGGTAGTCGCTATTGGCAATCCGTTCGGTCTATCCCATACCGTGACTACGGGAGTGATCAGCGCTAAAGGCAGGAATATTGGTAGCGGACCCTATGATGAGTTCATTCAGACGGATGCTGCGATCAACCCTGGCAATAGCGGCGGACCGCTGCTGAATATGGACGGAGACGTGATAGGCATCAACACGGCAATCTTTTCTGGCAGTGGCGGAAATGTAGGCATTGGTTTTGCCCTGCCCATCAATATGGCCAAAGCCATTCTCGGTGACTTGAAAGAGAAAGGAAAAGTCACACGCGGTTGGCTTGGAGTCATGATCCAGAGAATCACCCCGGAACTGCAAGAGTCTTTCAAGCTCAAAAATGCTAGCGGTGCCCTTGTCAGTGATCTCGTCCCCAATGGTCCTGCCGACCTCGGAGGAATGAAACGTGGCGATGTCATTACCCGATTTGATGGAGTGGAAATCGCTTCCATGGAAACGCTGCCCAAGCAGGTGGCATCGATAAAACCGGGGAAATCTGTGAAGGTTGAAGTGATCCGAGAAGGCAAATCCAGGATACTGGATATCAAGATAGAACCGATGAAGGAAGAAAAACCAGCCTGAGAAATTCCCCTAGCCTGCATAGGCAGGCTTCTCCGGAAAGGGGACTGTTTTGTCAAGGGCAGTCCCCTTTCTAACTTTTTTTATTCATAAAAATTTATTTTAAGAACTGGCTGTGTGGAAGCTGTGTAGCCCCCATGAGGTGAAGGTCTACTGATCTTGCGGCTTCACGGCCTTCTGCAATGGCCCAGACCACCAGCGACTGCCCACGGGTCATATCCCCGGCGACAAAAACTCCATCCACACTGGTCATTTTCTTATCGTCACAGGCTACGTTTCCACGCGCATCCAGTTTCATACCCAACTCTACAAGCATGCCTTCATGGATGGGATGAACAAAACCCATTGCCAGCAGAACCAGTTCAACATCCATTTCAAACTCTGATCCGGGAACTTCCCGCATTTCAGGACGGCCCGTTTTAGGATCGGGAGCACCAAACTCGATTTTTACCCCATGAATCTTGGAAACCTTACCCTCTTTGCCTGTAAACTTTTTAGTGGATACACAAAATTCTGTAATCTTGTCTTTCCCTTCATGCTCATTCGCTTCTTCATGCGAAGAAGAAACCCTGAATATTTTTGGCCATTGCGGCCAAGGGTTGTTTTCCGTTCTTTCCTGGGGAGGCTCCTGTAAGAGTTCAAACTGATAGACATTTTTAGCGCCTTGCCTGAGTGAGGTTCCCACACAATCCGAGCCGGTATCTCCACCCCCGATAATCAAAACATTTTTATCTTTGGCAGTAATAGATATTTCTTCAGGAATCGTATCGCCCTCATTGCGCTTATTCTGTTGAGGAAGAAAATCCATGGCAAAATGAATGCCTTTGAGGTCCCGGCCTTCTACGGGAAGATCCCGTGATTTTTGGGAACCACCACAAAGAACCACCGCATCAAATTCGTTTTTCAATTCGTTGGCCGATTTATCGACACCAATGTTAATTCCTGTCTTGAAAATAACACCCGATTCTTCCATCACCTTTAACCGGCGTTTAACAATTTTTTTATCCAGTTTGAAGTTGGGGATACCATACATCAGGAGTCCGCCAATACGATCATCTTTTTCAAAAACAGTAACCTCATGGCCTGCCGTATTGAGCTGATCGGCACAAGCAAGTCCCGCCGGCCCCGACCCTACAATCGCTATTTTTTTTCCTGTCCGGGACTTAGGCTTACGCGGCTTGATGAACCCCATCTCAAAGCCTTTTTCCGCGATCCTCTCTTCGATTTTACAAATCGTAACCGCCGGTTCAGTGATACCCAGCACACAAGCACCCTCGCAGGGAGCCGGGCAAACACGCCCGGTAAATTCAGGAAAATTATTGGTCTTCTGTAACAACTCGACCGCCTCCTGGTACCGGCCTCGATACACCATATCGTTCCAGTCCGGAATCAGGTTTCCCAACGGGCAACCCGATTCACTCTGACAAAATGGAACGCCACAGTCCATGCAACGAGCTCCCTGTTGCCGATATTTTTCTTCCGGAAAAGGAGTGTAGCACTCCTTCTGGTCCTTGAGCCGCTCCTCAACAGACCGGCCTGACGGTGTCTCCCGCCCATACTCCATGAATCCCTTTATCGCACCCATTTAAGCTTTATACATCCTTTCTAGAAGTTACCTTCAGGCAACCAGCACTTCATTTTTTCTTTTACGTTCTTCCAGTACCCTGCGGTAATCTGTCGGATAAATTTTGACGAATTTTGGCAGGGTCTCTTCCCACTCATCAAGCACCTTTTTAGCAACACGGCTCTGCGTGCTCTGAAAGTGTTCCTCAATCAAGTCCTTCAATTGTTGAACATCTTCGGGTTCTTCAACTGGCAGTAGATCAACAATACTTTTGTTGCAATGAATGGGAAACGTATTATCCCGATCCAGAACATACGCCAGCCCTCCACTCATTCCGGCGGCAAAGTTTCTACCTGTGGAACCGAGAACCACAACTATTCCACCCGTCATGTATTCACAACCATGGTCCCCCACTCCTTCTATCACTGTCTGGGCTCCGCTGTTGCGCACGGCAAAACGCTCTCCCCCAATTCCTCGGAAAAAAGCTTTCCCTGAAACAGCACCATAAAGAACCGTGTTTCCTATTAAAATATTTTCTTCCGGAACGAGAGTGGAGTCCTTTGGCGGATAAATAAATATTTTACCGCCCGACAAACCTTTTCCCACATAGTCGTTGGCATCACCGGCAAGACCAAAGGTTATTCCCGGCGCAAGAAAAGCCCCGAAACTCTGGCCGGCAGAACCCGTAAAACCAAACTGGATCGTATCCGCTGGCAATCCTTCTTCCCCATGTGCTTTAGAAACACGGTAACTGAGCATCGCCCCGGTAGCCCGGTCGGTATTAAGAATGGTGAAATCTCCGTAGACCTGGGTTTTCTTTTCGAGGGCCAACTGGCTTGTTTCTATCAGCTTATGATCCAGTGCATTATCCAGGTCTCCGCTTAAATCCTGGGTGCAAATATTTCTCAACGCCACCTTGTCATCCACATCAGGTTTAAATAAAATTTTACTCACATCCAGGCCACTTGCTTTCCAGTGGTCGACCACTTCTTCTCCTTCAAGCAGCTCTACTTTGCCAATCAGGTCAGCGAATTTTCTGATACCCAGTTGCGCCATGATTTCCCTGACTTCTTCCGCAATGAAGCGAAAGAAATTAACGACATAATCTGCCTTGCCGTCAAACTTTTCCCTGAGAGACGGGTTTTGTGTCGCAATCCCTACTGAACAGGTATTGAGATGGCATTTTCTCATCAATATGCAACCCATAGTAATCAGGGCCGTGGTGGAGAACCCGAATTCATCGGCACCCAAAATTCCGCCGATCACAACATCGCGTCCTGTTTTGAGTTGCCCGTCCACCTGAACGCGGATGCGCCCTCGAAGATCGTTGAGTATAAGAATCTGCTGTGTTTCAGAAAGCCCCAGTTCCCAGGGAAGCCCAGCGTGTTTGATCGAGGTCTGAGGCGAAGCTCCTGTTCCACCATCGTGTCCAGCGATCAGTACCCCTTCCGCACGTGCTTTGGAAACACCCGCCGCAATGGTACCCACACCCGCTTCTGCAACCAGTTTGACACTCACCCTGGCATCGGGGTTGGCATTATGAAGATCGAATATCAATTGCTGCAGATCTTCTATGGAGTAAATATCGTGATGGGGTGGAGGAGAAATCAAAGCCACACCCGGAGTGGAACTCCGTATCATAGCGATGTACTCGCTGACCTTATGCCCCGGCAATTGACCCCCTTCACCAGGTTTAGCACCCTGGGCAATCTTGATTTGCATTTCATCGGCATTGGCCAGGTAAAAACTGTTCACCCCGAATCGTCCTGAGGCAACTTGCTTAATTTTACTGCGACGGTCATCCCCGTTCACATCTAAGGTATAACGGGCCGAATCCTCGCCGCCTTCACCGGTATTGCTTTTTCCACCCAGCCTGTTCATGGCAATCGCCAGTGTCTCATGGGCTTCGCGGGAAATCGAACCGATAGACATGGCGCCGGTACAAAAACGTTTGGTAATCTCTTCTGCAGGCTCCACCTCTTCAATAGGTATCGGTGTAGTCTCTTTAAAATTAAAAAGTCCCCTTAAAGTGCACTGTCGGGTGCTTTCTTTATCGGCATGCTGGGAAAACTTTTTGAAGGTCGCATAATCATTGGAGCGGGTGGCGTGTTGCAACAAGCCGATAGCATGCGGATTGAGCATATGTTTTTCTTCACCGCGGCGCCAATGGTAATCACCACCAAGATCCAGTTGCGAAAAAAGTTCACTACTAAAAGCCCTTTGATGCCTTGCTAAGGCCTCCTTAGCCAGTACATCGAGATTCGCTCCGCTCACCCTGGAGGAAGTTCCGGTAAAGAGACGTTCGATCACATCATCGTTTAATCCAACGGCTTCAAAAATCTGCGCACCGCGGTAACTTTGGATCGTGGAGATTCCCATTTTCGCAATGATTTTGAACAGGCCCTTTCTTGTTGCCTTGACAAAGTTATTGATCGCCGTGTCCATATCCTGCTTTTCGACATACATCGCCTCGTTTGCGATCTGCGCTACCGTTTCATAAGCCAGGTAAGGATAAACAGCCCCAGCACCATAACCAATCAACAAGGCGAAGTGCATCATCTCCCGGGCTTCGCCTGTTTCCACAATCAGTCCCGCCCGAGTACGAGTTCCCTCACGCAAAAGGTGGTGGTGCAAACCAGCGGTAGCCAGGAGGCTAGGCAAAGTAGCGTGACCCGCATCGATTCCTTTATCAGATAGAACCAGAATGGTGGCACCTTCTTCGATAGCTTGCGAAGCTTTATGACATAACGAATCCAAAGCCCGTTCCACACCTTTTTCTCCTTCAGAGACAGGGAACAAGGTGGAAAGTACAACGGTCTTTAAATCTTCCTGGTCGAGGTTGCGGATTTTCTCCATTTCTTTCCCGCTAAGAATGGGATGCTCGACTTTTAATTTTCGGCAATGTTCAGGGCTCTCATCCAAAAGATTTCGCTCTTTTCCAAGTGTCGCTTCCATAGACATAACAAGTTCTTCTCGAATGGAGTCGATGGCCGGATTGGTCACTTGAGCAAAGAGTTGTTTGAAATAATGGAACAACAATTGCGGCTTTTGTGACAGAACCGCAAGCGGTGTGTCGTTACCCATCGAGCCGGTAGCTTCCTGTGCGGTTCCAACCATGGGAGCCATGATAAACTTGATATCTTCGACGGTATATCCAAACGCAGTCTGACGAGTCAAGAGGGAATCATAATCCGGCTCGAACTTGTAATCGGTCTCTGGCAAATCCTTGAGGTCAACCTGGTTTTCTTCTACCCATTTTTTATAAGGTTTTTGCGTTGCAATTTTGGCTTTCAATTCTTCATCAGAAATTATGCGGCCTTCATTAATATCGATGAGAAACATTTTCCCAGGCTGCAACCTTCCCTTGTAAACAATATCGGCTTCTTCCACCGGCACCACTCCCACTTCGGAGGCCATGATGACCAGCCCGTCTTTGGTCACATAATAACGAGACGGTCGCAAGCCATTCCGGTCCAACACGGCACCACAGGTTTCCCCATCGGTAAAAGCGATGGAGGCAGGACCATCCCAGGGTTCCATCATGGAAGCGTGGAATTCATAAAATCCGCTCTTGTCTTCGTCCATCGTCTCGTGTCCACTCCACGGTTCAGGAATCATCATCATCATGGCATGGGCTAAAGACCGGCCGGTCAGGAACAACATCTCCAATGCCTGGTCAAAATCCGCCGAATCACTGCCACCCGGAGCAATGACGGGAAGGATCATATTGATGTCTTTAAATAAAGGCGATTCAAACATCGACTCACGGGCACGCATCCAGTTCTGGTTTCCCCGAACCGTATTGATTTCGCCATTGTGTGCAATGTAACGGAAAGGCTGAGCTCGGCCCCAGGATGGAAATGTATTGGTACTGTACCGGGAATGGGCTAACGCCAAAGCCGAAACCATATCCGGGTCTTTAAGATCCAGATAATAGGTCTCCAGTTGCGGAGCCATCAACTGCCCCTTGTAAATCAGGGTCTTGCTGGAAAGACTGCAGGCATAAAAGTTTTCGTTATTATCATTGAGCCCGGCCCGACGCACTCCCCATGCAGTACGTTTACGAACACAATAAAGCCTTCGTTCAAAAGCTAACTGGTCTTTAATATCCGCTCCCGCACCAACAAAAATCTGTTTGATAACCGGCTCAACAGAACGGGCCGTCACCCCGATCGTTGTATTATCTACCGGAACATCCCGCCAACCCAGAAGTTCCAAACCCTCGGTGACAACCGCACGTTCCATGATTTGTTGGCCCTGTTCCGTATCCTTGCCTGAAGGAAGAAAAACATTTCCCACGGCATATCGCCCGGCCTCAGGCAACTTGATCCCGGCTTTTTCGCTCTGTTTTTGGAAAAACAGGTGCGGAATCTGGATGAGAATCCCGGCACCATCGCCTGTTGCTGAATCGGAACCACAGGCCCCGCGATGCTCCAGTTTTTTGAGGATTTCCAGTCCCTGGGTAATGATTTCATGGGACTTTTCACCCTTCATATTCATGACAAACCCCACCCCACAACTGTCTTTTTCGAAGGCGGGATCATAAAGTCCCTGTTTTTTTGGAAAAGCGGTCATATATTCCTTAACTCATTGAATTTAAAATGCCTTTTAACTCCCACAAACACCGAAAATTCAAAGATTTTCAATGCAGAAACTTCCTAAAAAGCAAAAGTCGTGCCTGTGGGAAACCCTTGATATTAATGGGTTTTACAGAAGAACTGATAAATAAATATATATATTATACACAATAAAGTGTATTTTTTTAATAACTAGTGTAAATTATTGCGTCTAAGGCAAATAGGTGTTGAGAAGGTTTTTAACGCTATTATAATTGAAATGCTGGGTAAAGTGACGGATTTCCCACACATCTGCCATAAAAAGAGTTTTCCGCCACTCGGCGTGTGGCGGTTATATTCTTCCCTGGCCTTCCTGCCCCGAATGGGGTATCACGCTGGCGCTGGCCTTTAATTAGCTGTATTTATTTCTCAGATTAACGCTATAATGAGGGCGTTTCTTTTTCGATCTGGCTCATATAAGCACTATTTTGATGCCGTATTAAAGCATTCTGCCTCAGGTTGGAATTTTTAACTCCGCAAAGTTTTGAGCCAGGAAATATCATTTCCCTCATTTTTTAAGTAGTTATTGTTTGTTGAATGTTAGTATATTTTATAACCCATTAAGCTAGGCCCACAATGATCGTCGATGAAATAATGACCCGCAAGGTCATCACAATTAAATCTGGGGACACTCTTTACAACGCTCAGGGTTTGATGGTTAAGAACTCCATCCGCCATTTACCGGTCGTCCAGAAAAAACAGCTTGAGGGCATTATCACGGAAAGCGATATCCGCGGGGCCTTTGTTCAAAACAATAACGGTTCCTCCAAGGTAATGATTCTCGATCCGAAGAAAATGAAGGTTGCGGATTTTATGACCCGCGATCCACAAACCGTACAACCAGGCACCAACGTAGAGGACGCAGCCCTCTTGATTTACCAAAAGAAGATTGGATCGCTTCCAGTTGTACAGGGCGATAAGTTGGTGGGTATCATTTCCATTCTGGATATGTTGGGATTGTTCATAGATTTGATGGGCATCATCCATTCGAGTTCCAGGGTGGATGTCATCATGGGGAAGGATCCCAAAAACTTTGAAGCCGTATCCAAGATCATCCATGACCACGGATTGAATATCATCAGTGTGGGCATGTCCTCCTACGCGAAAAATAAAAAGAAACAAGTCTATTTTTTTCGCCTGGACCTATGTGAGACAGCCTCTCTAGTCAAAAAACTGGAAAAAGCCGGATTCAAGGTACTAAACGCCATTGATTGAGGTCCGGTTTTTAGAATTTCCCTCTTCCTGATTCCAAGAAATTTCAATTCTGGCCTTTTAGGTTGGCACCCCTTAGCAGGGGAGGCAGATAGCCAAGGCTCATCAAGCCGAGAGCATCGTTGCTCGCAGATAGAGTTATTGCTCATCGGCCCCGCGCCTAGTGGTTGGAATTGTTTTTAATAAACTTTATAATACTTGAAGGATTCTTTAACTTTGAAAGGAGATTTTATAGTCATGCAACCTGAAAAACTCATTATCTTCGACACCACGTTGAGAGACGGAGAGCAATGCCCCGGCGCCAGCTTGAATATCAAGGAAAAACTTGAGATCGCCCGGCAACTAGCTCTGTTAAAAGTGGATGTGATCGAAGCGGGTTTTCCGGTTGCTTCTCCAGGAGACTTCGAAGCAGTCAAACAGATTGCCGAAGAAATTCACGGTTCGACCATTGCTGGTCTTTCGCGTGCGCTCGAAAAAGATATTGAGGCAACGGCCCGTGCTTTGGAAAAAGCCGAATCACCGCGTATTCACATTTTTCTATCTACCTCAAAAATCCATCGTGAGCATATGGTTGAAAAAGCCAAGGAAGAGATCATCGAAATGGGAGCGAAAGCCATCCGCTTTGCACGCAAATATTGCGACGATGTGGAATTCTCTCCCATGGACGCGACCAGAACGGAAAAGGATTTTCTCGCCGATGTCACACGTGAGGTTATCAGTGCCGGGGCCACAACAGTCAATATTCCCGACACAGTGGGATACACCGTTCCGGAAGAGTTTGCGGAGCTCATCCGCTATTTAAAAACAAATGTTCCTAATATCAACAAGGCCATTATCAGTGTGCATTGCCATAACGATCTCGGGCTCGCGGTTGCCAACTCTCTGTCTGCGGTACAGGCGGGGGCAAGGCAAGTGGAATGCACTATCAACGGCATTGGTGAACGGGCCGGAAACGCCGCCATGGAAGAAGTGGTCATGGCTATCAGAACTCGAAAAGATTTTTTTAGCCACGTGTATACAGGAATCGAAACCAAGCATATCCAGCCCTGTAGCAAACTGGTCAGCAGTTTGACCGGCTTCTTTGTGCAACGCAACAAAGCCATTGTGGGAAAAAACGCTTTCGCGCATGAGTCAGGCATCCATCAGCATGGGTTCCTTAAACGTAAGGATACCTTTGAGATCATGGACCCCAAAGATGTCGGCGGTGAAGAATCGGAACTGGTGATGGGCAAACATTCGGGGCGTAGTGCTCTCCTGCACAAGGTTCAAGAGTTGGGATACAACCTGGAACAGGATGAACTGGACGAGTTATTCAAGGAGTTCAAAGTTCTTGCGGATGAAAAAAAGGAAATCTTTGAGGACGATCTGCATACACTCATCCAGAAACAGAAGTTTTCGGAAGAACAGCTGAACACCTATGAACTGGGTTCCTTGCAATGCGGCTTTGAAACCGGAAAAGTGCCCCAGGCCACAGTGGTTCTGGTCAGCCGCGATGGGAATGAGCATTCTTCCAGCGCAAATGGCGATGGTCCGGTGGACGCGATTTATAACGCCATCGACAAGATCACAGGTCTTAGTTGCAAGCTTCTGGACTACCAGGTTATGTCCAAAACCACGGGACAGGATGCTCAAGGAGAAGTAACCGTTCGCGTTCAGCATGAAAAAAGGGAAGTATTAGGAAAGGGCGTGGGAGTCAACACGATAGAAGCCAGCGGAACCGCCTATTTGAACGCAATCAATAAATTTCTTATCAAATCAAAATCCGGACCGGTTGAAGGCAATGAATTGCCGGGGCCGTGACCGGCACCATTAGATAACTCCCCTTCCGTTTAATTCGGTAGGGGAGTTTCTTTTAAATATCCAGCACTGGAGGGTGTTATCTCCAAACGGGACACATTATTTGATCAGGCTACAGCCAGCGGGCCTTTCGAATTCAACGAATCGGTGGCGAATGTATTCGAAGATATGTTGGAACGCAGCGTTCCAATGTATCAGGAATGTCAGTCATTGGCAGTGCACTGGTGCGCTCAATTTGCCAAAGCGAACACCTCCGTCTACGATTTAGGCTGTTCCACGGGAACCCTGCTTCTTAAGCTGGCCAAATCGGTAGACAAAAATAAAGGAATTGCCCTATTTGGCATCGACAACTCTCAAGCCATGTTGGAAAAATCCAGAAAAACGTTCAGGGAATCACCGATCTCCTGCGAATTCATTGAAGCAGATTTAAATCATGACCTTTCCATTCAAAACGCATCAGTGGTAGTGATGAACTATACCCTGCAATTTGTTTTACCGGAAAACCGGGTTCTGCTTTTAAAAAATATCTATGAAGGATTATTGCCCGGAGGGTCCCTCGTTCTCATCGAAAAGATAAAAAGCGGTATTCCTGCGCTGGATCGTACTTTCATCGAATTTCACCATCAGTTTAAACGCGACCAGGGCTATTCCAATCTGGAGATATCCAAAAAACGCGAGGCCCTGGAAAATGTGCTCATTCCCTGGACGGTGGAGGAGAACCGGAACCTCATCAAAAAGGTGGGCTTCCCAACGGTTGACCTGTTTTTCAAATGGAACAACTTCGCTGGCTTTATTGCGTTAAGATAGAAACTATTGTATTCTTAGGAGCTGATTTTTCAGCTTGCAAACAGGCGATTACCAGCATAATCGAGGTTTTCTAATGCCGCATTACGATCACACATGCGAAAAATGTAAAAAAGATTTTGTCATTGAAATGAAAATGTCTGAAGTGGATAAGAAAAAGGTCTCCTGTCCGGAATGTGGGTCGAAAAAGGTTTCGCGCAACGTGACCAACAATACATTTTGGAGCGAAAGTATCGACCGCTACAACTACTCAAAAACACAAAACGATTAATTCATAAAAATATGCTTACCGAAGTCCTACCTGCTACAAAAAATTTTCCTGGACGATTTGGCGAACTGGTCCAATTCCCCTTACAACGAATTCATATTGAGTTGACCAACGTCTGTAACTTTGACTGCACCTTCTGTCCGAAACAGGAGATGACCCGTCATTACGAGTACATGGAATTTGAAAAAGTCTGCGGAATCATCGACGAAATCGCCGAATACAAGATGGCAGAAAAAATCACCTTTCACGTCATGGGCGAACCGTTCATGCATCCCCGGTTTTTCGAAATTCTCGAATATGCGGCGCAATTGGGAGTAAAGACAGGGATCACCACCAACGGCACTTACCTCGATGAAGAAATGGGAATAAAACTCGAGAAAGTTACCGCATCTCAAGTGAATATTTCATTACAGACCCCGGATGAAGAGTCTTTTAAAACCCGGAAATCCAGGCGGATGAAATTCGACGAATACCATAACCGGATTCTTGCATTCATCGGCACCTGTCTCAAACAGGAAAAACCGCCAAAAATTAAAGTGCATTTCCTGAACACTACCATCAAGACGGAAGTTCCTGGCGAAGACTGGAGTGTCGGCACCATGAGTGTCATTAACAACACCAAGGAACTTAGAAAAACGTTTCGTTATTGGGCAAATGAAGTCCACAAAATCTGCCCCCCCTTAAGCGAAGAACAGAAAGCTGCAGTAGAAAAGAAGATAAACAAACTCTCCTCCTTTAAATGGAACGTGGTGGAAGTCGCACCAAATATTTTTTTCGAAACATATATCCTGAACACCTGGGGCAATGCGTTTGCCGAGGGCGGCAATGTTGTCCCCTCTAAGACCGGCTATTGCAGTGCACTGAGTGACCACTTCGCCATTCTGGTCAGCGGCGACTTGATTTACTGCTGCGTCGATTTTGACGGAAAGACAGCAGCCGGGAACGTGTTCGAAAATCCCATCACAGAAATCATGAATACCCAGCCAGTTATCGATGCCGTAGAAGGATTTCAAAATCTAAAAGTAGTACACCCTCATTGTCAAAAATGTCTGGGAGGGAGTACTTGGTTTAAATCGGTAGTAAATCGATTCGGTTCAATCATTATCTGGAAATACCTCAAAAATTTCTTCTACAAAAAAAGCTAAAAACAGTCGGGATGTAGCGCAGCCTGGTAGCGTACCTGCTTCGGGAGTAGGGGGTCGGAGGTTCAAATCCTCTCATCCCGACCAGTAAAATCAATGGTTTAGCCGATTTCGGCTAGGCCATTTTTGCTTCTGGATAGCACTGTGGATAGCATTTCAGCGGGATATGGGGGCTTTACAGGCATCTGGGGATGGATAGCAAGAGCCAACCAAGAAAAGAACAGGACATTTCTTTCTTTACTTAGTGTACCCTTTTACTGCTTGTCTGAAATAATACTCAAGGAGCTTGATAGCAATGGCTATTACACGGGTCTGGATTGAGGATGGCTGTGTTTCATGTGGTTTGTCAGAATCTAATTGTCCAGAGGTTTTTAAGGTTAAGGATAAAGGCTCGACAGTGATAGAAGGTGTGGACTATTCACCGTTGGAGGCAAAGATCAAGGAAGCCGCCGAGATGTGTCCTGTTGAAGTGATTAAGTATGAGGAGGATTAATACAGGGTGAACGACCCATACTGACAAGCTGGAATCCGTCAAATGCTCTTTTAGAGTTCTCCCCCCAACCTGTAAAAACCCTTGGCGATCACAAGAACGAAGAGACATATTGAACCCAGCCCCACCAAAGCCTCACCACCTGATCCCCCCAGACAAGAAGGGTAAGCATAATTGCTGTCACGAATTTATCTTTGGTGGTCATATGATCTGATAAAATTTGTAAGAAGAAAGTAAAGTTATGATAAACATATGAAAAGGAATGACTCGATGAAGGAACAAAAAAAAATTTTAAGAGTCCGCCTAGCTCAAAGGGTTTAATGAAGTTAACAAAAGATCAGCTTATAAAAGTTCTTGATGATTCTAAAATCTTCAATCATTTTACTCGAGAGGAAAAACTGCTTTTATGCAAACTATCAAACCAACTCGTATTTAATAAAAAAGGTGAATATGTCCTCCATGAAGGTGAAAAAGGAACATCCCTTTTCATCCTGCTAAAAGGGGAGGTTGTTATAACAAAGAATATTAATAAATCAATAACCTTAGCAACCCTTGGTCCGGGAGAGATTTTTGGAGAAATATCTGTATTTTTACATCGCAAAAGAAATAGCAATTCAATAGCTAAAAAGGACACGGTATCACTCGAGATAAATATGCCTTTACTGCAAAAGATGGGTGAAGTTATGGAAAAGAAATTTTATAGGCTTGCAGTTGAAACTCTGGCAATAAAATTAGATCGCACAAATGACGCTTTGGTGGAAGTCAACAATGCACTCTTGAAGGCTAAAGATTTTTCAATTGCGGATTTGCATGGTAATTTATAACCTTGGTAGTGCAAATAGTCATCCATGTTCCTCCTTTTCACTGTCTCCATTGAGGTGATCGCTTCCGGCACAAACTCATAAACGTCCCAACCGCACAACTGGGCCGTGTTTCTCTTCTCACAATCAGAACTGACCCCGTAGCCCCGATTGTGCCGCCCCCGTTGCCAGACTGATCCATGACACTCAATCCCAATCCTCTGGTACGGGTAAGCAAAATCAAGCCTCCACGAAAACCCTCAATAGTTCCTTCAATAATTTTCCCTGCGTCTTCTAAGCCGATGTATCTTCCTTTTTGATACAAACTTGCCATGGCAATGCCCCTTCTTACTCCCGAATGATATGGCGAGGCAGATTCGGGAGTGGGGCCTGTCACGCTTTAGCAGTACTTGTATTCCGCCCTGAAAGTTGTTGGTTAA
>Ga0114993_10003853_pt1 | contig 15289 bp, 13 predicted proteins | sample ArcticOcean_MG_C_FD_87042 | JGI IMG/M metagenome (GOLD analysis project Ga0114993, IMG submission 87042) | Marine microbial communities from western Arctic Ocean - ArcticOcean_MG_CB2_150 | ecosystem: Environmental > Aquatic > Marine > Oceanic | place: Arctic Ocean: Canada Basin | collected...
AACGACGAACGCCTCGCCGTACTGCCAATGTTCATCGACTACTACAATTACCGACGACCACACACCAGTCTCGACCGTCTCCTGCCAGCATAAAGGCTGTATACAACGTCTTAGAGAAGTACACCTACACGCTCTCACAAGTACCGTCATTCCCGAGTAGTCGGGAATCCAGAATCGTGCGGTTGCGCTAATTAGGCCGGCCGGAGTGCTGGCCGGGAGATCCTTCGCTCGACTCAGGATGACATTATTGGCGTACAGATCGCTGAATAACAAAAGACAAACAAAGAGGCCGGTCCCAATCAGGGCCGGCCTCTTTCGTTCAAATCGTTAACCGAAAACCGAGCTTTAGTCGCGCGCCCAGATCGTCTCGTACTGTCCGCCCTTGATCAGCGCCGTCAGCTCCTGGCTCTCCAGGGCTCGGAGCTCGTTTAGAGCGGCCTCTGCTGAGGCTACGGCGTCAGTCGAGCCGGTCGACTCGATGCGCTTCATCACCCGTGCCCATACGCCGGACCGCACCATGTTCTCCACATAGATAGGCCACGGTATGGCGACGATCTCGGTCGCCTTCGGGAGATGCGGGCGTGCGCGCTTCAGGCTTCGGAGCCGCTCATGCAGCCCGCGTGCCATCGGCAACACCCTGATATATGGGCCGTCTTCAGGCCCTTGCCTCATATCGAGGACGAGTGATCGCCTCAGACGAGGGAAAAAGAAAGAAAGCGTCGGAGCGCTGTCGATGTGCCCAACAATGGCGTCAATATCCAAACCGAATTCGCGGTCCAAATCGCCACCCTACCTTTCGAGTATCTCCGGCGAGTCGAAGCCCTGCGGCCCACTCACCGGTGCTTTGGGGGTTAGTTAACCTGCGAGGTCCCGTACCGTGGCCGTGAATGCCGGGAGAACCTTCTCCCAGTCTCCAATGACACCGAACCGTGCTGACTTAAAAATGTTGGCGTCGCCGTCCTTGTTGATGGCCACGATGTTGCGTGCGCCGGACAGACCTGCCATGTGTTGCGATGCGCCGGAGATACCGACGCTCAGGTATACGGTTGGCTTGACGCTCTTGCCGGTCAAACCGATCTGATAACTGTGGTCGACCCACCCTGCATCGCAGGCAGCGCGAGATGCGCCTACCGCTCCGCCGAGAAGGTCTGCCAGTTCTTGAAGCTGCTCGAACGGCTCCGGGCCGCCAAGTCCGCGTCCGCCGGAGATGATCACGTCGGCGTCCTCGAGTCGGACACCCTCGCTCTCCTGGACAACCGTATCGACCAGAATCGAGCGCACTCCGGCTACTGCGCCGGAAACGTCGAAATCCTCGATCGTGCCGGAGCCTTTGCCTTCTGGAGGATCAAATACGCCGGGACGGATGGTCGCTACCTGTGTGCCATCGCCGTTGAATCCATATATGCCAAGCGCATTGCCGCCAAAAACCGGCCTCGTCACCGCAACGCGTCCAGACTCGGAATCGAGAGCTACGTCGATGCAGTCCTGCGCCACCGCCACGCCCAACTTGAAGGCCAGCCGTGGACCGGCGACTGCGCCGAAGTCCGTTTTGGCGAACAGTATGACGTCCGGGGAGATGCTTTCGTTGAGAGCTGCCACCGCTAGAACCGGCGCGTCGTAGCCGCCTGCGCCTTCGTCCTTGAGGGCGGGGTCAGACATGCGGATTACGCGGTCAGCGCCGGGCGCTTGAGCGGCCGTGACGGCCGACAGATCGTCGCCCATGACCGCAAGGCTTACGCCTCCGCTAACGCCTTCGTCCACAAGCTTGCCGGCCGCCGCCAGCAACTCGCCAGAAACGGCGGAAATCCCGCCGTCCTGTATTTCTCCGATTACGAGAATTCCAGCCATTTAAATCAGATTCAACTCTCGGAGACGGAGGGCCAGCTTCCGGCCTGCGTCTGCCTCGTCTTCGCCTTCGATAATTTCTACCTGGCTCTCGCTCTCCGGTATGAACAACCTGCGGAGTGAGAGAGCTGGTTTAAGGTCATCAGCGGTCAGGCCTAAATCGTCCAGCGTCAACCGTTCTGGTTGCTTGCGGGACGCCGCCATGATGCCGCGCAGTGTCGGGTAGCGCGCTTCACCAAGTTCGTTACTGACGGTGATCACGGCCGGCATCGGCGCTTCGACGACCTGGTAGCCGTCGGTCAACGCACGTTCAATCCGGACCTTGCCGTCCTGTGGTTCAACGTTGCGTGCCAGCGTCACGGACGGGAGTCCAAGATTCTCCGCAATACCAAGCGGTACGTGAGCCTGGTCCCAGTCGGACGCCTGTCGTCCACCGAGGATCAGGTCAAACGGCCCGGTCTTCTCAATCATGGCCGCCAGCACTTTGACCGTGCCTACGGCATCGAGATCCTCAAAAACAGGGTCTTCCGCCAGCACCAGCGCGTCGGCGCCCATGGACAGCGGCTTCTTCATCACGTCCATGACGAAGTCGTTACCGGCGGCGAGGATGATGACCTCAGCGTCTCCGGCGTCTTTTATGCGTAGAGCTGCCTCGACCGCGTGAAGGTCAAAGCCGTTTACAACTGGTGGAATACCCGGGGCTGGGACGACCCGATTGACGGATTCGTCAACCTTGAACGCCGATGCGGGAGTTTCCGGGTCCGGTACCTGCTTCACGCAAACTGCGATTCGAAGCGCCAACCGCACCTCTCCGTCTCGTGTTCATAGTTTGTAACCGCGGTGCAGATCGCACCGGGTAAAGGTCGTGCCGTGACAGTCACGTTAGCGACTTTCAACGTCTCCAAAATATCACTGGTCTTAAGGTCAGTCAATCGGGGATGGCAAGCTGACTAGGGGCGCCAATGGTCTCGAATTACCTGCTACCGACATCGATTGCATGAACGACGGCCCGCTTCATGCACGGATTAACGGGTTAGCGGGCGTATCCTGAACTGTTGTAACCGTTAATGAAGGATCACCTGATCCAGCCTTTACATCGCAGATTCCGCCTTTCCCATGAATGTGGGAATCCAGAATGGTGGGATACGCGGGCAAGGGCTTATCGATAAAGAGACCGAGTCTGGATTCCCGACTGATCGGGAATGACGGGGCTATTGTTGGCCGCGTTCACCGGAGTCACCTCAGGAGAGCCCAACTGGAACGCCTAATCGATCAAGCCGGACTTGCCGGAATCCAGATCAGCCAGGACCAGTGCAAACAGTTCACCCTCTATCACGAGTTGTTGGAAGAGCATCGCAAGCGGGCCAACCTGACATCTATCACTGGCCTCGACCGAGTTCGTGATGAGCTGTTTGCGCGATCGCTAGAGATCGCAGCGGCGCTCACGCCGGCCGAGCGCGCCCGATTCCTGGGAGACGGAAAGCGCCTGATGGACGTCGGCACCGGGGCCGGATTCCCGGGTCTCCCGATGGCGATAGTGTTCCCTGAGACACATGTCACATTGCTCGACGGGACGCGTAAGAAGACCGATTTTCTTACTGTTGTCGTAGAAGCGCTCGGTCTTGAGCACGTCGAGATCGTCAACGGCAGGGCCGAAGAGCTGGCCCGTAACGACGCGCATCGTGAGTCGTACGACATCGTCACCTCCCGTGCACTCGCCGCCCTCCCGGAACTGGCCGAGCTAACGCTCCCGTTTTGCAAAGTCGGTGGAATATCGCTGGCCCTGAAGGGCCCAAACGTGTTCGATGAGGCGAAGAGCGCCGCATCCGCTGCAGCCCAGATGGGGGCCTCAACGGCGCTGCTGAGGCCGGTCGCTCTCGGGCCACGACCAGAATCAGACACGGCCGTCCTGTGGCGCAAGGTCTCCAACACACCGGCCCGATTTCCTCGACGCACAGGCATCCCCCACAAGCGGCCCCTCGGCGTGCCAGAGCCTGCCAGCATAAAGAAGCCGGTCTCGAATACCGATGAGGGCACTGCTTGAGCAATCAGCCAGGCCTGCCCTCGGCCCAGAATTTTGAAATCAGTGCAAACGGAGACGGCCCCCGGCTTAGCGACCGGATGTTCTCCAAAAAGACACTGGCCGTCAGCATCGTGGCGATCGCCGTTCTAGCGATCGCTTCGTTCCGGGTGTTCGATATCGATTGGGGCGAGATGTGGGACCAGGTGAAGGGCGTTGATCCCATCACCTACCTGATTGCGGGGGTTCTCTACTACATCAGCTTCTGGTTCCGAGGACTCCGATGGCGGCTGATAGTGCGTGCCTCCGGCCTCAACAATCAGCCGGGCGTGGACCAGATCGGCAACGCCAAATACGCGGCGATCATCCTCATGGGGTGGTTCGCAAACTCCGTCTCCTTCTTCCGGCTTGGCGATGCCTACCGCGCCTACGCCCTGCACCGAGAAACACGCATCCCACTGGCCAGCAGCCTTGGCACGTTACTCGGGGAGCGCGCTCAGGACATCTTGATCGTGCTATTGCTGCTCGTCATCGGGGCGATCGGCCTGTTGGTTACGGGCGAGGTCACCCTGCCCGTTTACGTGCTCGTCGCCGCCATAGTCGCATCCGGCACCACACTCCTCGCGCTCATCATCATGCGCAACTATGGCGAACGACTGGCGCGCCATCTCCCGGACCGTATTGAAGAGATTTATCACCCATTACAGGTCGGAGCGCTTGGCAGCTTCAAGGCCCGCCAACTGCCGGTGCAGTTTCTGCTTGGCGTGATCGGATGGGGACTGGAGATCGGCCGGGTCTACTTTGTTGCCGAGAGCCTTGATATGGACATCGGCTTCTTCGTAATCATGTCCGCTGCACTGACCATCGCAGTTCTCTCAACGATCCCTACCCCGGGCGGTTTTGGGTTCGTGGAAGGTGGACTCACGGGCGTCCTGATCTTCCTGGGACTGGGCGATACACAGGCGCTGACGCTGACGATCGTCGACAGGTCCATCAGCTGGATCAGCATCATCGTTATCGGCGGAACCTTGTTCGTAAGCTGGCAGACCTTTGTTGTCCGACGCGGTAATCGAGGCAACGGGCCGTCCTCCCTCGGATCAGAAGACGCGAGCGGCTCTGATCCTGCGGTCATGGACCAGGATTGAGGCCTGATGACAGCACAGGAACTGACGAAAATTCAGATTTGGGTGCAGACGCACCCCAAGTAATCCCGGCTAAGCCGGCCCGGCCTGCGGGTGTTGTTACGCGTACGACGCGCTTCTTTCGCGAAAACCGGGCGATGACGGCCATAGCGCTCGCCACAACGATCTCGATGATGGGGCAGGGCGTGGTTGCGCCTGTGCTGCCGGCATACGCACGCGATTTCAATGTTGGGACCACATCCATCGGCTTTGTGGTCGCCGCATTTGGCTTCTCCCGACTCTTCCTGAACATCCCGTCAGGGGTGCTCGGGGCGAAATACGGCCGCACCGTCCTGATGTCTGTCGGGTTGGCCATAACGGCCGTAGGCAATGTTGGTAGCGGGTTCGCACCGGAGATCATGCAGTTGATCGCATGGCGCGTGCTCGCCGGTGCCGGATCTGCGATGTTCATGACCGGCGCGATGGCATACGTCGCCGACATATCGACCTCACAGAATCGCGGCCAGTTGATGAGCATCCAGCAGGGAGCGCTCTTACTGGGCGTTGATATAGGCCCACCGCTTGGCGGCTTTGTAGCGGACACATGGGGACTCGCCTGGCCCTTCTTCATGGCCGGCGGACTCGCCGCTGCCGCCGCAGTGTGGACGGCGTTCCGACTGCCGAATCGTCCGCCCGGCTGGACCCCGGACGGCCCGCCCGCTGTTTCGGTGACGGCATCGCTGGTGAGAAGCCAGCCTCGTCCCAAATCAGGCACGATGACCATGTTGAGCAACCCGACCTTCCTCGTAGTCGGGCTGTTCACTTTGATGGTGTTCTTAACCCGGACCGGCTCGCGCCAGACGCTGGTTCCGATCATCGCCGTCGACGAGATCGAAATGAGTCTCACGATGCTGGGCGTGATGCTGTTCGTGATGACCACGATCAACTTTTTCATCGTGTTCCCGGCGGGATGGCTTGCAGACAGGTTTGGGCGCAAGCCGGTCATGGTGCCGGGGATCCTGCTTGCCGGGATCGGCCTGTTTCTGTTCGCGCTCGCCGGCGACGTGACGATGATGTTTATCGCGGCGATCATCATGGGAATCGGCACCGGTGTTGCGGGCCCAGCTCCGGCCGCATACATCGCAGACCTCGCTCCGCCGGGCCAGACCAGCCTGGCGATGGGTCTCTACCGAACCTTCGGCGACCTCGGCTTCATCATCGGCCCGATAGCCCTCGGTTTCATCGCCGAGACATCAGGCATGGCTACCGCCCTCCACATCAACGTCGTTCTCCTCGTCGGCATAGGAATAGTCCTCGCCTTCATCGCCAAAGAAACATCAGGTCGTAGACGCAAGAATCGGGACACAGATCCCAAGAAATCGGCCGACTCAAGCGATGAAGGCAATCCAGCAAAAACCCCGTAGGGGCGAATGACTATCCGCCCACGCTCGCCCGTCAAGTACGTCAATGGACACCAGGTCAACAAACTCCTGTCATTCTGAGTCCGAGACGAAGAATCTCCCGACCAATCACTCCCGAACAGAATCACCCCACTCCAACCACTTTCTGCAATCATCTGAAAACCGGAACAACCAGACACCGCGCCAACCGCCAACAATCGTCACCCAACACGCCGGACCCCGTGATACGATTTCCTGACGCAGTGCGCCGACCCACGTCGAGCGCCGCTTGTGGGGCTGTAGCTCACTCGGGAGAGCGCTTCAATGGCATTGAAGAGGTAGCGGGTTCGAATCCCGCCAGCTCCACCAAAACACTCCCCTCCGGACGTGTGATGCATCGCCGTTCTATTAGGGCGTTGATCTCACGCGATCCCGCTCCCGACGCAGGCGCCACAGCGGCTGTCTCGTGACGAGCATAAGATGTGCGGTAACACGGAACCCCAAACGTCGGTTCCCCGATACGGTCAGCTCACCTACACAACGCGCTAATCGGCCAGAGTGCTGCTCAATGGGTCCTCATGGGCCCCGATGGGCATAGAGGCCCAAGGGGCATGAAGGACAAACAACCATGAAATTCGGCCAATTCGAACTCGTCCGGTGGCACCAGGACGTAACCCCTGAAGACAGCATCCGTCGCGCCATGGAGAGAATCGAACTCGGCGACGAGATCGGCATGGACGAGATCTGGCTCGCAGAGCACCACTTCTCACGCCACGGCCTCGTCTCCGGCATCTTCTCCCTGCTCGGCAACGTCGCTGCACGCACCAAGAACGCACGAATCGGCACCGCGATCGTCGTGCTGCCCTTCCGCAACCCCATCCAGGTTGCCGAGGAAGCCGCCACCGTCGACATCCTCTCGGGCGGCAGACTCACGCTTGGGGTTGGCGCCGGCTACCAGCGCATGGAGTTCGAGGCTTACGGGCTGGACATCGGCGAGGCCCGTGCGAAGTTCAAAGAGTATTTGGCCGTCATCAAGCAGGCATGGAAGCCCGAGCCACTCACCTTCAAGGGCGACTTCATCGATGTCCAGGACGTCAACGTCCTCCCGAAGCCGCTGCAAGAGGGCGGTATCCCGATCCACATAGCGGTCAGCACGAGCCCCGAGAGCGTCGATTTCGCAGCCAGCCAGAACATGCCGATCATCGTCGGAGGGCCGACCGCCACCATGGGCCAGGTCCCGGAAGTGCTCCGGCTGTGGCACGAGCGAATGGAGCACTACGGCAACCCCCACGAGCACATCGACCTGGCGGTAGCGGTGAACACCTACGTCGCTCGGACCCAGGAGCAGGCGGAGTCTGATCTCGCAGGGCTGGAAGATGTGATCGAGCAGGATTTCGCACGGGTAGGTAACCCGAGAACCGCCGACGGCAAGACGCCCGACGATTACAAGCACTGGGAGCACCGGGACCGAGACCGGTCTGTGGCGGGAAAGATCGCACGCGATGCAGGAATCCTGCCGCTGATAGGGACGACCGAAGTCGTGATCGAGCGAATCGAAACCCTGCGATCCCTCGGCATCAACTCAATCAGATGCGCCTTCGGAGCAGCCGGCCTGGATCAAACCAAGATGCTAGACAGCATGCGCATGTTCAGCGAAGAGGTAATGCCGCACTTCGCAGAGGAGAGCGTGGCCGCGGGGGTGTGAGCAGGAAAGGGTGGCGTCCAGCCGCCCGACGGCATCTAGCAGATCAGCTAGGGTTGGATCAATCTCCCCGATCCAAACCCCAGCAACGTAAGCGTCAGAATTACTTCGGGCTATATCTAGCTTGTTTCGGACATTCCATTGATCTGATTCGAGCTGAGGCAGGGTAGGGAAATCGAACCCGATCGCATCGGGGAGCTCATTCAGAATGTCACGAAAACTGATCGCCGCTTGAGCCAGAGCGTCAGGATTTCGTACGTCTGCGGTGGCGTACTTCCCGCCAACGTACCAATCGGGCGAGTTCCGATCCCCTAGATGGGAGTCCTTCGGGCCCCGCGATGGTTCGCGCGCTTAGCTCCCCGTTCGCGTCTGAACCGTCCGGTACTTCGTCTGCCAGATCAGGAAGCCCGTCTGTCCCCCGCTTCATCCGTTCACTTGGCATGAGGTCGATCATACAGGCCCCAAGGTGCATAATTTGGGAAGCAACGTATCTCACATCATCACCCCACCCCACTACACTGTGTCCGGCGCACATGCGTGATGCACAATCCACTCGCACAACAAGCGCCAACACCTTAAGTCGATCGTGAGCGGGGGTGTTCACTCGATGGACTATTCAGGACTGTTCTCTTCAAACATGCCGTTGCCGGTCGAGATGCCGGTCGGCCTCATGGCGGACACGAAGTACGTCTTCTCCGTCACCTACGCCGACCAGGGCGTGTTCCCGACAGAAGGCTTGATCGACGCCCTTGGCGTCGCCATTCGACGTGACGGTCAGACCCTCTCCCAGTACCCGCCGCCTCAGGGCCACCTCGGCATGCGTGAGCTGATCGCCGGCAACCTCGCCGGACAGCGTGGGTCGCCGGGAATCGACCCCGAGTCCATTTTCTTGAGCAGCGGCGCAGGCGGCGCGATCGGCGCCATCCTCGACGTATTCATCGACCCCGGAGACGTGGTGCTCGTCGAGGAGTACACCTACCTCGGCACGTTGAAGATGCTCCTGGAGCGCGGCGCCGACGTCCGACACGTCCCTACCGACGACGAAGGCATGGACACCGACGCCCTTGACCGCATCATCGGAGAGGTGATCGCAGAGGGCAAACGACCGAAGTTGATCTACACGATCTCCGTCTACCAGAACCCGATGGGCGTGACTCTGAGCCTGGGCCGACGCAGGCACATGCTCGAAATCTCCGGTAAGTACGGCGTCCCGATCTTCGAGAACGAGTCGTACGCAGACTTCAGGATTGACGGAGATCCGCTCCCGCCGGCGATGCTTGGCATGGCTGCTGACCGGGACTACGTTATGTACGTCTCCGCCTACACCAAGCTGCTCGGCTGCGGCCTGAGACTCGGCTACGGGGTCGTGCCGGAGCCCGTGATGGAGACCCTCAAAAAGATCCGATTCGGCGGCGCACCCAGCCACCTCGCCTCGATGGCCGTCCACCAGTACATGACCGATAACCGGGAGGAGTACGTGACGGACGTTGCGTCGTCCCTCCGGGCCAGTCGAGATTCGATGCTCGGGGCGCTATCGAAACACTTCCCGTCAAACACATCGTGGAGCACGCCGGACGGCGGGATGATGCTGTGGGTGGAGCTTCCAGAAAGCGCAGACACGCTTGCGGCGCTCCCGGCGGCGGTCGAGGCGGACGTGAAGTACAACCCGGGACCGGTGTTCCGGGCCGAGCGCGATCGCGCCAACTTCCTTCGCCTGACCTACAGCCACAACTCGCCGGAAGAGATTGGCGAGGGCATCGAGATACTGGCAGACGTGTTCCAGCGCGAGGGCTTGTTCGGGTAGGGGTTGCTGGTGCACCCATGCTGAGGCTCTCGAAGTACGGGTGTGGGCCGACTGTGTCGGCCACCCCCTCACTCTTGATGCACGTGGGCCTCTCTCACGAGGTGAGAGGGAGCAACTCGAAAGCAGTTGAGTGCGTTGTTTTTAGACGGACCCTTCGAGAGCCTCAGGGTGGGTTTGAGCTGGTGTGATGCCAGACGGCAGTCCCGCGACGCACCCATGCTGAGGCTCTCGAAGTACGCGTGCGGGCAGTCCGCTGGCCGCACCTAGGTTGCTAGCGCCAGATCGCCATACTGTGACGTGAACGCCCGATGGTCACCACACCCGTAGGGGCGGCGCTTACCCCGCCCTTGAGTCGATATCAATCGATCCCTACGACCGTTGTGCTGATTGGCGCGCCCACCGGTTGCCGATGTGAAAAAGGACACCTCGGAAGATTCCTGAATCAAGCTCAGGATAGGCTCTTCGCCGCCGGATCCGGAGACGGTTATACCGACCGTTCCGAAGGTGGCCGGACTAACATAATCCCTGGTCCCGGTTCAGGGGGCAGGTCAAGGACACGGTTGGGAAGCCAGGCAGCCGTTTCGATTGCGATTGACGCCTATCCTTTCTACCAACTACCAGACGGGAGAAGGTGCAGGATGAGGGGGGCCGCCGCAGGCGGGCAGCATGCAAGAACGTAATCTCGCCCCGACTCGCGTCACCTATCAATCAGCGTCTCCTGGATTTCCACCTGCGTGGGAATAACAGCCCGTCCAGCTCAACCCCCAATAGCCGCCCAGCCGGGCTATTCCTGGTGCAGTGTGGGCGACCTCATCGGCGGCGCGATCTGCGTGGCGTCCAGTGGGATTACTTCCTTCTGGTACACCTGCACCCGATACGAATCCGTATCGGTCACGTACATACGCCCGTCTTCGCCGATCACCACAGACTTCGGCCGTCGTAACGCCCGTTGCGGGTCCAGCTTTGCCATGTCGCGCAGCCGGTTCGGGCTAGCGTTCGTCATCATGTAGTCACGTGCCATCTGTGACAGCGTCGCTTCACCCAGGAACCTCTGCACGAACCGCGGCTCCGAGTTGAAGAGCTGTACGCGGTCATTGCCCCAATCTGCAACGTATATATCGCCGTCCAGGTCCACCGCAACATCCGTCGGCCGATTGAACTGACCGTCCCCGTCACCCGAAGAACCGAAGGCGAAGATGAACTCGCCGTCGCTGTTGAACTTCTGGACGCGGTCGTTGCCCCAGTCCGCCACGTACACATCGCCAAGCTCGTCCACCGTGATGCCCCATGGCGACTCAAACTCGCCATCGTCGGAGCCACGTGATCCCCACTTCCCGAGGTACTTGCCGTCCGTGGTGAACTTCTGAACCCGGTGGTTCATCGAATCGACAACCAAGATGTTCCCATCCAGGTCGAACGACATCCCGGCCGGCCGGTCGAACTGACCGTCCAGCGAGCCCTTTTCGCCCCAGGTCCCGAGCACCTCGCCCTCTTTGTCGAACTGGGTGATCCGGTTCAACGCCTCGTCCGAAACGAACAGGTTCTCGTCGGCGTCAGCAATCAGCGCCACAGGCCACTGGAACTGGCCTTCGTCCGTACCCCAGCTACCGATCGAGCCAAGATCTTCGTCTGCGTAGTTGTGCTTCCGGATCAGCGCCGCGTTTTCCTGACGGCACAGGACGTAAATTCGATCCTCATTGCCGAGTGCGATGTCGATAGGGAAGTTAGTTATCCGCCTCATCCCTAGCGTTTTGACGTAAGGGAATCCTGCTCTCAGCAGTCCATAAGGTCGTACCACGGGTACCGCTCCTGTTGTTCTAGGTTGCTATGCGAATGATCTGGATGCCGCCGACAGGTGATTGTTCATGATGATCTTGTCCCTCACCCTGCACCCTCTCCCGCTGGGAGAGGGAATTTCTGCGGCAGTATCTGGAGTAGCTAAGCGGCAGCGAACGGGTTGATCTGCTCGTACTTGCCGCGGACGATCTCGCTTGAATCGATACTCATCCACTGCTCAAGCAAAGTGGCGTAAATACTTCGGAAGTCGATCGTATGCGCCAGGTCCTCGCCGTTTGCCCAGTCGGCCGGGTCGAGAGACGGGTACTCGGAGTAAAGTCCGCCAACTACCCGCTCGCCGACGATGAATGCGCCCCCACCTGAGCCGTGGTCCGTACCTGAACCGTTATCGGCGATACGTCGGCCGAACTCTGTGAAGACGTAGATCATCACCTCTTCAGCGGCGTCATGCTCTCGCAGGTCCGCCATGAAGTCCCTGAGCGCGCCGGACAGCTCTGTCAGCAGCCGCTCGTGATTCGGCACCTCGATTGCGTGGTGGTCGTAGCCCGCGTGCTGCGTGTAGAAGATGCGGGTCCCGAGCCCTGAAGTGTGTACGCGTGCGACATCGCGAAGGCTCTTGGCGATCGGGTTGTCTGCGTACTCAACCGACGATCGGTAGTTGGCCGGCACCGTCTTCAGCAAGTCCGCCCCGGTCATCACGTCCCCGCCGGTCTGGTGGAGATAGCTCATCACGGGACCGGAGCCGATGGCCGGCGTGTACATTCGCTTGAAGATGTCCAGTTCCCGCGCCCGGTGCTCTTCGATCTCGACACCGGTCAGGAGGCCGTAGCTGTCAAGGTCACCGACCGAGGTCACGGAAACGCCCGGAGCGGCCATCGCACGCGGCAGGCCGCGACCAAAGCTGATGCCGGTCAACACGTTCTTGGTGTCCGGGTCTATCTCGCGAAGCGCTTGCGCCAGCCAGCCCTCTGTGGCGATGCTGTTCGGCTCGGCCGTGTGCATGATGTCCATCGCCCGGAAGTGGGAGCGGTTGGAGTTCTCGTAGCCAATCCCCTGGATGATGGCCACGTCCCCGGCGTCAAACATATCCTTGAGCGGAGCGGCGCAGGGGTGGAAAGCAAGTTCATCGTTGATCGGCAGAACGCGATCCTCGCTCACGCCCACCACGGGTCGAACATCGTGGTAAAGCCCGCTGGTGTACGGGATGAGCGTGTTCATGAAGTCGTTTCCGCCGGTCAACTGGACTATCACCAGTACAGGCGGCTTGCCGTTCGTGATCGTAACCATTTCGGAGCTCCTCCCGGCGACCGCCGGTCCCTGTGCAACCCTGGATTCGTTCTGGGGGTGCGTTCTGACGACCTTACCTCAGGTCAGTTGGTGATAACTTGTTTATGCGAACTGGTACTCGGGCGTTGCGACGGCGAGCCGCAACAACCTTATTACCCGTGTGGCCTCGTCTTCGCCATCTGCGTCGTTGGCGAAATCGATCAGCGCCTCGCGCGTCCGGTCACTCACCTCAGCGGAACCCGTCTCGGCGAGGACTGCGTTGACGAGACTCTCGGCGGATCCGAGCACCTCGGAATCCTTCATGCGCTGTATTAGCGTCTGAATTCCCGGGGCCAACCCCTCGCCGATCTCGTCGACCGCAAAGTTGACCCGTTCCGTCAGGTTTCCGCCGTCGATCCACTCGCCGCCGGTGTGCCAACCCTCGACCGTCGGCGGGTCAAGCAGCTTCTGGCCCATCACATCTATAGCCCCGGCGTACTTGGTCATGCCTGGAGCCATCTCGGTCTGCGAGCCAACCATCTTGAGCACGCCGACGATGAACTCAGTCGGGCTCTTCACCTTCTTGTACCTAGCGGCCTTAAAGAAGTCTGAGTTGAACATCACACGAAGCACTTCGCGGATATTTCCGCCGGTCTCGGTGAACTTCGCCTCCATCATGGCGATCCCCTCCGGGTCAAGCGGTGGGACATCGTTCCAGGACGGAACCTGCGGCTCGTCCGCCACGAAGAAGTTGTACAGGTGACGACAGATGAAGCGGGCGCTGGCGGGCGATTTGACGATGATGTCAATGATGTCGCCGCCGTTCAAATTGCCGGTGACGCCAAGGAAGGTCTTCTCCCCGTTATCGTGATCGTCTTCTCTGAAGATGAACTCCGCCGGGTAGAAACCGTGTGGGTAAAGTGGCGGCGGCTGCTCGAATGTCCAACCTGTGAACGCGCGGGAAGCGTCCTTAATGTCCTGTTCGCTGTAGTTGCCTACGCCCAACGAAAACAACTCGAGCAGCTCACGGCCGTAGTTCTCGTTCGGCTCGCCGTTCCTGTTCTCGTTGTTGTCTAGCCAGAACAACATCGCCGGGTCTCGGGAAAGATCGTTCAGGATGGTGGTCATATCGCCCATCCCGTTCCGCCGGAACATCTTGATCTGGTTTTTCGCCGACAAAACGTGCTCGTTCTTCACAAGCCCGGTTGCGAACACGTGGTGCCAGAAGAGGGTCATTTTCTCTTGAAGTTGGGCCTCGCTGTTGATCATCCGGTACAGCCAGCCGGCGATAAAGATCGGCGGGCCCTCTCCGTGGATGTAGCGTTCGAGGACATCGTCCTGGATGTCCCTCTTCGGGTCTGGATTAAGAAGCGCTTCTACCGTGTCCTCGTAGCTACGTTCGGCGTAACTTTCGAGCTGATCACGGGTCGCTCCAAATCCGGCGCGTCGGTACAGATGACCGAGCAGGTCGATATCTGTTTCCGTCGGATGCGCAACGGTTGTCATCGGAAAACCTCTCACACACTATCTATCGGGCACGGCTCTCGTCGAATAAACCATGTCCCAGCGCCGTGATTCTAGGATTGGCATCAACCGCAGGTCAACGTCCGATCAGGTATAGGCCAGGGAGAAGTCGATGTAACATCCCGGCCGAACGCCGAAATAATGCAGCCGGCGAGATCGGTTCCAGCGTATCTTCCGGCCACAGTATGGAGCGAAACGTATGAAGATTTTCAGGTTTGGTGACGATCGCGTCGGCGTGCTCAAGAACGATGACACGGTGGTCGATGTGCGGGGAATCACCGCCAGCCGACTGGCCGCGATCGGCTTCAACCAGATCAAAGACGAACAGAGTCAGGAAGGTCTTGAGAAGTACGAGCGGGCGGCTGAACTGAATCCTGAGGTGGAGCTGTATGTGATGCAGGTGGACTTCATGATCCGCGGGGAGGCGGAAGTCCGAGAAAATATCTCTCAACGAACTTTCGCTCTCGATTCTCGAAAAGTATGAGGATCGTGACCCGTTTGCCACCGCAACGCAGCGGCGCATCGCCAAGACAGAGCTGGCGCTCGGGCGTTTGGGCCAGACGGAGCGGTTCGAAAGCGCAGTCGCTCGGTATAACAAACTGGCCGCCGCTATGCGGTCGTTCCCCACCATCCAAGTACTTGCGGCGGACGGGATTGTTGCGGCAGGTGACGAAATTCGGCGGGCGGGCGACCTGGCGCTGGAACAGACCTACATCGAGCTCGGGCTAACTTACGCCGACCGCTCCATAGGTCACCGTGCGCGGTTGGTGGGTGAGAGGGGTCGCTCTGGAGCGGACTGGAATGTTTGAG
>Ga0114993_10003856_pt1 | contig 15287 bp, 23 predicted proteins | sample ArcticOcean_MG_C_FD_87042 | JGI IMG/M metagenome (GOLD analysis project Ga0114993, IMG submission 87042) | Marine microbial communities from western Arctic Ocean - ArcticOcean_MG_CB2_150 | ecosystem: Environmental > Aquatic > Marine > Oceanic | place: Arctic Ocean: Canada Basin | collected...
TAGCACCACAAATTCTATTAACACATCCCCCTACAATAGAAGAATGCGCACCGCATGCTTTATTATCTTGTCCTGCACCAACTAAACCACCGGCACAATAAGCTATATTACAGCACCCACCAACAACTATAGAATCTGTCTGACAGGCGCTATTACATTGACCACCTACAACGAGAGCTCTTGCTCCTGCAGCGGTATTATTACAACCACCCACAACTGTCGCAAAATTCGCAGATGCTGTATTACATTTACCTGCTCCTACGATTGAGTCAGTACCAGAAGCTGTACCGCAGCTACCAGCTAAAATTGTAGCACATGCACCAGTCGCTGTATTACATGTACCACCTCCTACAAAAGTGCTTTGACCATTAGCGCAATTCTTACAACCACCGCCTACAAACGATTCACATGTAGATTGATTACAGCGCCCTCCTACAATAATTGTATCAGCCGCACTAGTGCAATTACACACACCACCTACAATAACACTACATGCACCGCATGCGCAATTAAATTGACCACCACCAACAAATCCATGGTTACCTACCGTGCAGTTTGTATCACCACCACCAATAGTAGATCCTTGACCACAACCTACGTTGCTATGACCACCACTAACAAAAGAACTTAAACCGCATGCAGTGTTAGATACACCACCTACGACAGCACCACTATTACAAGTAGCTTGATTTTGACACCCGCCGCCAACATAAGCTCCGGAGCCTGTAGCGGTGTTAGTACACCCGCCACCTATAAATGAATTATGACCACACGCTTTATTTGCAGTTCCTCCAGCAACAGTTGAGCAATTTCCACAAGCAGCGTTACACGAACCACCGGCAACTGTACCGAACTGTCCAATACTACATCCACTAAATCCACCTGCGATTGTAGAGCATATACCAGTTGTAACGTTACATGAACCACCACCAACAACAGAGTTAGTACCACAACCTACGTTACAGCAACCACCAGCGACGGTTGTAAGGTCACAAAAATTCTTATTACACGAGCCACCTCCAACAACTGAACACCCACCATAAACTAAATTCTCACATCCACCTGCCACAGTTGTAAATGCTCCTGTATTGTAGCTACTAAAGCCACCGGTTATAGTTGAACAACAACCTGCCGCGGCATTACATGTACCACCGCCTATGAATGTGCCCGATACGCTGGCAGTATTATTACGACCCCCTGCTACTGTAGAGCATCCACCGCTTGCAGTATTACAGCAACCACCTGCGACGGACGCGTCTGTGCCAGGCGTTGAAGCCTTACTACCCATAACCAACCCACCTGATGCACTAATACTACCTAAAAATGTTTGGGTCGCTGTAAAGAAATTATTTCTATGTGGAGTGGCTAATGGATATTGATTATTATAAAGAGCCCCAGAGAGGTAACTTACTAACGAACTTAAGGTACCCTGTCTTGTTTCTCCAGATTCAACAATAGCAACTAATTCATTTCCGTCATATGGTAGCTGATTGTCTGGTAATTGAGTGATTTTCTTCCCCATATGTATATTTATTTACTTTGGGGCTTTTAACTTGCAACAAACAGCAATAACTACAGACAATACACCTGATAAAACCAAATGCTTTTTAAAATCTTCTAAAGAGTAACATAAAGTACCATGATCTATAGCGATACCTTGCTGAATGGCCCATAGATTGTGCTGTATTTCATCAACATAAAAATATCCTTTTATAACAAAGGCTAAAATTATAGCCGATAAAATATATACTAGGTAGCGTGGTTTCATTTTTTAAGGACCTTTTCTGGGTTATCTGCAAATCTCTTGCCAAGTTTAACAATACCTGCGATCACTTCTGGTGATATGACCCCAATTATTCCATATGTAACAGCTTTATACAGAGAAGATATCTCTGTTTGCTCTAAAATAAACCATGCAATACCTGCTGATATACCAGCAGTTAATATTTTACGTAGTTGCTGGAGCCATGTATATTTGTTCTCTGCAGAAAGCAATCGCGCTAGCATCGCGCCTGCTCCTATTAGAGGCACAACCCATCCACCATTAATAAACTCTCTAATCAGGGATTTTTCCGGTTCCATCTTATATATTTATTATATAAACCACGTAGTTGTAGAGATATGTTAATATAATATTGATTTTATAATAATGTACGTATAATATGGGATAGTGAAAATTAAATTCGACGAAGCATCGCATACATACACGCATATAGAAACTAATAAGCCTTTTATATCAGTAACTACCCTGCTTGGAAAATATAAGCAACCCTTTGATAGTGACGGGCATTCAAAAAGAGTAGCAAAAAGAGAGGGAGTGTCACAGGAGTTTGTACTTGAGATGTGGGAGCAAGAAAAGAATAAAGCATGCTCAAGAGGTACTAATATTCACGCGGTACTTGAAGATTATATTAATTATGGGGAAGCAGAAGGCGACTGGGGATGGTTATGTAAGTCTTATGATAAAGCTGTAGAGAGATCAATTGACTCATTTAAAAGTGTATTAAGCGAAAACCTTTTATATAATGAAGATAGCGGCGTAGCCGGCACAGCTGATCTTATTTATGACCATAAAAATGAGTTTACTATAGGTGATTTTAAAACTAATAAAAAGTTTAAATTCAGTTCACCTTACTCTGAACGCTTAAAGGATCCAGTAAGTCACCTCCATAATTGCGAATTTAATCTATATGGTTTACAGTTATCACTTTACGCTTACCTATATGAAAAAATGTCTGGTAAGAGATGTAGAAAGTGTGTAATTTTTTATCTGCAAGATGATAGATTTTTGTCGTATCATATTAATTACATGAAGGCAGAAATAGAGGCTATTTTAAACCATTACACTATTTAAAATTTTAGTAGTTAGATAAATAGCAATATGAAACCATCAGCAGTGTTAAATAAGTTTGATAAAAAGGTACAGGAAGTGTATGAAGCTTTAGATAATTTAAAGGAAGTTTTAGACAATACCGAAGATTATGAATTAACAGAATTAGCCGAAGAGTTTTGTGAGCAAATTGAAGAGAGTATGGCTGAGGGCAGTGTTAATATTCAGCAAATAAAAGACTGTATACGAGAGTAGTTGAAATATTGTATACGGTATATACAATACACGTATGAGAACTAGATGGGTTAGAGTACTTATAATAGGTAAAGGTTACGTTGGTACATATCTTTATAATAAACTAAAAGAGGTAGAGTCTGTTAGGGTAGAATGTATACAAAGCTCTGAATTTGATTACACTGATCCATGTTTAATAGAAAAAAAGCTCTACCGCGGTGATTACTCCTCGTTTCCGAAATATGATTATGTAATTAATTGCGCAGGGTTTACTGGTCGACCTAACGTAGATGAAGGAGAGCTTAAAAAGGACCTATGTTACAAACTCAATACGTTCGTACCTCTTAATATTGCTAATCTTTGCAAGATTTATAATATAAATTACATTCATATCTCCTCCGGATGTGTATACACCGGCTACCAGAAAGCGTGGACAGAAGATGATGAGCCAACCTTTGGCTTTTACGATGAAGAGAGCTCTACATATTCAAAAAGTAAGCATGCGTTTGAAATAGCATGCCCGCAGGGGTTGATACTACGTGTTCGCATGCCGTTCTGTGATAACCTTCATGAGAGAAACTATATGACTAAGCTTAAAAATTATGATAGGTTGATACAATATAAAAACTCTAAAACTTATATTACCGAGCTTATTAAATTTATTGAAAAAATAGTATGTGAAGAGAGACAGTTAAAAGAGAAAGACATTGTCAATTTTGTAAACGATCACCCTTTAACGACAAAAGAGGTGACTGACCTAATGACACAGTATGGGATTAGTAATCCCAACTGGGAATATATTGACATAGAGGAATTAGATTTAAAGGCTAATAGATCTAATTGTACTTTATCTACCGAGAAGCTTAAAGAGAAATATGATTTTGAATTAATGTCTGAGAGGGTAGCAATTAAATTAGCTCTTGTAAATATGAATAATGCATAAAGAGGTCTTAGGATTTACAGCTGGTAATTTCGATTTATTACACCCCGGCTACATTTACACCTTTGAAGAAGCTAAACGACACTGCGACAAATTCTTAGTCTTCCTCCAAAAAGATCCCTCATCCACTCGCTATACAAAATATAAGCCAGTCATTCCTTACTATGAGAGATATAAAACGTTAATGGCAATACAATACGTTGATGGTGTTTATATGTATCAAACTGAAGAAGAGTTGTATGACCTAATTAAGTTTTTTAGACCAGACATCAGAATTTTAGGAGAGGATTATATTGGTAAATCGGTTACTGGTGATGACCTTCCTCCGGAGATCATATACACAACTAGATCCCATGAGTGGTCTACTACAAAAATAAAAGATCTTATTACCTTACAAACAATAAAACAAAATCCTGATATTTTAAAGAAGAAATGAAAGACGATCTCCCAATACAACTAACACCTACAATTTCTTGGGATGAAGACTTTGGTATTGTAAAGATATTAGATCAAACTAAGCTACCAAAAGTAGAAAAATATATAGAAACTAGTGATTATAAAGAAGTTATAGAAGCTATTAAAAGGCTCTCTATTAGAGGCGCGCCAGCATTAGGATGCGCTGGAGCTTATGCATGCGCATTAGTAGCTTATAAATGCAACTCACTAGTGAAGGAGGCTTTCGTCGACGAAATATTACCGGCCTGGAATTTAATTGCCAATGCTCGACCAACAGCTGTTAATCTTATGTGGGCTGTTGATATTATGAAGAAGCAGCTTGAAGATTATTTAGATAATACTGACTGGGATCTAATTGAAACAAGACGGTATATTTTAAACTGCGCTAAACAAATTCATAAAGATGATATTGACCGATGTGACAATTTGTGTCGTCTCGGTTCTAGTTTGTTTCCAGACAATGCTAGAGTTATGACAGTTTGTAATACTGGTGGTTTGTGTTCAGGGGGAATTGGTACAGCATTAGGATGTATACAATATGCGCATGCATTTAAGAAAGATGTAGAAGTATACGTACCTGAGACGAGACCTCTCTTACAGGGTGCAAGGTTAAACACATGGGAGTTAGAACGCTCCGAGATACCATATAAACTTATAACAGACAGTATGGCAGGTTGTGTAATGAGAGATAAGAAAATCGATTTAGTAATAGTAGGTGCTGATAGGATTGCAAAGAATGGAGATACTGCAAATAAGATCGGTACATATAACTTAGCTGTTTTAGCAATGTATCATAATATTCCGTTTTATGTCGCAGCTCCAGATTCAACAGTTGATCGTAATATTGAAAGTGGGAAAGATATTCCTATAGAAGAGAGAGCAGCTAATGAAATATCATCTTATACTGATAAGGTGTATAACCCTGCGTTTGATGTAACACCATTTGAACTTATAGATACAATTATTACAGAGAAAGGATATTGGAAATGAAAATAGGATTAATAGGAGGCTCTGGTTTGAGCGATTATAACTTTTTTAATGAAAGGGGTGATATTATTATAACAACGTACGGTGAGCCATCTTCTGATATAATGGTTGGTGAAACAGATAAGCATGAAATATATTATCTGAAGAGACATGGTGATGGTCACAAATTCACACCTACCAATGTACCTTATAGAGCAAATATAAAAGCATTACAATCATTAGGATGTGAGAAAATTGTTGCTGTTACTGCAGTGGGTTCATTAAGAGAAGAAATTAAACCTGGTGATATAGTTTTCCCGGATCAGTTTATAGATATGACCAAAAAGAGAAAGACGTCCTTTTTTGAGGATGTTGGGCCTACACATACAAATATGGCTGAGCCTTTTGACGCTAGTATGAGAGCAGATCTAATTAAGTGTGCTAAAAAATTAGATTTATCTTACCATACTGATAAGACTGTAATCACCATAGAGGGGTTACGTTTTAGCACCAAAGCTGAGAGTAAGCTATGGCGTTCTTGGGGAGCGGATATAATTAATATGTCGACAGTACCGGAAGTGTGCTTAGCAAAAGAGCTAAATATACCTTATCAATCCATAGCATTAAGCACAGATTATGATAGCTGGAATGAAGAGCATGAATCTGTTACTTTCGAAATGGTTCTCGAGCAGGTTAAAAAGAATGTTGAAAGTGTAAAGAGCCTTTTAGATTTATATTTTGATGAGTAAAAATTATTTAGTTACCGGTGGTTGTGGTTTTATAGGATCTTATGTAGTGGAAGAGCTACTCAAGAAGCCCGATGTATACATATACAATATTGATAAGCTTGGTATAGGGTCTGATAAAAATAATATCGTAAACGACCCACGCGTAAAGAATCAATTCTTTGATATAGCTAATGAAGAGCATTGGCGTATGCATATGGAGAACCCGTTTGAATGGATCTCTAAAGATTTAGATTATGTTATTCATTTAGCTGCTGAGTCTCATGTCGATAGGTCAATCTCTGATCCACTAGCATTTATTAATTCGAACATTGTAGGTACTGCAAAGGTCTTAGAGATAGCTAGACAACATAGCGCAAGAATGGTTCATGTTAGTACTGATGAAGTGTATGGCCACCTAACAGCTAAACAGCCTCCATTTAAAGAAACGGATCCGTTAAAGCCGCGGTCACCTTATGCAGCTTCCAAAGCAAGTTCTGATTTATTGGTGCAGTCCTATTGCACCACCTACAACTTAAATGCTAGCATAACAAGATGCTGTAACAATTATGGCCCTCGACAGCATAGTGAAAAACTAATACCTACAATTATTCGCTCCATTGTAACGGGACAAAAGATTCCAGTATATGGTAACGGGGAGAATATTAGAGAGTGGGTGCATGCATCAGACCACGCTAAAGCTATTATAGAGGTTGCACATAAAAATGTAAAGAATGAGATTTATAACATTACAGGTTCATTGACTATTAATAACCTAGACCTTATAAAATTAATTATAAAAGAAATAGAGCAGAAGTATTCTCAGTTTAAAAGAGATAAGTTCTAAGACTATATTGAGTTTGTTACAGATAGAAAGGGACACGACTTTAAGTATGAATTACAAAGTAAGCATAAACTAAAAGCCGTAAAAAAGCAGCTACCCTTTAGCTTGGATGACACCTTAAAGTTTTTTGTAAGCGCCTTTACTGGTGTTGTTACTGATGAGGATATTGAAATAGATTTTGACTAACTTATAGTTTGTTTGGATCAACATCAAAGAACTTCATTAACATTTGCTCCTCAGTCATCTCTGTCTCTACTATGTCTTTATCTGATGTCTCCTCCGCATCGCTATAGTAGCTATATATATCTTCTTCCTCCATACTGTAATCAAAATTAGTAGAAGTAGTTACTGTTGTGTCAAACTTTGCTCTAATATCTCCTATGATGACATGCTTTAAATGGCTAAGCTCATTATTCTTTTTAGAACGCTTTAAGAAGTCCTTTATTTCATCAGCTGTAAATTTGCCCTTTAAAGCTTCGAAGGGGTCAGTATAACAATTCCATATATGGAGTGCTAAATACTTTTGAGTTATTAATGCACAATCTCTAATTACATAATATGCAGACTTGTTGTTAATTTCAACACCGGTATCCGGCTTTTTATAAGCTCTCGTCGCAGGGCCTATTAATTTAGCCTGCTTTTCTGTACTATTTTCTAAAATCTTTTCTTCTAACACAACGTTATTTAGTGGCAATCCCATAGATATAGAATATAATATTTGTATGAAAAAGCGGAAGCCTCCTATTAAACCATTTGTTTATGGTAAATATATAGTAGAATACCGTGAAGAAAAGGGAGACCTCCTTCGATTCTATAAGGAACACATCGATAATATAAAAGACGCTAATAAATTGCGTGATAAACTTATTAATGAAGGATACTATAACCCCGAAGTACAACGAATTGGATGATTAAATTTTTACCATCGCGAACCATATCGCGATTAACTGAGCTAGATTATAACTTACTTGGCAATATATGCTCCGAGATTTTTAATAAAGGATTTAATAAAAATTTATCTTTTTTTATTAGAATTCATAAAAACAAAAGCGATGCGATATCTACTATCGAGCAAGAGAATCCTCGAGGCCATCTATATAAAATACAATTAGCTATACCTGATACAGGCTCTAAAGTGAATAATAAAAAAAATACAATTAAAACTATATTGCATGAGATAAGACACGCAATGCAGTTTGATATATTTAAATATAAGGTTGTAGCTAAATTTTCTTCATATGGAGCGTATTATAATTCTACTGAGGAGAAAGATGCACGGAAGCTAGAGAAACTCACTACAGAAATTGTAAAAATTTATGATAATTATAAGCTAGCAGAAGAAAAATTTAAAAAGTTTAAGCTAAAGGAACTAGGTTAAAATAAGACAACAACAAACATTAAACAATAAATAAAATGGGATTTTTAGAACCAATAACTAAATTAGAAGACATACCACGTTTCAACGTGGTAAAAGAGCCACTTTTCGATAGTAGAGGTGAGCATCACGGCGTATTTTCGCTTCAACGAGATGATACTCAGCAACATTTAGGCAGCTGCGGTAAAAAGTATAGGCCTATACAAATGGACGAAATGTTTGACATTCTTGACACAGCTAGTAATGAGGTGGGAGGCATTAAACATACAAGCTATACTAATACCAGCAATGGTAAAAGAGTATTAGTTCGTTCAGAGATGGAGGAACAGATTGATGTTGAGGGTGACTTAGTAGATGGTATTTTCTACACGCTTCTCGATAACACTGGTATTGGATCGAATAAATGCATACCTTCAACTCAGCGCATTTCATGCGATAACGCTCTCCATTTAATTGAAAAGCGTAGAGGTGATAATATTCACCACGCTGATTCTTTTGAAGGTAATGTGGAGCGAATGATAGCAAGGATTGCTAATAATATTTCAAACTTTAAGTCGTTTGGTACTACTGTGCAGTTTTTGAAAAATACTAAATTCACAAAAGATCAGATGGTTAAGCTTACACAAGCTCTCATCCCTGTAGAGAAGGAAGAGTCTACACGCAGGATCAATAAGAGAGAAGGTATAGTAGAGCTCTATGAAAGTGGTCAAGGTAATGTCGGAGAATCTCGTTGGGATGCTCTAAATGCCTTTACCGAGTTTGAAACACATAGAGGCAAGCAGTCACCAGAGAAATTTGTAAGATCGTTTATGGGGAACACGCTTTCCACGAAAGCACTTACTATTTTAAAGAGACCTGAGATAAAATACGACATACCCAAAAATGGTCGGAAATTTAATCCAGCGTGGGCCGGTTAAGTAAAATACATCGAATATATATTCCTGAGACAACATATAAGGATGGAATATTAATAGATGCAGATTATAATCTAACTAACGGTACTAACGTTATGCTAGGCTTGAGAGTACATACAATAATAAATGGTAAAATAGGCCATAATATATATGACGAGTTAGATTTAATCTGCCATCTATGGATGGCTAAGCTTATGATGGACGAACTAGACCAACTTACAACTTAATTATGGAAAGTAATATAGGAGATTTTATTTTTGAACTAAACGTAGATATTAATAAAATCTGCGTTTATAATAAGAGTCGAGTAGGAGAACCAGAGTGGTATATATCAGTAGATTCAAACATTGATGAAAAGATATTTCACTACGAAATAATGGACTGGTATTCAAAGCGAACTACTGCATAATATAAAGATGACAATTAAGTTAACAAAATCTGATAAAGAGTATGCAGATTATCACAGCTTATCATATAAAGATATGCGAGGGTTTGTTAAAGATCAAATCGTAGAGGAAGAAATGATGCGTTCTTTTTATGAATCAAAAGAAGAAAAGCGTAGAGAATTTTACAAGTCGCCTCAATTAATTTATGCTGCCTGGTGAGAATTGTAGTCGGAGTATTTGCGCGTCATCACCTTCCACCGGTTAAGATTTTTTACGTTTTTTCTTTGGACCGTGCTCGTGTGATTTACCTTCAACTATAACCACTTCGTTAGCTGGCAGCGCATAAAGCTTACCGTGTAAATGAACATAATATTCTTCTACCACACCACCCTTAGTTAAGCTATGATCATACACTTCAAACTCTTCATTCTCACCCAAACTTGGGCACGCAATAGTTTTAGCTCAGTGATGTTGTACAGCATCCCCAGCGCTGTGAATAGATTTATCTTCTACTGGTTCTCCAGGAGGAGCGCTTAGCTTTTCAGAATAGAGCTTCCATATTTGTTGATTTGCATCTTCACGTTTCATATATATAATATTTATGTTAAAGTATAATTATAAAGGAACTCCAGTATAATTTAGGAAATGAAAAATATATTAGTTATAACAGCGTTGGTAATAATCGCATTATGTGGGATTATTATTACTACTAGTTCTGTAGATATTAATACAAAGAAGGTAGAGATGTATGATCAAATCCCTGTCACCGAAGATCCCAACCAATCGATTGCAGTAAAGGGTATTGGTGAACGCCCAGCAGGCTCGGGATTGGAGTATAGGTATGAGATTAGAGTTCAAAATGATTATGATAACGAAAGATTAGAAATGACTAACTCTATCGAAAGTGCTATTGATTATCTAAAACAATATAAAAGGTTTCATGATGATTTGTATGTTTATAATATGATTACTGGTGAGTTAGTAACTCACTCTAAAAGAATAGTTTTAAACGATAATAACGAACAATGATAGTTAAAATGCAAAGACAGCTGCTAGTAGCAGTCGGTGTTCTTTTTTATATTATAGGCAAAGTAATATATTTACTTACTAGTTTTATTTCCCTACACAAGGTGGTTCTAAGCTTTCAGCGATTTATAATATATATGAGAGAAGGGTTTTTAGCTTTAAGAATTACAACCTATTGCAAATTAGCAAACATAATTAAAATAATTAAATCATGACCGACATTACACACTCGCTAGAAATTGTTCTTACAACAGCTAAAAAGGGTTTAGCTAAAAGTAGAGAGTCCACAGATTATTTGGAATCGACCGGGGAATATAATGATGAAGAAACTCTCCAGCAAAGGCAATATTTACAGGATATTCAGACATGTATTGACCATGTTACAGAGTGTACAGATATGTTAACGCGTCTAGGTAAATTTTATCGTTATTTAGAACCTAAAAGGCGGATGCAACTACTAGGGCCACATCAGCACCCCGATACGTACATACCGTTCCCAGACCAACATACCCACCCAGATTAAATTTATGAAAACAATAATTATACTATTAATATTAACAGTTTCAATCGTTAATGCGCAACGTAATGCACCGCCACCGCATTCCCGGATGCTAATAAAACCTCAAACTAAGCTCATTAGTACAGCTACTACGAGTCCATTGGAGAATCCTAAAGTACAAGATAAGTTATTTAGCTTGTTTAAATCATCCAATGCTAAGAGTAGACAAGTCGGGTATAAAGCAGTCAGAGATAAGTTTAAAGCCGGGGAGCTTAAAGCAGACGATAGGCGACTATACAGAGTTCTTATTAGTAAAGCGGCTGACTACCATCTAGGTGAGCTTAAGTCGCATGTTGAAGAGCTAGCTGCAGGAGCTCCTGCAGCGCAAGATGAAGGTACGGGCATGTTAAAAACGTTCAATAAAAATTATGGTGACTGGTATCTATCTGCTCTCGGCTGTCGACAGATGGTACAAACAGATTGGAGAAGGGTGCAACAATACGGATCGTTCGAAGGTATGCAAAAGGAGTTTAAAGAATGCTTTGGTTTTTTTCCAAAGATGGTTAAAAGTTGGGAAGCAATAAGAGATAGTAGCGATTATTTAGGTTTATACGAAGTATGTAACGCTATTAATGAATGTAGAGCAGAAGCTTCGTGGTGTGATGGGGAAGATGATTATGAAAAAACGCCTATTACTAGGATGGTTACTGCAGTTCCTGCAGGTGTAAGCCTTAAGAGATCTCTAGAGAGAATTGAAAGCTTTGATAATCAAATAAAGGACTATGCTGAAGCAGCTTCATATAACGAGAAGCAGCAGTGGGCTTCAGCTGAGATTAGACAAACAGTTCAAATTATAAATGATAAACGTTTTAAAATTGGGTTAGTATGCTATAAACTAGATGAAATTCTATCACGAGTCTGTACAGAGCACTCTCATGATATGGTAAAGAGAGAATTCTTTTCACATAAAGGGTCTAACGGTAAGGATTACGAAGAGCGTGTAAGGGATGCAGATTGGTATGGTGGAACATTTGGAGAGGTTCTACATGCAGGCTCTATAATCCCTCGTGATGTACATAGCGTCTGGTGGAAAAGTGAAGACAGCAGACCTAAATTATACACACCACACCTAGATAGAATAGGCATAGGTATCATAAATAAAACCTGGACTGTTATTGTTGGGTCGGCTTATTCTGGACCGGATAAACATTATATAGTGGAATAATAACTCGTTGAGTAATAAATAATTATGTGAAGGCCCTCTTACTAACCATAGGGCTCTTAACATTAGTATTACAATCTTTTTTAGGAGCCCAATCATCTACTTCTGCACCTATTGGATTTCATTCCGAACTGGTTAAGGCAGACTCCTTTTCACCAATAGGTGTTAATGTAACAAATAATGCTAATACATTTCATCACCGGAACATTGAGGACATGTTTGGGCCGAATAATGAAACTGACCTTAAAGCAGGTAAGCCGGATGAGGCTGATATAGTTTGGTTTCCAGACTTTGAACGTGGTTATGTTAAAATATATTACAATGACATACTTCAAACATTCCCTCCCATAACTGTAGGGTGGCGAGGTATAGGATTTGGTAATGCAGATATGTCTCAGGTTACACCTCCTAGTAATAGAGGATTTTTTATACAATCGAGGAGAGACTATGACTGGTACATAGCATTTGGTGGCTTTATAAAACAAACAGAAATGTTTTATGATGTTGAACCTGGAATGAATATTTTAAATAAAGGATTTCCCACTAATATTAAATTAAATGAATCTGGTATTGAGCAGTCAGAAGGATTCGAACACGGAGATCAAAACACCGGTGATATAATTTGGTTGTACAGAACAAGTGGTATGTATGATAGATACTACTATACTGATGGTCAATCATTTCCGCCGCTTACACCCGGATGGAAGCAGGTAGGTAATGGTAACGAAGATGTAGGTCATCATATTATATCTTCTTCGTTTATTGTTGAAACTAAAGGAGGAGGTGGAGAGATCATATTATACCCACCTGCGGGGTTTGTAAGACCTAAACGAGCCACTGACCCGTTAGCACCTCCTCGTGCTAATTTATATTGGTCAATATTAAAAGATGACCAGGATAGAAACAATTTTGTAATGTGGTGGGGTTCAACTGGTGGTAATATTATATATACAACAGAAGTTTTCAACGGATCGAGTTGGATCTATCTTTCGGAGCAAAGAAATTTACCAGGTCATCCCTTATCCAATTATGCAACATTGGGGATGGGCTGGGGTGTTGCACGTGTAGTGTCTGAGTGGAGCGGGTTTTAAAAGGAACTCTAAAAGGAACTCCGCAAAATAACACAAATGATCAGTTGAGCCTATATTGATACGACATTATATTAAGGGGTAGTAAGATACCAAAAGGAACTATAATATAATAAGACAATGGTGATAAACAAACAAAGCGCTTCTAATCCAATCAGCGTATACATGAGAGAGATGGGTAAAACAAAGCTTCTTACAAAAGAGCAAGAAGTTGAAATCTTTAAGAGGGTGGAGAAGTACCAACGAAAATCTAAAAGATTGTTAGAAGGTAGTAGACATACTAGTATGCTGTATTTGGCTATGGGCCATAAAGTCTCAGAAGGTAATATTAGATTCGATGAGGTTGTTGATGTAGAGTCAAAAGCGCGTTACTTGAAGGGACTTCCTCATTTAATTAATACTCTCAAGCAAGCAGCATCCCGGAAGGATATGGTTGCTATAAAGCGGTTATATACACGATTCCATTTTAAGCAGTCTCTAATAGAGACATGGTGTAACGATGTAGCAAAGTCTGGTAATACCGAGATGACTATCGCTCTTAAAAATTTAAATGTAGCGAAAGCCGAAATGGTACAAGCTAATCTCCGCTTAGTAATTTCAATAGCTACAAAGTATAACAATAGAGGCGTGCCTTTACTAGATCTTATCCAAGAAGGTAATTTAGGTTTAATGAAAGCTGTAGAAAAGTTTGAATATAAAAGAGGTTATAAATTTTCTACTTATGCTACCTGGTGGATTCGTCAAGGTGTTTCACGAACTGTATCAGAGCAAAGCCGGACAATTAGAGTGCCTATGCATATGATTGATATGATTAATAAGGTACTTAAAGTACAGCGATCATTAATTCAGGAAACTGGTTGTGAGCCAAGTGACGAAGATATCGCAGAAACTATGAACATGGCTTCTGCTAGAATTAGAGCGATATTAAAAATTGCCCAGCACCCGATTTCTATTCACACACCAGTTGGTGATAGCGGTAACACTACTTTAGGAGATTTTATTGAAGATAGTAAGGAAGAGAGTGCACCTGAACTAACTGCACTCTCAACTCTTAAAGATAAACTCAGTGATGTTTTATTTACTCTTAATGAGAGAGAACGAGGTGTATTGGAGATGAGATTTGGCATGCCAGATGGTGTAAATAGAACACTTGAGGAGGTAGGAGATAGGTTTAAAGTAACAAGAGAGCGTATTAGGCAGATAGAGGCTAAAGCAATTCGTAAGCTTAGAGATCCTCTTAGAGCTGCTAAATTACAAGAATACTTACCAACAGCATGAACAACAAAAACACTTAAATATTATAGTGAACTGGAAGGGTAAATATATAACGAAAAAGCAATTGCTTAAGAACATTAGGTTACAGCGACGGGTAGCAGTAATGAAGATAATGTTGTTTTTACTGTTATTACTCGCATCAGGTCTATTAATAGTAGCCGTAGTTAACAATTTATGAAAAAGAAAACTTACATTTACGAGTCACCTGATAATGGTAAGACAATATACAGGCGAGAGTTTGGATGTTATGATAAAAGAATACGAATTAAATGAAAACTAAACTATTAGCTTTATTAGCTGCAACTACACTTTCATCTTGTACAATTGACTCTGTTGGAGTAGCGTTATACACCCCACCGGCAAGAGTGCATGTAAGGGTGCATGATGATTATCACTATCGTAACTACTACAAACCTCCGGTGTATCATGCACCACATAATAGGCCTAGAGTATATCACGCACCACCACCAGACTATATTAGATTTAGAGGCAATGCAGTACCACAAA
>Ga0114993_10003860_pt1 | contig 15281 bp, 9 predicted proteins | sample ArcticOcean_MG_C_FD_87042 | JGI IMG/M metagenome (GOLD analysis project Ga0114993, IMG submission 87042) | Marine microbial communities from western Arctic Ocean - ArcticOcean_MG_CB2_150 | ecosystem: Environmental > Aquatic > Marine > Oceanic | place: Arctic Ocean: Canada Basin | collected...
AGGGATCGAGTTCAAACCAGGTGATCGTCGCGTAGTACGTGGTGCGACTTTTTTCTTGGAAGAGACCCGCCAGTGGCTGGGGAGCTGGACACCTTGGCACGAGTTTATGGAGTTGCCCGAAGGTGTAACCATCAGCTTGGGCGCGGGCGCGCGAGTGCTCGCCGAGATCAGCTACGGCACGTCGGATGAACACGTGGTGGACGAGGGCAGGCTCGGTTTGTTCTTCTCGGATGAGCCGGTAACGGCGCCGGCCGTGTCCGCCGACCTAGTTCTAGGGGCGAGGGGCGAGGTTCCGGCCGGCGCGACACTGCAGCGTTTCCAGTCGGAAACGACGATCGAACAAGAGACCCACCTCCTGTCCCTCTTACCTCAACTCGAGCCTGGCATCCGGTCGCTTGAAGTCTCCGTCCGCCGGCCCGACGGAGGGACCGAGATCCTCTTGTACGCCAAGGACATCCGGCCTGAATGGCCGACGCCTTACATCTTTCGCGAGCCTGTCCCCGTCCCGCGAGGATCGATCCTTCGAGCGACGGCCTACTTCGACAACACCTCCGACGGGCCACAGCGGGGCGGGTTCAGCTTGATCGTGAGCCGGTACTAGAGCGGCGGGTCTCCCGCGGTCCAAGTGGATACTTAAAACGCCGATCCTCTCACCGCCGTCGAAAGACCCTCAACCGGCTCAGTCAATCGCGGACGCCCGGGCCGCCCAGCAACTCCGGTAAACGGTCTAGATCGACATTTCCCCCGCTGAGGACCGCCACCACGGGTCCGTCACCCAATGGGACCCTCCCGGCTAGAAGGGCCGCCACAGCCGCCGCGCCCGCCGGCTCCACCAGGAGCTTGGTACGTTCGAGGATGAACGCCATGGCCTCCCCGATCTCGTCATCGCTCACGAGGACCACGGCCTCGACGTGGCGCCGAACCACCTCGAAGGTGAGCTCGCCGGCCATGGGGGCCCCTAGGCCGTCAGCAACGGTGTCGACACTCTCCAAGTGAACGGCCGACCCCACATCCAGACTCTTCCGCATTGCACACGCCCCGTGCGGCTCCACACCGAAGACCCGAGCATCAGGGGCGAGGTTTGCCGCGGCCAGGGCGATCCCGGAGATCAGGCCACCACCACCAACGGGCACCACCACAGTCGTGGGATCCGGCAGCTCCTCGAGAATCTCGAGGCCCACGGTGCCCTGACCGGCTACGATGTGCGGATCGTCGAAGGCATGCAGGAAGGTTGCGCCTCGATCTCGCGCCACCTCCCTCGCCAAATCAAAGGCCTCCATGATCGTCCCCTGGAGGATCACTTCCGCTCCGTACCCTTCACTGGCTCGGGCCTTGGTGGGCGAGGCGTTGGCGGGCATCACGACCGTAGCGGAGGTACCGGTCCGAGCAGCCGCCCAAGCAACGGCCTGCGCATGGTTACCGGCCGAGACCGTCACAACACCTCGACTCCGGGCCTCATCATCCAGTTCGAGAACACGGTTTAGAGCCCCCCGTACCTTGAACGAACCGGTTTTCTGAAGATTTTCACACTTCAAGAAGACGGCCTGACCCACGCGCTCGGAGAGCGTGCGACTGGAAACGATAGGTGTTCGGTGTACGGAGCCTGAGATCCTTGCTTGGGCCTCTCGGAGAGGCTCCAGCCCGGGAATCGAGAGCATCAGGGGTAGCCGCGTCTACCCGATCTGATCGCTCTCGTACAACTCGGCAGCAATCCTATAGAGGGTGAAAACCGAGCAAGGGACCTCGTCGACCAAGTCGGCGATGGGGCGTGGCTCTCGCAACTTCGCGAAAACCTCCTGGGCGATCGCCTCGGTCGCGACCGAGAACTGAAGCCCAAAAATCGAGACGCCGCCGGTACCCTCCAGCAGAACGAAGTCGTCCTCGGCAAGCCCTCCGTGTTTGAACAGAGCATTCCATGCGGTCACCCCCGCGCAAGGGAGGGTCGCGGCTTCCTCGAACGAGAGGTGCTCCGGAATCTCGACCAACCCGTCTTCATGACTGACGATCATCTCCGAGAGCATTCCGTCGATCGCGCCACCTCGGGCCGATGCGTTCGTCAGTGCGCTCGGCCTTCCGTCGATCCAGCGCTCGAAGAAGATCCCGGCTACGCGATCCCCGACCGCGAAACGGCTGACACCGGGTCCCACGCCGATCACCTCTCCCGCCCCATCCGAAAGAGGGACCAGGCCCGTTTGAGGACTCCCGCCGCCGTATTGCGATTCGAGGATCGAAAGGTCGCGCCGATTCAGCGACGTAGCTCGCACACGGACCAGGACTTCGTTGGCGCCCGGAACCGGTCGCTCCACTTCTTTCATCGCGAGGCTGACCGCGCCGTCGACCACGTCGAACTGGTACTGCCTCATGGTCTGGGCCTGGGCGCCGCTGACCGGACCTGGCGTGGCGAGCAGCAGGGCCAGCCATCCGGCCAGTGCAACTTTTTCGACGCGAGAGGTCTTAGGCGAGGCGTGCGAGTTCATGGATCCATCCGCATCAACGGGGCTCGGCCTGATTCCACGTGGTTCGACGCCTCTACGAACTCTAGTTGCGACCGGAGTCGCCCGATCCCTGCGCCTCCATGCGTTCCTGATATCGCGCCCCGCTCAACACGCTGGTCAAACTGTAGTTCCCCTCGTGACAAGCGTACTCGTAGACCTTGTCATCGAACCGGTTGTAAGGGATCACCCCGCCCCAAGGTTGGCTGTAGGTCGTGGGGTCTTCGATCGTGAATTCATAAAGGAACGTATTTTCGTCGGCCCGCGTGAAGCGCTCGGTCACTTTCATATGCTCGGTGGGCGGAATGCCGAGGAAGTTCTGCTGCGGGTGCAGGTTGGTGGTCACAACCACGAGTGCGTCGCCTTCCCAGTGACCCCATGAGTCACCGAGCCAAGGACGGATGTGCGCGGGGAGCGGCTCGGGCTCGCCGAGTTTGATAATCCGAACGTCGTGGACCATCTCCGCTGCGATCATCACGTAGTCGGCTGTCTGCACGATGGTGTAGTTGTTGTTGTAGGCCGTGTTGGGGATCATGGGCGGGCCGGCGCTCGATCCGAACGAAACGATGCAACGCTCGGCGAGGGGCCTCAACTCCGGGTGATCGTACAGTCCGAATTGACTCCTGAAGTCCTCGTACTTCTGCATCCGTTGCTCGCCCTCCGGCGTGAGCGGCGGACGGAGTCCGTTCGCTGGATTCGTAACCAGAGACGTCAAGTATTCGCCATCGACCATGGCGACCCTCGAGCCCCGGTCCCAATAGACCTCGTTGTATTCCTGCCCGCTCAATCGAGCCTCATTACTACTTCCGTCGCGGACGGGGCGGCCGCAGGCCACGCTACCTGGGTTGGGCGGGCACAAATCGTCTTCCGGCTGCTCGATCTCCCGGACCTCTTCCGGAGTGTAAAACGGACCCTTACCCTCTTCGCGCTGAAACGGCGTGAGCGTCACATTGGTCCAGTTTCCCTGAAGGTCCGGGTGGCCGTCGGGTGTCCTCGGGACGTCCCAGTTGCTGCTGCTCGAGGGGCGGGCTTGCGCCCCCGCGCTCGCTACGAAGCCGGGCGCTACGGTTGCAACGAGAAGCGCCGCAAGTAGCGCCGAGCGCCGCGAAATTCCTTCAGGGCCTCGACCAACCATGCAAGTACGATTGCTAGAAGTACGATTGCTCACTTCGACCTCCAATCCCACGTGATCCACGACGCTGACCGACATTATCTTCGACCAGCCGGCCGACCGATGAGGATAACCTGAGGGGCAGGACACAAAGGGGCAACATCATGGGACCCTCGAGCACGGCGGAGTCGATTGCTAGACGGCCTCGTGAGGGCGGACGCACCCAGCGCGCTTCCGAAGCCCGTGATCCGTAACTTCAGGTCGACCGACACCGGGACTCCGACACCTGCGGATGCCGGCATCTCTAGCTCGACGACCGGGACCGGATCGACGATCAACTGCCCCGATCCCGAGACACCTGCTGTCGTCGCCGTAATTTGGGACGTCCCCGATGCCACGGCGGTAGCGTTTCCATCCACATCGACGGTCGCGATGGCTTCGGTAGAGGACCACGTCAATACGAACCCGTCCATTGCGTTGCCCAGAGCGTCGGTTGTCGTCCCCGTGAAGACCGAGGCGTCTCCGAGGGAGGGAACCGTCACGCTCGACGGCGTCACAGCGACGACGGCCATTTCCTGGGCCACGGACACGGCCACCCCATTACTTTCGACACCGTCTATGGTCGCGATGATCGACGCCGTGCCGTCCGACACCGCAGTTACGATTCCCGTCGCGCTGACCTCCGCTACACCTGGGTCCGAGGATGCCCAGGCGAACGTAGTGGGAAACGTAGAACCGGCAGCGGTCTGGGCGGTGGCCGAGAGCTGTATCGACTCCCCAAAGGAGACGAGTGTAACGGCGCTCGGAGTGACCCCGACCGACAACACCGTCGTCTCGGGCTCCGTCGACGTTTTTTCCGAGCAAGCAAACAGCAGCCCGGTCGCGATGATCACGAGGACGGTGGCTGGACGCGCTCCCAGCGACTGGTCTTGTTTATGCACCGTATACGTTGGCCATTTTTAGAGTCGTCCCTCCGATCTTTCATCATACTACCGGTAAGAACGATCCTTCCATCACTATTTTCATCCCCCCACTCCCAGCGACAGATCGCTTCTACTGCGGGGGTCCGAAGAAAGAAACCCTTCCGGAGAAGAAACCCTTGTAGTCCACAATGACCGGCCCTACGGTGGATTCATGTTCGCATGGATGAAGAATCCGGCCCAGCGGCTGAACGTTGGCGCTTACCTGATCACTGTGGCCTAGGCCATCTGGTCCGGCTGGCAGGCGGCGGACCTGGTTTGGGGACTCTGGGTGACGGGGGTCATGGGCACGCTCGCGGTCCTGGTCGCTCCCTGGTTTCTCCTCACCTTCTTCCCCAGTCTTGGTGGTTTGTACCGTGATCGCGATTCTTCATGTAACCCAAATAAACTCGCTCGCGGTCGTGGTACTCCTCTTCCTTTTTTATATCCCTGATGACGTCTTCGCCGAGCGGGTCCTCGGCATGCAGTGAGACCGTGGATTGGGCCGCATCCACGTACTACGGCACTCTGAGTACTACGCCACTCCGAACGCCGGCACCCACCGGACCAGCGCGAATCCCAAAATCACCAGGGTCACGAGCACCAGGAGTGAGGCGACGAGCCCTTTGAGGGCCATCGTCTGCAAGTTTACTCCGTATCCGGCTGCCACAGCCGGTCCACCGGCAGACGACGGTAGGATGAACCCACAGTTACCCACGACCGCAACGATATAGACGAACGGGATCGGATTCAGATCGAGCGACTGGAACGTACTGATGGTCACCGGGACGACGATCGCGATGGCCGCCGTATTACTGGTGACTTGTGTGAGGACCATCGTCACGATCGAGAAGACAAGCACAGCCGCGAATCCACCCGATCCGGCCATGGGCACGAGGGCATCTGCAAAAGCCTGCGCAGCACCCGAGCCACTCAGAATCCGGCCCAGGGCAATGCCTCCGGCGAACAGATAGAACAGCCCCCACAACATGTTCGCTTGGGCGAAGGCCCACGTGATGAGTGGGCCTTCACGCGTACGAATCGTGAAGCTTGCAACGGCCATGGCCACGAACGCGAACGCGGGCGTGAGGCCCGGAATCAGATCCGCGTACAGAGGCCGACCGAACGCCAGTGCGACGGCCGCAACGAACAAGGCCAGTCCCCACTTCTCCTCCGTCTTCACGACGCCCAGTCCCGCGAGTTCTCCGCGGATGTAGTCCTCGGAGCCCGGTAGCGTGGCGACCTCCGGCCGCAGGGCGAAGCGCAGGAAGAGGAACATGACGAGTACGATCACCGCAGTGACCGGAGCCAGTCTTATGGCCCAGGTCAGGAAAAGGAATTCCTGGCCCGTCACGGACTCCTCGATGAAGCCAACAGTCAGGAGATTCGGCGCACCACCGAGCGGCGTCGCCGCGCCGCCCGCGCTCGTGCCCCACGCGACCGCGACTACGAGTGCCGTGCCGACTCGGCTGTTCCAGAGGTCCTCGATGCCCACGGAGCGCAACATGGCCACGACGATGGGAATCATCGATGCGGCCACGATCGTGTTCGGGAGGACGGTCGAGAGAGCCGCGCTGGCTAAAAACCAGACGAGGATCTGCCGGGACGTGTCGGTCCCCACCCCGAGCAATGAGGCGAGGCCGATTCTGCGATCGAGCCCCCATCGTGCCCAGACGCTCGTTAAGACGTTCGCGCCCAAAAGGAGAAGGATCGTGTCTTGAGCGTACGAGGTGGCGACCTCGTTCATCGGCGCGAGTCCGAAGATCGCCGCGATCGGGAGTGGGAGTAGCCCCGTGACAGCCAGGTGCACCGGCCGGGTGATCCACCACCAGGCCATCCAAACCAACAGACCCATGGCGCCGCGGGTCTCGAACGGAAGTCCAGCCAGCGGCGTGAGCAGCAGCACCGCAAAGACGGCCGGCCCCGCCAGTAGATGACGGAGCTTTACCGCGGGGGCGGGAATCGGTTTGGCCTCGGGTTGTTCGCTCAGGACGTCCGCCAGTGTGATGCTGGGGGATTCACCACTCGCCTCCCCGTTCTACTGCGACGCCCCGCCTCTGAAGCGCGCGGCCAGCGCATCCCGATCCACCGACGTGCCGCGGAGATAAACCGTGGAGATCCGCCTCGTATTCGTGATATCGACCAAGGGGTTCGCATCCAGGACGATGAAGTCGGCGCTCCTACCCGCCGACACCGAGCCGACGTCGTCCAGCTCCATCAACTCGGCCGAGCTACTCGTGGCCGCGACGATCACCTCGGCCGGGCTCATTCCGGACCTCACCATGTCCTCCATCTCCTGATGAACCGCCCACGGGTTGCTTCCGTCCGTGCCGAACGCGATTCTGATTCCCTCTCGATTGAGCCTCGCGAGGTTGCGAGCCTGAATGCCGAACGACGCCTGGGCCGCCGGTCGATCGGTCGACCTCTCTTGCATCTCCTGCAATGTGCCGGCGGGGACCGTCCCGCTCAGCCAGCTGAGGTCCTCCGCGACGCCCGGACCGGGGAGGTTGGGAACCAGCGTTACGTTGGGACGTTCCCTCCAGAGCGCGACGAGCTCATCGTCGATGTCTTGATCGCGAATGCCGTGGGCGAACGCGTCGATCCCCGCCCGGAGAAGCCCTTTCGCGTCCTCCAGCCTGAAGATGTGCGCCGTGACGCGGAGGCCGTGGTTATGAGCTTCGTCGATGACCGCGCCGTACAAGGCCGGAGAAAGCCTCTCGTACTGGCCGTTGCGATCGTCGACCCAGATCTTTACGAAGTCTACCTGTAGAGCCGCCAACTCCTGCACGGCAGTCCGCGCCTCCGCCTCGGTCGTGACCCAGGAAGGGACCTCCGAGCGCCCGGGCTCCGGTCCAACGATACCGGGTCCAGCAGTGCGGAATCGTGCGCCGTTGGGCACCACCTCATCCCGCATGTCGAACGGGACGTTCGCGCTGTCTTGACCCAGGCTCACCACCATTCCGGCCCCGTAGTACGCCATATGCTGGAGTTGGTCGGTCCGCTCTTCACGCGTGGACGCCAGGTGTACGTGGGCGTTCACGATCGCCGGCATTACGGTCTGCCCGCTGAGATCGACGCGGGCAGCCCCGGCTGGCACTTGCACGTCGGCTCTGGACCCGGCTTGCGTAAATAGGCCGCTCTCGACCACGAACACCGCGTCCTCGATGGGGGCGCTTCCGTCCCCGACGATGAGGCGAGCGCCCTCGAACACGGTCAGGTTGGGATCGTTCGCGGCGTCCGGGCCGGCGCACCCGGCCATCAGAAAGAGTACGAGGGTGGCGGACATCGCGACTAGTGTGTGCGACTCACTCTTGGCTCGACCCATAAGATCCTCATAGCGAAAGTGGCTAGGACGCCTAACGCCTATCATGCTCTCACGTTGACGGCAAGGTCTCGAGCCCGTGGGCAATCCTAAAAACCGATCAACAAGGTGTCGATCGACAAATTCTAGAGCCGATACGTGTAGTTCAGCTTCATGCTCGCGCCGCGCGAAAGCGTCAAGAACTCCCGGTCGTTGTCGAAGAGCCCGTCACCCAGATTCTGCCAATTCTGCGTGAAGACGAGGTAGAGATCGTTCCCGGGCGTTATGATCCACCGGGCCCGCATGAAGAGGCCCACGACCTCCGAGACGTCGTCGTACTGGACGTTGCCCGTGAGGTTTGCGAGCGGGGTGATGTTCCACTCACCGGCCAATCGAAAGAGTCTCGCCACGAACGATCCTTGGGGTAGCACGACATCGTTGTTCTCGACCTCGGCGGAGAGGATAACCCCCGGTGACGGTCGAACGTCCAGACCGATCTGGAGCTCGGTACGATCTCCGCTCCAGAAGCCGCCTCGACGGACCTGGGCACGCCCCGAGACGACTCTGCGACCCGAGGTTCGTGCATCGAGGCTCAATTCCCAGTTCTCGTAGGTCCCCTCCTGGATGAAAATGCCGTCGCTGATCTCGAACGCATTATCGAGGTACTTGAACTGGCGCTGGAGGTCCACTCAGACGTCATCCTGGCTCTCGAACTCGATTCCCAAGACCTTGAATTGCCAGAGTTGTTCTTCGGTAATGCCCGTTGCGATGCTCTCCAGGTGGCGGAACTGTGCGGAGAAGTCGAAGCTGCGGATCCAGTCGATGTCGGGTCTCGGCGCCAAGCGATGTTGGGCTCAACCCGCCGGAACCCGTTCCGGGTGACAAAGCCCACTGCGGGGTTGTAGTCGTCTCCGAACTCGCGATAGGAGACGTGCCCTGACCAGATGTCGTTCGGGTAGTTGACTCGGACGCCTCGGGCGGAGAGGTCCGACGTCGACCGATCGATGCCTCGGTCGGGGTTGGAGTTCCACGCTGCGAACGCCTGTACGCCGAAATTTTTGTCGCCGGAGAGCCGAGACGTGGCGTAGTTGAGGTCGGCCCCTACCGTGTGCTGGCCCAAGGGGGCCTGCGCCGTCGGATCCGTGGGGTCGGCACCCGTGGAGCGACGCGTGTAGATGGCTCCGATTGTGGACTGGTCGAGGATGCTCGCCTTGACGCGGGCCGCGGTGAACTGTTCACTCGCAAAGGTCCCGCCATCCACATCGGCGGATTCCAGTTCGGCAGTGTTCACGTTGATGAATCCGAGCTCGTACCTCCCGGCCTGGCCTCCGAGCCGAGCCGCGTAGTTGATCGGTATCTGTTCACCCTCGAGCAGCCCGATCCGCCGGCTGAAATAGGGCTCGGCGCCGTTGCCTGGCGCGAAAGTGAAAACTCCCGACCCCTCGAGGAAGAAATCGCGCCACTCTGGGAAACGAAGAGGGAAACGGGTGAGGTTGAGACGCCGCTGATCGACCTCCGCTTCCGCGAAGTCGGTGTTCACGCTCACCCCCGCCCTCAAGCTCGGCGTGACGTTGTAATTGACGTCGAGACCGACGTCGCTCGGGTACGTGGTCTGATCAAGCTCTGAAGGCACGTTCTTCCAGTTCGTCACCGCGTAGGGAACCGCCTCGAGTCCCATTCCCTGCGACAATCCTTCGAGGCCAACGAGTCGACCGGCATGGATCGGGTCGCGGTTGTTCTGATTGCGCCGGTACCCTCGCCAGACGATCTCCTCATTCCTGCGGCGGATCGTGCGTTGGAAGTTGATGCCCCAGGTGTCGGACGTCGGGTCGAAGTTGAGGGTGCGGAAGGGAATCTGGATCTCGATCGACCACCCGTCGGGCAGAATCGCGGTCTGGATCTGCCAGATTCCGTCCCACGCCCGGCCACCACCGCCGCCACCGCCACTTCGGCCTCCGGTGATCAACCCGTCACCCATCACACCGGTCGCGGTGGTCTCGAAGTAGTAGCCGGTTCGGCCGTCGTGGAAGGTGTCGAGCGTCCACATGAAGCGGTCGTCTACGCCCAGGGTGCCATCACGCCGCTTCTGGAACGCCAAAATCCCCTCGGGATCATCGTAGAGATTCGCTCCGACGTAGAGCGCATCCTCGCCGTAGACGACCCGAATCTCGGTCCGCTCGGACGGCGTCCCACCCTCCACAGGCTCCTTCTGGGTGAAGTCGGTGATCGGGACGGCCCGCCGCCACGCTTCCTCGTCCAGACGTCCATCCATGTCGATGGTGGCACCGTTCTCGAGCGGAAGAGCGATGAGATCGACGAGATCGGCATCCCCTTCCCCTTCGACGAGCGCCTGTGCCGCCGAAGCGTCGCTAACAAAGAAGAAGCCGACCATGGAGAAAAGGAGCACCGCAGCCAGTAGGATCTTCTGTGCCGGACATCAAACCTCGATCTGTGCCATCGATTGTGATTCTCTTAGATAGGGAGTCTGGTATTCAGACCTGGGCTCCCGTCTACAGCCGATACGTGTAGTTCAGCTTGACGCTCGCCCCACGAGAGAGTGTCAGGAACTCCCGGTCTTGGTCGAACAGCCCGTCACCCAGATTCTGCCAGTTCTGCGTGAAGACGAGGAAGAGTTCGTTCCCAGGCGTCACGATCCAACGTGTCCGCATGAAGAGGCCCACGACCTCGGAGACGTCGTCGTACTGGATGTTGCCCGTCAGGTTGGCGAGCGGGGTAATGTTCCATTCGCCGGCCAAGCGAAAAAGCCTCGCGACGAACGATCCCTGTGGGAGAACGACATCGTTGTTTTCGACCTCGGCGGAAACGAGCACGCCCGGCGACGGTCGCACCTCGAGGGTGACCCCCATCTGTGTACGATCTCCACTCCAGAAGCCGCCACGGCGGAACTGGCCCCTCTCGGAGAACATGCGACGGCTGGCGGTTCGGGCGAACACGTCCCACTCCCAGTTCGTGTAGCTCCCCTCCTCAATGAAGACGCCCTCGCTGATCTCGAACCGGTTATCGAGGAACTCGAACTGGCGCTGCACGCTCACGTTGAAACCTTCCTGGCTCTCGAAGTCGACTCCGAACACCTGGAACTGCCACTGTTCTTCTTCAGTGATCCCGGTCGTAATACTCTCCAGGTGGCGGAACTGGGAGGAGAAATTGAATCTGCGAATCCCGTCGATGTTGGGTCTCGGCTGCCAGCCGATCCGGGGCTCCACGAGCCGAAAGCCCTTCCGAAAGACGAAACCCACCGCAGGGTCGTAGGCGTCTCCGAACTCTCGGTACGCGACGGACCCCGACCAGATGTCGTTCGGGTAGTTGATTCGGCCACCACGCGCGGAGAGATCCGACGCGGACCGCTTGACGCCCCGGTCCGGGTTGGAGTTCCAGACCGTAAAAGCCTGCACGTCGAAGTTCTTATCACCGAAGAGTCGAGACGTCCCGTAGTAGAGATCGGCCCCGGCCGTGTGTTGGTCCCTCGGAGCCCGCGCCGTCGCGTCCGTGGGATCCATACCGGTAGAGCGGTGGGTGTAGATGGCCCCGATGGTGGACTGCTCCAAGATGCTCCTTTTGACCCGGGCCACCGTAAACTGCTCTCCAGCGAAGGTCCCGCCCCCCACATCCGCGGACTCGAGTTCGGAGGTGTTCACGTGAATGAATCCGAGTTCATAGCGCCCGGCTTGCCCGCCGAGGCGGGCCGCGTAGTTGATCGGGATCTGTTCGCCTTCGGTCAACCCGATCCGCCGGCTGAAGTAAGGCTCGGCCTCGTTGCCCGGCGCGAACGCGAAGACTCCCGAGCCCTCGAGGAAGAAGTCGCGCTGCTCCGGGAAGCGAAGCGGGAACCGGGTGAGGTTGAGGCGCCGCTGATCGACTTCCGCCTCCGCGAAATCAGTGTTTGCGCTGACCCCTGCCCTCAAGCTCGGGGTGAGGTTGTAGTTGATGTCGAGGCCGACGTCGCTCGGGTACGTGGTGGGGTCACCCTCTTCGGGCACGTTTTTCCAGCTCGTCACCGCGTAGGGGACGGCCTCCAGTCCTATGCCCTGCGACATCCCTTCCAAGCCCGTGAGCCGCCCCGCATGGATAGGCTGCCGCAGGCTCTGGTTACGCCGATACCCTCGCCAGAGGATCTCTTCGTTCCTGCGGCGGATCGTGCGCTGGAAGTTGATGCCCCAAGTGTCCGAGGTCGGGTCGAAGTTCAACGTGCGGAACGGAATCTGGATCTCCAGAGACCACCCGTCAGGCCGGATCTCAGACTGAACCTGCCAGATTCCGTCCCACGCCCGGCCGTTGTTCCCGCCACCGCCGCGGCCGCCACCTGCCCCTCCGGAGATCAGCGCGTCGCCCATGACACCGGCCGCGTTGGTCTCGAAGAAGTAGCCTGTGCGACCGTCCCCGAACGTGTCGAGAATCCACATGAAACGATCGTCGGTGCTGAGGAAGCCATCCCGCCGCTTCTGGAACGCCAGAATTCCCTCCGGATCGTCGAAGAGAATGGCCCCGATGTAGAGCGCGTCTTCGTCGTAGACGACCCGGATCTCGGTCCGCTCCGACGGCGTGCCGCCCTCTACCGGCTCCTGCGTGGCGAAGTCGGTGATCGGGACAGCGCGCTGCCACGCGTCCTCGTCGAGACGCCCATCCATGTCGATCTCGGCACCGCTCTCCAGCTGGAGGGCGATGAGCGGAACAAGATCGGCATCCCCCGCCCCGCCTACGTCCGTCTGAGCGGTAAGGGCATCGCCCCCCATCAGCAAATTCCACGCAAACAAAAGGAACGCCGCACGCGGCGCAAAAGCTCGTACCGGATCTCTAACTTCTGTCTTTACCATCTATCATCGACTCGCGGAAGAAATGGGCTGATTCGGCGTGGACCCCGCGGCCCACCGGCATGAAACCACCGTAGCGCCCCTTCGTGAAAAAAAGTGCAAGGTGACAATCGCACAATATCCTAACATGACACGCGACGGTCGGCGGATGTTGTGATCGGGCCGAAGGCACCCGACGCCACCCAGGTCTTATTGCGGACGGGAAAAATCTGCGGCCACGAATTCGGGCCAACTTCGTGACTTCAGGTTGAGGTAGTACCTCTGATGGGACCGGCTCCGCTCAGTGGCTACAAGCGGGGGACGTGGGCGATGGGGCGACGCTCATCGAGTCCAGATGAGGACCACACCACAGGGGTTGAGCATGCTGTACCTCAAGGGCGTGCCAATTCCTTGATAAATCTCCATCGCATCGATCGTTTCCGGGGAGTATTGGTCGAGATCCGGATTGTACACGCGAAGCCCGTCCACGTAGACCGGTAAGACGCAGCCGCCCCCGCTGAAACTGTCGCGCCGTGCGCTCACCGCCACCGTGTTACCGGTGTTGTTACGGACCACCCTAAGGCCTCCGGTGCGCCGAACGACATCGGAGAGGACCCCAGGATTGATTGCGTCGAGGTTCCGCCGCGTGTACTGGTCACCCCAGCCGAGGTCCGCTCTTTCGTAGAATCCGTTCCGCTCGAGAAAACTCGAACGAACCGTCACCTCGATCGGGTCGAGTTCGATCGGGTCAGTAGACATCGATGCAAAGAGTTCCACGGCTCTGCCGGGGCGGACGATCAAAGCGGCGGTCCGAGGAGCGTAGCCCAGACGGGTGAACCTGATTTCCGCCAACCCCGGCTCGAGATCCGTTAGGTTGAACCGCCCTCGCCCGGTGCTGATCGTGCGCACTTGTGTCTCGCCCAGTACCGTGATTTCCACGTCGGAGAGTCCCTGATCTGCGCCCTCCTCGGTGACTCGACCGGTCACACGACCGAGGGCGAGCGGGTCCTCCACCTCGACCCGAGTGAGGAGAACCAGGAAGTCCGGGTCCCCGGGGACCTCCAACTCGCCGAACACCATCTCATAACCGGCACTTTCAGCCCTGAGCGCATGTCGTCCCGCCGGGAGGCCCGCCAACTCGAAGCGACCGAACACGTCGGAGATCACGCGGATCCCCACAGGTCCGGCAATTCAATGATCGCCTCACTGAGCGCGACTCCAGTCTCGGTATCCCCGATTTGGCCCGACTTGGAGAAGCGCTCGCCGACTTCAGTCCCCCACTGCCCCCCCATCAGGACACCGCGGCATGCCAACATCTCGCCTCCCTCGCAAGCGGCCTGGTAGAGACCGAAGGCGCGAGCGGGATCCTGGGTGACGCCAGATCCTGTTTCATACATGAAGGCGAGGTTCGTGCAGGCCTCCGGTAGGCCGCCCTCGCACCCGCGCTGGAAAACAAAGACGGCTCGCTCGAAGTCCTGGGCGACGGATTCTCCCAACTGGTACATGGCCCAAACACATTGCAGGCCAACAAGTTACCGCCGTCACAGGACTGGCTGTACAAGTCCTCGGTGTCCTGTGAGGCAACAGAACGCGGGAGTAGGCCGAGGAGCAGAAAGAGTAGGAGGACTTCGAGAAACGAGGTTCTATTCATGTCACGACCATCGGCTAGCCCCGCAATCGCGGCAACAGCGCCACCGCGTTCTCCCGCTCAATCAAACGCAGCTCAGCTTCGCTGAACATGTTGAGTCCACGAAGGCGCTCGGCATAATCCGCCATGGTGCCGCCGGGCGGAAAGTCGGTCCCGAACATGATGTGGTCCGCCTGCACGAGCTCCCGCAGTGAAGCGACCACGCCCCGGTTGGTCGCTCCCGCCAGGTCGTAGTACATCTTCTTCAACTCCGCCATGAAGCCATCAGGCATGCGCTCGTTCCGACGTGAACCCGCAATCCGCTCGGCCAAGAAAGGCATCGAGCCACCACCGTGCGACCAAATCCAGCGGATGTTGGGAAAAGCATTGGCGTATCCGTTGATGACGATACCGGTGATGGCCCGCGTCGTGTCGGTTCCGTACTCCATGCTTCCCGGCCCCACACCCACGGCATAGTCGAGACCCCTACAGCAGTTCGCGGCCGTCGGGTGAACGAAGACGACCGCGTTACGCCGATTCAGCTCTTCCATCACCGGTCGGTAGGCCAAGTCGCCGAGCCAGGTATCGCCATAGCTTGTCATGAAACCGATACCGTCGGCGTTGATCTGGTCGTACGCGTACTCGATTTCCCTCAACGTGGCATCGACGTCGGGAAGCGGCATCGCAGCGAACAGCCCGAGCCGGGTCGGATGGGCCTGGATCACCCCGGCTGCGAAGTCGTTGCACTCCCGCGCAAGGCGGGTCGTCTGCGCTTGATTCCCGATGTACAGACCCGGATTGGTGATCGAAATCATCGCCGCTGCGCCGTCGGCTCGATCCAGGTCTTCGATCGTTTTGTCGACCGTCCACGTCGTATTGGCGGGGTTCATGAGCCCCGAGCGGTTGTCGGGTGACCTGAGCTGGCCCCCCTCGATCATCGCTGCGACCCAAGTCGGCGGTCCAAAGTGATGATGCACATCGAT
>Ga0114993_10003870_pt1 | contig 15263 bp, 12 predicted proteins | sample ArcticOcean_MG_C_FD_87042 | JGI IMG/M metagenome (GOLD analysis project Ga0114993, IMG submission 87042) | Marine microbial communities from western Arctic Ocean - ArcticOcean_MG_CB2_150 | ecosystem: Environmental > Aquatic > Marine > Oceanic | place: Arctic Ocean: Canada Basin | collected...
ATTTCACCGCAACAAGCGGCCAGTGTTTACGCACAGCAACACCCAAGTGCGCCAACCGATTTATGCCAGCTCGGTCGGACGCTGGCGGCGGTATGAGGATCAGTTGCAGCCGTTGATCGACATGTTGCCGCCCGACTCCGTCGACTAGCAGGGGCCGGGCCGCTATAATTGCGCCGAGTTAATTTCTAGCGCCAGGCATAAAACATGGCCAATATTATCTGGCTTGCCTCCTACCCCAAGTCGGGCAATGTCTGGCTGCAAGCCTTCCTGCACAACTTGATTAGCAACTCTCGCCAGGCGCCGAGCCCGGAAAAGATTGGCGGCTTTTGCACGCCGGAGTCCGCCGCCCTTCATTTCATGACGCCCGATTCCCGTCCGCTTGGCGCCTGGACGCGGGAAGAAACCGCGCGCCGGCGCGCCGGCGCGCACAAGGCGATCACCGGGCTCAGATCCGACAATGTTTTCGCCAGCACCCGGGCGGCGTTGGCGACCAGTGGCGGCGCTCCCACCATCACCATGGAGCACACGGCAGCGGCGATTTATCTTGTCCGCAATCCCCTCGATGTGGCGGTTTCTCTGGCCGCGCAAGGTGATCGAAGCATCGATGAGGCGATCCTGCACCTAGAAACTGAATATGAATCGGAGAACAGCGATCAATTCGCCTATGAGTACCAGGGCAGTTGGTCCACCAATGTCCTGAGCTGGACCCAACAGCGCCATGCCGGCCTCCATCTCTTGCGCTATGAAGACATGCTGTCGGTGCCGGAACAAGCCTTCGGTCCCTTAGCCTCTTTCTTGGGCTTCGATACGTCGCCGGAGCGGCTCGCTCGGGCGATACGATTTTCCTCTTTTGCCGATCTTGCCGAAGAAGAGGATAAATCAACTTTTACAAGTAGCTCCGGGGGCGTAAGACGGGTGCTTCGCGTCGGCAAATCGGATCAATGGCGGGAAGTCTTGAGCGCCGATCAGGTGCGCCGTGTCGTCGATCGCCACGACAAGCAAATGGAGCGTTTCAACTATATTCCAAACGACTATTGAGGTGGTGGAGGATTGCTTCCCTCCGGACTCATGCGAGGTTACAGTCCGGCGCGCAGGCGAGACACGAGCGGGCAAAACGGAGATCAGATGAACAGAAAAGAGCGCCGAAGCCGCGAAGCGCAGGCCCGCGCCGCGCCGCCGGGCAGCACGGATCCTGAATTGCGCGAAATGATGCGGCACGCCGTCGAGCTGCACCGCGACGGCCGCATCGGGCAGGCGGTGGCGGCCTATGAGGCTGTCCTCGAACGTGAGCCGCGCCATGCCGATGCGCTCCAGTTCATGGGCGTCGCCGAAATGCAAAGCGGGCGCGGCGATGAAGCAATCGGGTTGTTGCGGCAGGCGGTCGGCATTGATCCCGGAAACAGCCGGGCGCACTACAATCTCGGTTTGGCCATGCGCGCCGCGGGCAGGGAGTCAAAAGCGCTCGCCGCTTTTCGCCGCGCCATCGCGGTGGAACCGCGCAATTTCGAGGCGCACAACGCGATTGCCGCCATTCTGCTGGCCGCCCCCGATCAGCTCGAAACGGCAGAGGCGCATATAAGCCGCGCCCTGGAGAACAATCCAAAATATGTCCCGGCGCGCAACAATTTGGCGCTTCTCCTGAAGGCGCGCGGCCGCCCGGAAGAAGCCGCAAGCGAGGCACGCGTGGCGGTGACGCAAGCCCCCGCGCACACCCCGGCACTGATTACACTGGGTGCGTTATTGTTGGAGATGGGCGAAACGGAGGAAGCCGAACAAATTCTTCGCGACGCAGTGGCGCTCGCTCCCGAGGACGCCAGCGCGCATAGCAATTTGGGCGCTGCGTTCATTCATAGGGGCGCACGGGAAGAGGCCGAGGCGGAATTTGAACGCGCACTGGAACTTGACCCGGACAACAGCGAAAGCCTGAGCAACCTGGCATTGATCCGTAAAAATCAGGAGCGACTGGACGAGGCCGCAGCGCTCCTGCAACGCGCCTTGGTCGTCAAACCCGATGACGCCGCCCTGCATATGAATCTTGGTAGGATCTTCATGGCGGGAGGGAGAGCGCAACCCGCCATCACTCATTACGAACAAGCTATCGAATTGGACGCTAATTACGCCGAAGCTTATGTTTATTTGGGTCAGGCGGTGCATTTCCTCGGGCGCATTGATGAAGCGATGCGTTGCGGCGAGGCCGCCGTACGGCTCGATCCATCTTCCGCTGACGGGCATCTGAATTTGGGTAGCGCGCTGCAAGTTTGCGGCCGTATAGAGGAGGCGATTTCCCATTTCCGCAAGGCGATCACTCTGAATGGGCGCCTTACCGGGGCTTATTTAAACTATGCTTATGCGCGGCGTGTGGTCGAGGGAGATTCGTATTCTGACAACCTGCTTGCCGCCCTCGCTCAGCCGGATTGGAACGATGACGAGCGCGCTGACCTGCTCTATGCCGCCGGTAAGGTGGAGAGCGACCGCGGCAGTCACAACGCAGCCTTTACCCATTGGGCGCAAGGCGCGCGCTTGCGGCGCAAGACCATCAAATATGCCATAGCGGACAGCCGCAAGATTTTTGCTAGTTACCAAGCGATCTTCGATTCGCCGCTTCTCGAGCGCCGTTTGCATCAGCCTGTCGCGGGGCCGACACCTATTTTCATCGTCGGCATGCCACGCTCGGGCACGACCTTGGTCGAGCAAATCCTGGCCAGCCATCCGCAAGTCACCGGCTTGGGCGAGTTGCATCATATCGCCGATATCACTCATGGCTTTTCCGATTGGTCCGAGGCCGCGGGCATATTTCCAGCGGCCTTGGCCGGGCTCGATGAATCCCATTGGGCGCGCGCCGCCAAACTCTATATGGAGCGGCTCGACCGTAATGAGGGCGAGCCCTACATCAGCGACAAGATGCCCGGCAACTTCCAATATTTGGGCTTCATTTCCTTGCTATTTCCCAATGCCCGCATCGTTCACTGCCGCCGCAGCGCTCTGGATACCTGTGTCTCCTGCTTCACCACATTCTTCAACGTCCAGGAGTGGAGTTTTGATCTGAGCGATATTGGGGCTTATTACGGTCTCTATCTCGATTTGATGGCGCATTGGCGGCGCGTATTGCCGCTACCGATTTACGACATCCAATATGAATCGGTTGTCGCCGATTTGCCTGGCGAGGCGCGCCGCCTGCTAGATTTTTGCGGCCTCGATTGGCATCCCGACTGTCTTGAATTTCACCGCAACAAGCGGCCAGTGTTTACGCACAGCAACACCCAAGTGCGCCAACCGATTTATGCCAGCTCGGTCGGACGCTGGCGGCGGTATGAGGATCAGCTGCAGCCGTTGATCGACATGTTGCCGCCCGATTCCATTCTTTAGCCGGGGCGGGGAATCGCTTCCCTCCGGACCGGTGCGAGGTTACAGTCCGGCACGAAATCGAGACGCTGGCGGTCAGGACCGGAGTCCAAATGAACAAAAAAGAGCGTCAAAGCCATGAAGCGCAGGTCCGCGCCGCGCCGCCGGGCAGCACCGATCCCGAATTGCGCCAGATGATGCAGCGCGCGATCGTCCTGCATCGCGACGGCCGCATCGATCAGGCGGTGGCGGCCTATCAGGCCGTGCTCAAGCGTGAGCCGCGCCATGCCGATGCGCTGCAGTTCATGGGCATCGCCAAAATGCAAAGCGGCCACGCTGATGACGCCATCGGATTATTGAAGCAGGCGGTCGGCAGCGATCCTAAAAACAGCCAGGCGCATTACAATCTCGGCTTGGCGCTGCGTGCCGGGGGCAAGGAGCAACAAGCGCTCGCTTCGTTCCGTCGCGCCATCGCCGTGGAGCCGCGTAATTTTGAGGCGCACAACGCGATCGCCGGCGTTCTGTTGGGCGCGCCAGATGAGCTCGAAACGGCGGAGGCACATATTCGCCACGCCCTCGAGAACAATCCAAACTATGTGCCGGCGCTAAATAATTTAGCGCTCCTCCTCAAGGCGCGCGACCGACCGGAGGACGCTTTAGACAAAGCGCGCAAGGCGGTATCCCTGGCCCCGCAATACGCCACGGCGTTAATCACGCTGGGCGCATTGTTGTTGGAGACGGGCGAAACAGAGGAAGCGGAAAAAACTCTCCGCAATGCCGTGGCGCTCGCCCCTAGTGATCCCACCGCGCATACCAACTTGGGCGCGGCGCTCAACTATTTCGGCGCGCACGACGAGGCCGTGGCGGAATTCGAACGCGCCCTCGAACTCGATCCCGAGAACGCTGAGAGCCTGAACGATCTTGCCCTGATCCGCGCCAACCAGAGCCGCCACGACGAAGCCGTGGCGCTCCTCGATCGCGCCTTGATCGTCAAGCCGGGTGACGCCAAACTGCATGTCAATCTCGGGACTGTGTTACTCCGCCAGGGAAAACGGGGCGAAGCGATTACCTGTTTTCGCGAGGCGTTAGATATCGAACCGGACGATTTAGGCCGCGCTCAGGCCTTCGCCGATAGTTTACAGGGCGCCCACCTCCTGCAGGCCAACGCGCAATTGTGGCAGGATTTGGAGCGATGTCTGCGAATCGCCGATATCCATCACCAACCGCTGAGCGCCCCGGCGGCCCGCCTGCTGCGAAATTCACAGCAGATCGTGCCTCTGGTCGAGGCGGCGGCGCGGGGCGATTTCAGCCTGAGTGCGTCAGAGGTGCAAAAGGGCGACGTGCTGGCACCGCTGTGTACGGAATTCGCCGATCTTCTCATGCGACGTGTCCATATTCCCGATGTCGCGCTGGAAGTACTTTTCACCGCAATTCGTAGGTGCCTGTTGAAGCTTGCGGTTGCGGGACGCCTGCCCGAACAGGGGAACGCAAAAACGCTTAACTTTCTCTGCGCGTTGGCGCGGCAATGTTTTTTCAATGAGTATGTTTATCTTGAGAGCGCCGAAGAGGCGGCGCAGGCAGCGGATCTGCGGGCGCAAATAGATGATCGCCTGCGCCAGCCCGAGGAGCGTCCGCCGCGCGCTGCAATCTCCGTTCTTGCCTGTTACCGTTCGCTGAACGGGCTGGAAGGGCGCAACATACTCGAAAGCCATGAATTGGCCGCGCGCGACGATGCGTTCGGCCATTTGATCACGCAGCAAATCCGCGACGCAGCGGTCGAGCGCGAACTGATGCGGAGCCTGCCCGAACTCGGCGAAAGTGATGATGAGACGCCGCAGAAAGTGCGCCGCCAATATGAGGAAAGCCCGTATCCGCGTTGGACCAGCGTAGCGCGGCTCAAATCCATGCCGTTGCGGGCGCTGATAGGCGACATGTTTCCGCATGCAAATCTCGGCGGTTTGAGCCTATCAGCCGCGCCCGACCTGTTGGTCGCTGGCTGCGGCACCGGCGCGCACGCCATCACGTCGGCGTTGCGCTACCGCAATTCGAAGGTGCTCGCTATGGACCTCAGCCTGGCGAGTCTGGCCTATGGCAAGCGCCAGGCCGAGGCGCTCGGCGTCGAGCGCATCGAATGGGCGCGCGGCGATATTCTTGCCCTCGCCGGCGATGCGCGCCGTTTCGACATGGTCGATTGTGGCGGCGTACTGCATCATATGCGCGAGCCGATGGCCGGGTGGCGCATCCTGCGCGATCTTTTGAAGCCCGGCGGGGTGATGAAGATCGGCCTTTACAGCGAATTGGCGCGCGCCGATTTCGTTAGATTGGGCGCCGATTTGACGGCGCAAGAAGATCCGGCGGACCGCATTCGATCCTATCGCCATGAAATCATCGCTATGCCCGACGATGCGCGCCTAAAGCGGGTCTTGGCGCTACGCGCTTTTTACACGCTCTCGGAGTGCCGCGATCTGCTTTTTCATGTCGAAGAGCATCGCTTCAATTTGCCCGAGATCGCCCGCTGCCTGGAAGCGCTCGACCTCGAATTTATCGGTTTCGAGACACGTGAGCGCGCGGTGATCGATCGTTACCGGGCGCGTTTTCCCGACGACCCCGGCGCCCTCAATCTCGACAATTGGCATATCTTTGAGACCGACAATCCCCATACATTCGTGGCGATGTATCAATTTTGGGTCAGGCCGCGCGACGTTCCGGCTGCGGGCTGAACAGACGCGGATCGATGCATGGGTAATATTGTTTGGCTCGCTTCTTATCCGAAATCCGGCAATACCTGGCTGCGCACGTTTCTGCTCAATCTGATGACGGACGCGAAAGAGCCGGTGGATATCAATAAGATGGCGGCGCTGACCCAGGGCGATAGCCAGGCGAAATGGTATGCCGAGTTTGATGCCCGCCCGCCGACGGCACTGAGCGCTGAGGATTTGGCCCGCCTTCGGCCTAATGTGAATGCGCGCATCGCCGCAAGCTCCGTCAATTCCGTATTTGTAAAAACCCACAACGCCTTGGTCGAGGTCGCCGGCAGCGCCATGATTAGCCAGTCTGAGACCGCCGGCGTGATATATGTGGTGCGCAATCCTCTCGATGTTGCGCTCTCCTATGCCGATCATTTAGGTGTGCAAGTGGACGATATACTCGATCTCATGGCCACCCGCGGATTTGAAACGCCGGCCAGCGCAAGCCATGTGCCTGAACATCACAGCGATTGGTCGAGCCATGTCAAAAGCTGGACGCAAGTCGCGCATCCCGCACTACAGGTCGTGCGTTACGAGGATATGGCGTCCCGGCCGGCCGTCACCTTTGCCGCCATCGCCCGATTTCTCGGCATGAATCCGGCGCGTGAGGCCGTGCTGCGGGCGGTGCGCTTTTCATCCTTCAAAGTGCTGCGTGCACAGGAAAAGAAAAGCGGCTTTGTCGAGCGCACGCCGGCGCAAAAGTCTTTCTTCCGCGCCGGAAAATCGGGAAGCTGGCGCACACAGCTAACTCAAGCACAGATACGCCGCATGCTCGGCGATCATCGCGAGCAGATGCAACGGTTTGACTATGTGCCGCAGGGATATTAAAAGACGGTAAGAAATTGGTCAATTTAGCAAATAACGAAATTGTTATGTGAATATAATGCTGGATCATTTGGAAGCCCTTGAAAGTCAAAGCATTTATATCATCCGCGAGGCCTATAACAGGCTCGAGCGGCTGGGCATGTTATGGTCACTCGGCAAGGATTCCAACGTTATGTTGTGGCTCTGCCGCAAGGCGTTTCTTGGCCATGTGCCGTTTCCGGTGGTGCATGTCGATACCGCCAAGAAATTTGCCGAAATGTATGCATTTCGTGAGCATTATGCCAAGGAATGGGGCCTTAACCTGATTGTCGGCGATTGTCCGCCGATCGAGGATATGGACGCTACCTTGCCGCCGGCGGCGCGCGCCGCGGCGCGCAAGACCGCGGGCCTGAAATCCATGTTGGCGCGCGAAGGCTTTACCGGCGTGTTCGCCGGCATCCGCCGCGATGAAGAAAGCACGCGCGCCAAGGAGCGGGTGTTCAGTCCGCGCGGCGAAGCGGGGCAATGGCATTTCAAGGATCAGCCGCCGGAATTCTGGGATCAGTTCAAGACGGATTTTCCGCCGGGCACACATATCCGCATCCATCCGCTGCTGCATTGGTCAGAAATAGATGTGTGGCTCTATACCCAGCGGGAAAACATCCCGACCGTGCCGCTCTATTTCGCGCGCGACGGCAAACGCTACCGCTCGCTCGGCGACGAAGATATCACCTCTCCGATCGATAGCGAGGCGACGACCATCGATGAAATCATCGCCGAGCTCCGGGTCACCACGGCGGCCGAGCGTGCCGGGCGGGCGATGGACCATGAAGCGGAAGATTCCTTCGAGCGCCTGCGCGCTGACGGTTACATGTAGCGCGCCATGAACAAACCACCGCGCAAATTCGATGTTTTCGCCGATGGCGAAAAAGCGCCTGGTGCACGCCGCCTCGATATCGCTATCGTCGGCCATGTTGATCACGGCAAATCCACTCTGGTCGGCCGCCTGCTGCACGATACGGGCACACTTCCCGACGGCAAGGTTGAAGCGATTCGTAAGATGTGCGAACGCCGCGGCATGGCCTTCGAGTGGGCCTTCGTCATGGACGCCTTCCAGGCGGAGCGCGATCAGGCGATCACCATCGACGCGGCGCATATCTGGTTCAGCACAAAGATGCGCGAATATGTGATCGTCGATGCGCCGGGCCACCGCGAGTTCGTTAAAAATATGGTCAGCGGCGCCGCGTCCTGTTCGGCCGCGCTGCTGGTGATCGATGCCGCGGAAGGGGTGCGCGAACAATCCCGCCGCCATGCGTATTTTCTCCATCTGCTCGGCCTTAGCCGCATCGTCGTCGCGGTCAACAAGATGGACGCGGTAAATTTCGACGCCGCGCGGTTCGCTGTCGTCGAAGCAGATATCCGCGATTACTTGGCTGAGCTCGGCATATCGCCAAGCGATGTTGTTCCCGTATCGGCGCGTGACGGCGACAATATCGACAAGCGGTCCGACCGCAGCCCGTGGTATGACGGGCCAACCGTCACCGAAGCGCTCGATGCGATCGAATTGCCGGAAACGGATTCCGAAGCGCCGCTGCGCATGCCGGTACAGGATATTTATCATTTCGATGACCGCCGCATCATTGCCGGGCGAATTGAATCGGGCGCGTTGCAAGTCGGTGATGAACTGATGTTCTCGCCGTCCAACAAAACGGCGCATGTGTTGCGCATCGAAAGCTGGCCGGAAACCGAAGTGCGCACCAGCGCCGAGGCCGGGCAATCGGTTGGGCTCATTCTCGACGAACAGATATTCGTCGAGCGCGGCGAAGTGATCAGTCACGTCTCCCGGCCGCCGCTCGAATCGAACGTCTTTCGCGGCCATGTGTTCTGGCTCGGCAAAGAGCCGCTTGCCGCCGGTAAGCGCTACAAGCTCAAGCTCGGCACGCATGAGGAGCCGGTGGAGGTGCAATCCATCGACCGCGTTATCGATATCGACGATCTCGCCATGACCGAAATCGCCGCCGGCGATGCAGTGATCGAACGCAACGGCGTCGGCGAAGTGGTGCTGCGCGGCCGCGCCATGTTGGCGCTGGACGAGTTCGCGGAAAACCGTCGCACCGGCCGATTCGTGCTCGTCGATGGCTACGACATTGCCGGCGGCGGCATTATCTCGATGCGTGGCTACCCCGATCAGCGCCAGCTCATCACCGGCAAGTCGAGCAACCTGTTTGCCGTCGATGCCGGCATTTCCCTGGATTTGCGGCGCCAGCGCAACGGCCATAAAGGCGGTGTGGTATGGTTTACCGGGCTTTCCGGTTCGGGCAAAACCACGATCGCCCTTGAAGCGGAACGTCAGCTTTTCCAAAAAGGCTATCAAGTCTATGTGCTCGACGGCGACAATGTGCGCGGTGGTCTGAACGCAAACCTAAGTTTTTCTCCGGAAGACAGGTCAGAGAATATTCGCCGCGTCGGCGAAGTAGCGGCCCTGTTCGCCGATGCCGGTTTCGTCGTGCTCACGGCGTTCATTTCGCCGTACCGTTCGGATCGCGTGCGTGCCCGCGCGGCGGTCGAGCGCTACCCCAGCGGGGCGTTTCACGAAGTATATGTGAAAGCGCCGCTGGCGCTCTGCGAAGAGCGCGACACGAAGGGCCTGTATAGCAAGGCACGGGCCGGCGAAATCCTCGAATTCACCGGCATCTCCGCACCCTATGAGGCGCCCGAGGTTCAGGATCTAGAGATCGACACCGACGCGCAATCGGTGGAACAAAGCGTTGCCGCTTTGGTTTCCTACATCGAAGGTAAATTCGCCGTCGAAAATTCCTAGCCGGCGAAGGCAGTGATGGCAGCGATGCCCACCGCGCGCCCGCTCAACAGCCGGGCCGCATTATTTGCGTTGATGCCGCCAAGCGCATAGACCGGCAACCCCGCCTGCGCGGCGAGTAAATTAAATCCTTCTAACCCCAGCGGCCGTTCGTCCGGATGGCTGGCGGTTGCGAAGACCGGCGACAAAAGCGCCGCATCGGCGCCGCACATCGCGGCCTGACGCAGCGCCTGTCGGGAGTGCACCGCCACGGTGATCAGCCAGTGGCGGCGGTGGCGCCAGCGCCGCGCTTCGCCGGCCCGCGCCTCGGGCAGATGAATTCCTGCAGCGCCGACGCGAATTGCCAACGCCGCGTCGCCGGCGATCAGCAGTTTGAGGCCGCGCCGCCGCGCGACCTCGGCAAGCCGGTAGGCCAGCGCGTCGCGCGCCACCATGTCGTAATCGCGCAGCAGCACGGCGCTGCCGCTCGGCAGCAGTTCTGCCGCGCCGGCCGGGTCGGGCAGGCGCTGAGCGTCGGTGATCAATAACAGTGGCGGCAGGCCGAGGCCTGCAGCGTTCTCTGAATTGAGCCGTTTCGCGAGCTCTGCTAGCTTCATCGAATTCTTTTCATCGGCAACAGAGTGGGCAGGCTGTCATGACGCAAGAAAGCATGCAATCGGATGGGCCGTCATCTGTTTCCGCGAATTATTCGCAAGTTGTCGAAGCCGTCGCCGCCGCCGCCAAGGCGGCAGGGCGCGAGGCTGCTGACATTACCCTGATAGCTGTGTCGAAAACACGCGCGGCGGAATATATCTTGCCCGTGCTCGCCGCCGGACAGATCGATTTTGGCGAGAACAGAGTGCAGGAGGCGGAAAGCAAATGGCCGGCCCTGAAAGCTGAATATCCGGCGGCGCGGCTTCATCTCATCGGCGCCCTGCAAAGCAACAAGGCGCGTGATGCGGTCGCCCTGGGCGACGCCATACATTCGATCGACCGCACGAAGCTGGCCCGTGCGGTAGCCGATGAAATGGCACAATCCGGGCGCCGGCCGGAATGTTTCGTCCAGGTCAATACCGGCGAGGAAGCGCAAAAAGCGGGTGTGCTGCCGGGTGACGCTGATGCCCTGATTGAGGCCTGCCGGGAAACATACGCCTTGCCCCTGGTCGGGCTCATGTGCCTGCCGCCGCACGGTGAGGAGCCGGCGCCGCATTTTGCCCTGTTGAGAAAAATCGCCGAGCGCCATGGCCTGACCAAGCTCAGCATGGGCATGACCGCCGATTTCGAGACCGCCATCGCGTTCGGCGCCACCCATATCCGGGTCGGCAGCGCCATCTTCGGCGGGCGGCAGACCTAACGCCTTCGAGCGTCCGCGATCAGACGGATGTTTGAATGGAGAGCCGCGCGCAAGCGTGCACGCCGCCGAGAATAATCATTATATCCGCCAGGCGTAGCGTTACGCCGCCATTTGTCGGTGTGAAATCCTCGTCCAAAATGTGCAGGGACACGGCACTTCCCGCGCCCGGCACCACCGGATTGTCATTATGGCCGAGAACGACGATCACGTCGTAGAGCGAATTGGTACGCCACAGCAACTCGCAACTCGCCTGCACAGGTTGGCGGACCTGATGATTGTAAAGCGGATGCGTGGCGTCGTTGCACCAGCCGTCGCGCGCTGACAGGGGCGCCAAAGGTAGCGCCGTGCGCGGTGGCGCCATCCGGTCGGGACGATAGAGCACGCGGCGCAGGGGAAACATGCCAAGCGGTGTGGCACCGTCACCCTCGATCTTGTCGCGTCGGACGCCGCCCTGGCCCAACGCGCAGGGAAAGCGCGTCTCATTCCAGCTTAGCGTGCCGGATTCATCGACCCTCAGGTCGCGGCTTTCCGGCGCCGCGTTTAGATCAGATGCGCCAGCGCTCACGCCCGCACCTTAAATTTTTGAATCCAAGAGATCGCCGCGGTCGTCTGCGCCACCAAAAGATTTTTCGTATTTGTCGAGAGCTCTGCTCATGGATTTGGCGATCCAGTCGGGCGAGGATGGATCGATGCCGTGCGGCACGGCCGCTTCCGGCCAATCCATTTTGTTTCCGGTTGAGAACACAGTGCTCGACACCGTGGCGGCATGTGGGATGAGAGCATTCGTTTCCTTCGGGTCAGGGATTGCAGTGCTCACAGAAGCGTCTGTGGCGGCGTTCTTCGCCGATTCGGGCGTGAGGCCGAGCGAAGAGAGCAGTAACGCTTTTTGTGCTCCATCCATGCGGTCGAGAAATACGAGCGCGTCGGGGCGCGCTGCTAGCTCGGCCGGTTTTTCACCGGGCGCGATGTCTATCGGTGGCGCTGGCGCTGGGCCGGCAGCGGGAGAAATTCTCGCCAGTACCTCGGCCCCGGGATCGCTTGCCACTGGTGTCGGCGTAAACGCGGCGCTGCGGATCTCGCTTTCGGGCGCATCCGAATCGAACAGTGACAGCGCAAGTTCTCCCACGTCTTTGTCAGCTACCTGTTTGACCACCGCATTGCCGAGCGCGGCGGCGAAGCCGAGGGGGCCGCCGAATATGGCGCCGCCCAGAATGCGAGCGCCCTGGGAGATCGTATCGCCGGTAATCTCTCGGTAAATGGTCGAGATGATGGGAATGTGCTGCAGCGGATTGATAAGATCGAGAAAATCGTCGAAGCCGAAGCCGTCAGAGCCGAAGAACGCTTCGCTCTCACGCGCTGCCAGCGCACTTTCGCCGTCCAGTCCCGCCGCCTCGGCGATAACTTGGCCAAACTCCTTGCCGCTATTCGGCTCTCTCGGCGCGCCGGAGAGATCAAACAGCTTGTCATGGTACTGAATGCCCGCGCGATCGCGGGCGCCCATGAATTGAAGATTGTCGAATGCCACAGCGAATTCTTTCGCATAACTCTTGCAAAAGGCAGGCCAATAAATAGTCGCGTGATATCAAAAGGTTCTATTGGTGCGTCCCGCTCAAATCACTCGCGCGGCAAATTTTGCCGGGCCGAAAGCGTCTAGGTTTCGCCGATTCGTGCTTCAAGCGCGGCCCTGACGGCGGGCCAGGTTTTGTCGATGACCGCAAATTGGACGGTGTCGCGCACGCGGCCTCCGGGCATTACCATATGGCGGCGCAACAGCCCTTCCTCCACGGCGCCGAGTTTCAAGATCGCGTGGTGGGCGCGCTGATTGAGCGCATCGGTGCGCAATTCGACGCGCTGGGCGCCCAACGTGTCGAACGCATGCTCAAACAGCAGCAATTTTGCCGCCGCGTTGGCACGCCCGCCCCAATGGCTTGGCGCGAGCCAGGTCCAGCCGATCTCGAGGCGGCGGTGCTCCGCCGCGATATTTAAATAGCGAGTGCTGCCGATGAGCGCACCGCCTTGCGTCATTCGAATAGCGAAGGGCAGTTGCTGCGCCGCTTTCTCCAAACGGCGGGCTTCCGTGAACCACGGTTCCAAGCTATCTGTGTCGGCCAGATTGGCCGCCATGTATTGCCAGATATCGGTGCCCCGGGCCGCTTCCCCGAGGCCTGCCAAATGACGCTGGCGCAATGGTTCCAACGTCACTACCGGCCCGCTTAATGTGGTGGCCGAAATTCTCATAGGTGCGCCGTCAGCCATCGATTCCTCGCCATTGCTGTTTGATGAATTTTAACCATTATCTATGTCATGCGCAGATGACATTTATTTGTGTCAAATGACGATGACATTGTCTTGGATGTATTTATGGATTCCCGCAAGAGCATATTACTGGTCGACGACGACGACTCTTTGCGCCAATCCTTGTCCGAGCAGCTCGGCGTCTACGAGAAATTTTCCGCCACCGAAGCGGCAAATGGCGGTGAAGCGCTCGAAATCGTTAAAACCAAGAGTTTCGATTTGGTTTTGCTGGATGTTGGCTTGCCCGATATGGACGGCCGTGAATTATGTAAGCTATTCCGGCGCAACGGCGTCAAAGCGCCGATCATCATGTTGACCGGCGCTGACAGCGAAGCCGACACGATTCTCGGCCTCGATTCAGGTGCGAATGATTATGTCACCAAGCCGTTTCGCCTCGGTGTCCTGTTGGCGCGCATCCGCGCCCAGTTGCGCCAGCATGAGCAAAGCGAGGATGCAACCTTCAGCATCGGCCGATTTACCTTCCGCCCGGCCGCCAAGATGCTGATCGACCCGGACAGCGAGCGTAAAATTCGCCTGACTGAAAAGGAAACCGCGATCCTTAAATATCTTTACCGCGCCCGCGATCAAGTGGTCGGACGCGATGTCCTGTTGAACGAAGTCTGGGGCTACAACGCCGGCGTCGCCACGCATACCTTGGAGACCCATATTTACCGGTTGCGCCAGAAAATTGAGGTCGGCCCCTCCAGTGCGCAGCTTCTGGTCACGGAAGGCGGCGGCTACCGGCTGGTGCGATAAGTTAGCGCGCGCCGCCGCGGCGCGCCAACATCACGCCCAGCACGACGGCCGCAAGCGCTGCGGCGACGGATATGCCGCCGAACACCGGGCCGATGCCCTGCCATGCACCCATCGCCAGCAACACCGGCGGCAACAGGATCGGTCCCAACAGCACGCCGATGTTGCGCCCCGTCATGACGATTCCGAAGGCGCTGCCGCCGGCGTTTGCGGCGCCGAGGATCAGCGCCGGCGCGGCGAACAAACAGGTCGGTGTAATTCCCGCGGCGACGCCGAACACGATAAGCGCGGCCAGCCCGAGCACGCTGCCGTCCAAATGGGGTAGCGCCAACCAAACCGCCGCCTGAAAACCCAGGCTGAGCGCGAGGAGAGGGGCCAGCGGAATCCCGGCGCGCAGCATAAAGCCACCGACGATATTGAAGATCAGCACCAGAATTGACGGGATGGCGTAAGCGAGGATGGTGTCCTCGGCGCCGAGACCGCGTGCCTCGACCAAATATTGCGGCAGCCAGGTCAGCATAACGAACATTTCCGTTGACCACAGCATGAAGGTGGCCGCCACCAGCACCAGTGCCAAGCGGTCGCGCCGCGAGAAATCACGCAGCGGCAGGGGCCCCCCGCTGTCTGCCGCGGCGCGGCGCGGCACATGGCGGATCGCGGCGCGCCAGCCCAAGGCGATGACGATCACCGTCAAACCAATGCCGGCCCACCATACCGGGCGCCATTCGGCCTGCTCGGCAAACGGATGCGCGATGCCCATGGCAAATAACTGGCCGAGCGGAATCCATGCCGCAAACAGCGCGATTGCGATGGTCTTGTGGCTGCTGCTGGCACTGGCAGTCGCCAGCACCGGCGCGGCGACGGCGAGAATCGCAAAGCCCAGCCCTTCCAATCCGCGCGCCAGAAACATCAACGGAATGGCGGCGGGCGCAGCCAGGGTAAGGACACTGCCGACGATAAAGAAAAGTGCCGCGGCGAGCAGGAACGGCGGCATGCCGTGGCGCTGCAGTCTTGTGCCCAACAAGGCGGAGGTGGCGAGACCGATGGCGGCGTAGATCGACATGAAGCCGCCGGCCACAAATAGACCGTAATCATATTGCTTGAGCAGTATCGGCAGGACCGGCGGCAACTTGAACAAATGATAGGCGGCGAGCGCACCGAGGCCGAGGCC
>Ga0114993_10003871_pt1 | contig 15262 bp, 24 predicted proteins | sample ArcticOcean_MG_C_FD_87042 | JGI IMG/M metagenome (GOLD analysis project Ga0114993, IMG submission 87042) | Marine microbial communities from western Arctic Ocean - ArcticOcean_MG_CB2_150 | ecosystem: Environmental > Aquatic > Marine > Oceanic | place: Arctic Ocean: Canada Basin | collected...
AAAATGTTATAGTTGGTCGACTTATTCCTGCTGGAACGGGTGGGGCAACTCAACAAATGCGTCGCGTTGCTCAGGATCGTGATAATGTGGTCATCGAAGCTCGACGAGCTGAGGTAGAGGCTAACCTTGCTTTGGCAGCTCCTGAGAAGGGGTCTGTTGAAGATATTTTTTCGGAAGTTTCCGACGAATAAATTATTGACGATATATCAATTAAAAAGCCTCGCTAAATGTGGGGCTTTTTAGGTTTATTAAAAGTCTATTTGATACTCTGGCGGTATATTATGAAGTCGATTTCTGATAATTTTTTTGGATCCTCTCTAATGGTAGGATCACTAGTGTTTTATACGATAAATGATTCTTTTATGAAAAGTTTGGGGGATTCTATACCTTTTTTCCAAACGATACTCATGCGAGGGGTAATAGTTTTTTTATGTTTATTAATTGCATCGGGTCTTACAGGAGCTTTATCTCAGTCAATTGGCAGCCATGATAAAAAACTTATTGTAATAAGGTCGGCAGCAGAGCTTGCCGGCACTTATTTTTTTTTGAATGCACTGTATCAAATTCCGCTTGCGAACTTAAACGCGATTATGGGTGTTCTGCCTTTGACAGTTACGGTTGCAGCGGTGTTTCTTTTTGGTGAAATAATAGGTTGGAAACGGATTCTCGCAGTTATTTTAGGTTTTTCTGGCATGCTGTTGATTGTTAGGCCCGGGGCGGAACAGTTTAGTGTTTATTATTTATATGCACTCTCGGCTGTTGTATGCGTTACTGTTCGAGAGTTGGTTACTAGGCGATTGTCTGAAAGTGTTCCTTCACTAATGGTAGCAACAGTAACAGCATTTTCGGTTCTAGTAATGGGTGTATTAGGCTCACTAACGATTGACTTGCAACCAGTCAGTATAGTCGATTTAGGAAAATTGCTGGGCGCATCTACTTTTTTAATCGTGGGCTCTTTGTGTAGCGTGTTAGCTATGAGAAAAGGAGATATTGGTTTTATCGCACCTTTTAGGTATAGTGGATTAATCGCTGCAATTATAATTGGATATTTTTTCTTTGATGAGTGGCCAGACATATTTGGGTTATTGGGTATTGCAATAATTATTTGTGCAGGCATATTTACGATTTATAGAGAGCAAAAAATGCTAAGCGGAAGAAGTGACAGGCTGTAGCTTAACACCTAAAGTAGAGGTATTTTAATGCCTTCGTGTTGCCCGAGTCAGAGTTGCATAGATTTAACCGATTATTTGTTCAACTAGTGTTGACACGTGCCCCGACTCCTTCTATTACCCCCGAACCTGCTGATTTATAATGCTAAACAGCGATAAGAATATTTAAGTGGTCACGATCCGGGTAAGAGCCTCGATCCTCTGGATATCCACCGCGTCGCTCCTGCGTTCGGGATCGGTAGCGGTTTTTGTGTTTTGCATGTCTGCAAAATGAGAACATCTAAGCGGGGGTAGAATCTCCCGTGTCTATTAAAGAGGGGTTAAGCCTTAATGCCAACAGTCCAGCAGCTGATACGCAAGCCACGTCAGCCTAGAATCAAACGTTCGAAGTCTATGCACTTACAGGAGTGCCCGCAAAAACGGGGTGTGTGTACACGCGTTTATACTACTACTCCAAAGAAACCTAACTCTGCTATGAGAAAGGTTGCCAAAGTTAGGCTTACAAACGGGTTTGAAGTTATTTCTTATATTCCAGGTGAAAGTCACAACCTGCAAGAGCACTCGGTAGTGCTTATTCGTGGTGGTAGGGTTAAAGATTTACCAGGAGTGAGGTATCACATACTCAGAGGTGTGCTTGACACCCAAGGAGTTAAAGATCGCAAGCAGAGGCGCTCTAAGTATGGCGCCAAGCGTCCTAAGTAAAAGGAAATATAAATGTCACGTCGTCATGCCGCAGAAAAACGGACAGTACTCCCAGATGCTAAATTTGGAGATAGAGTTCTAACGAAATTTATGAATAATTTAATGGTCGATGGAAAAAAATCTGCCGCAGAACGTATAGTATATAATGCGTTCGAACGGGTTGAAGCAAAGTTAAAAAAAACTCCTGTGGATGTCTTTCATGAAGCCCTAGATCTTATAAAGCCAGCTGTTGAAGTGCGGTCGCGTAGGGTCGGTGGTGCTACATATCAAGTTCCGGTCGAGGTTCGTCCAGAGAGGCGAGAAGCTCTAGCGATCAGATGGCTTATAAAAGCTGCACGCGGTAGGAATGAGCATACGATGGAAGAGCGCTTAGCGGCAGAGTTAATGGATGCAGTTAATTCTAGGGGTTCGGCTGTCAAGAGAAGAGAAGACACGCATAAGATGGCCGATGCAAATAAAGCATTCAGCCATTATCGCTGGTAGTTCTTAGGAAAGAAAAAAGTTATGGCACGTGATTACAACCTAACGCATTATAGAAACTTTGGTATTATGGCGCATATAGATGCGGGTAAAACCACTTGTACGGAACGCGTTTTATTTTACACAGGTAAATCGCATAGCCTCGGTGAGGTTCATGATGGCGCTGCTACTATGGATTGGATGGAGCAAGAGCAGGAGAGAGGTATAACTATCACCTCAGCTGCAACAACTACATTCTGGGAGAGAACTGAAGACGGTTCCGCGGATCGTGACGATAAATATAGGATGAATATTATTGATACACCTGGTCACGTGGACTTCACTATTGAAGTCGAGCGATCTCTTGCTGTGTTAGATGGGGCAGTAGCTCTATTAGACGCAAATGCTGGTGTTGAACCGCAAACAGAGACGGTATGGCGTCAGGCAGATCGGTATAGCGTTCCAAGAATCGTATTCGTTAATAAGATGGATAAAATTGGAGCCGATTTTTATAATTGCGTAACTATGATTAAGGATAGAACTGGCGCAACGCCGGTGCCTATTCAACTTCCAATAGGTGCAGAAACTGAACTCGAGGGTCTGATAGATCTCGTGACGATGGAAGAATGGGTTTGGGAGGGCGAGGATTTAGGCGCCACTTGGGAGAAAAGGCCAATTAGAGATTCGCTACGGAAAAATGCTGAAGAATGGCGCGGAAAACTAATCGAAAATGCTGTAGACATGGACGATGTCGCTATGGAGGCGTACCTTGATGGCGTAGAGCCGGATGTGGAAACCTTGCGTTCTCTTATCAGAAAGGGAACTTTAGCCATGACTTTTGTCCCGGTTCTTTGTGGATCTGCTTTCAAGAACAAGGGAGTTCAGCCGTTGTTAAATGCTGTAATCGATTACCTTCCGAGTCCTCTTGATGTTAAAGACTATATGGGCTTTCGACCAGGTGATGAGTCTGAGACACGGGATATCCCAAGAAGGGCAGATGATGGAATGCCTTTTTCTGGCCTGGCATTTAAAATTATGAATGACCCTTTTGTTGGCTCGCTTACGTTTACAAGAATTTATTCAGGCATGCTCTCTAAGGGCGATACGATGCTAAATTCAACTAAAGGAAGAAAAGAGCGGGTTGGTCGAATGATGATGATGCATTCAATCAATAGGGAGGAAATCACCGAAGCTTTTGCCGGAGACATTATAGCTTTGGCCGGTCTCAAAGATACTACAACCGGGGACACACTTTGTAATGAAAAAGATGCAGTAATTTTGGAAACTATGACTTTTCCGGATCCAGTTATTGAAATTGCAGTCGAGCCAAAGACAAAAGTTGATCAAGAAAAAATGTCCCAAGGGCTTGCTCGCCTGGCTGCCGAAGATCCATCATTTAGAGTAGAAACTGATTTAGAGTCAGGTCAAACGATAATGAAGGGAATGGGTGAGCTTCATCTAGATATCCTAGTTGATCGTTTAAAGCGAGAATTTAAGGTTGAGGCAAATATCGGAGCGCCGCAAGTTGCCTATAGAGAGACTATAGGTCACGAGTTAGAGCACTCATATACACATAAAAAGCAATCTGGCGGTTCCGGACAATTTGCAGAAGTAAAAATGATTTTAATGCCAACGGAACCTGGAGAGGGCTATAGCTTTGAATCTCGTATCGTTGGCGGGTCTATTCCAAAAGAATATATTCCCGGAGTTGAAAAGGGAATTAAATCTGTAATGGATAGTGGTCCTCTTGCTGGGTTTCCCGTGATTGACTTTAAAGTAGTATTACTCGATGGAAAATTTCACGATGTGGATTCCAGTGTTCTAGCTTTTGAGATTGCAGGTCGTATGTGTATGCGGGAGGGATTAAAGAGAGCTGGTGCAAAACTCCTTGAACCAATTATGAAAGTAGAAGTCGTTACTCCAGAAGAGTATACGGGGGGAATAATCGGAGACCTAACCTCACGTAGAGGGCATGTCCAAGGTCAAGACTCACGTGGTAATGCGATTGCAATCGATGTATTTGTTCCGCTTGCTAATATGTTTGGATACATAAATACCTTAAGATCGATGTCGTCTGGTCGAGCTAACTTTTCAATGCAATTTGATCATTATGAGCCAGTGCCACAGACTATTAGTGAAGAAATTCAAAAAAAATACGCGTAGGCGTTTAGTTTCAAAAAGAGGAGACCACCATGGGTAAGGAAAAGTTTGTACGTAATAAGCCGCATGTTAACATTGGTACGATTGGCCATGTTGACCACGGCAAGACGACGCTGACTGCTGCGATTACGAAATATTTTGGCGATTTTATGTCGTATGATACTATTGATGCTGCTCCTGAGGAGAAAGCACGTGGTATTACGATTTCTACGGCGCATGTTGAATATGAGACAGAAGCCCGTCACTACGCCCATGTTGATTGCCCTGGTCACGCTGATTATGTGAAGAATATGATTACTGGTGCGGCTCAGATGGATGGCGCTATTCTTGTTGTTAACGCAGCGGATGGCCCTATGCCACAAACACGGGAACATATTTTGTTGGGTCGTCAAGTTGGCATTCCTTATATGGTTGTTTTCATGAACAAGGTTGACCAAGTTGATGATGACGAACTGTTAGAGCTTGTGGAGATGGAAATTAGGGAGCTGTTATCTTCTTATGATTACCCTGGCGGTGATATTCCGATTATTTCGGGTTCTGCTCTTGCTGCGATGGAAGGTAAAGACCCGGCTATTGGTGAAGAGAAGATAAAAGAGTTAATGGCTGCTGTTGATACGTATATTCCTACACCAACTCGTGCGATTGATAAGCCATTCCTTATGCCGATCGAGGATGTGTTCTCAATTTCAGGACGTGGTACTGTTGTTACTGGGCGTATTGAGCGCGGAGTAGTAAATGTTGGTGATTCCATAGAGATTGTGGGTATTCGTGATACTACGACAACAACGTGTACTGGTGTTGAGATGTTTAGAAAGCTTCTAGACTCAGGTCAGGCTGGAGATAATGTTGGTGCGCTACTCCGCGGTGTTGACCGTGATGGTGTTGAGCGAGGTCAGATTCTTTGTAAGCCTGGTTCAGTTAAGCCACACAAAAAATTTGAAGCTGAGGCTTATATCTTGACTAAAGATGAAGGTGGTCGACATACGCCTTTTTTTGCAAACTACCGTCCACAATTTTACTTCCGTACAACGGATGTAACAGGGACTGTTGAGCTTGCAGCCGGTACAGAAATGGTTATGCCGGGCGATAACGTCTCGTTTAAAGTAGAGTTACTTGCTCCAATTGCAATGGAAACTGGCTTGCGATTTGCTATCCGAGAAGGTGGAAGAACAGTAGGCGCTGGTGTCGTTTCAAGCATCATCGAATAAAACTAATAATTAAGGGTCTAAGGCGCACTTCTCTATAGTGCCGCTTTTGATCCTAATGCCCTGAAAGGCCAAAAAAATGGCAGTACAAAGCCAAACTATTAGAATAAGACTTAAGGCATTTGATTACAGAGTCTTAGACGCAAGTACTAAGGAAATTGTAAGCACTGCTAAGCGAACAGGGGCCGATGTTCGTGGGCCAATACCTCTACCTAACCGGATAGAGAAGTTTACTGTTTTACGCGGACCTCATGTTGACAAGAAATCTAGGGATCAGTTTGAGATTAGGACGCATAAACGTCTCTTGGATATAGTAGACCCAACACCACAAACAGTAGATGCGCTGATGAAGCTCGATCTTGCTGCGGGTGTTGATGTAGAAATCAAGGTATAGGGGGCTGATGATATGTTGCGCTCCGGTGTAATTGCAAAGAAAGTCGGGATGACTCGGCTGTTTATGGATGATGGGAAGCAGGTCCCGGTTACGGTTCTGCAGCTCGATCAACTTCAGGTTGTCGGGAATAGAACTCTTGATCGTGATGGGTATTCAGCTGTTCAGTTGGGCGCAGGAACGGCAAAGGTTAGTCGCACCTCTAAACCGATGCGTGGTCATTTTGCCGTAGCTAAGGTTGAACCAAAACGTAAGATTGCTGAATTTAGAGTTACCTCAGAAAACCTGATAAATGTAGGTGAGGAAATTACAGCCAACCACTATTTTGAAGGACAGTACGTAGATGTTTCTGGAACTTCTATTGGTAAGGGTTTTGCAGGTGCAATGAAGAGGCATAACTTTAAGGGTCTAAGAGCTTCTCATGGGGTCTCTATTTCCCACCGTTCTCATGGATCTACGGGCCAATGCCAAGATCCAGGTAAGGTTTTTAAAGGTAAGAAGATGGCTGGTCATATGGGAGCGGCTCGTGTCACCACCCAAAACTTACAAGTTGTAAAGACTGATGTTGAACTCGGTATAATAATGATAAAAGGGGCGGTTCCTGGGTCAAAAGGCGGCTGGGTAACTATCAAGGATGCTGTAAAAAAGAAACTTTCAGATAATATTATTTACCCAGCAGCCTTGGCTTCCGCTATTTTACAAGCCGAAAACAATATAGTGCTGACTGGTGACATATCTGGTGTTGATCCGGTTGTTGACGCAGTTCCTGAGGGGGGCAAGAATAATGAAAGCTGATGCTATTAAGCTTGATGGAACCAAGGCAGGAACTGTTGAGCTGGATGATAAAATCTTTGCTCTAGTTCCAAGGGCCGATATTCTTCATAGAGTTGTTCGTTGGCAGCGTAATGGAGCGCAGGCCGGAACGCATAAGGTTAAGACTCGGTCGGAAACCGCATATTCCGGAAAAAAAATATACAAGCAAAAAGGAACTGGTGGGGCTCGTCACGGCGATCGTAATGCCCCAATCTTTCGTGGAGGTGGCATTTATAAGGGCCCAACACCGCGTAGTCATGCTCATGACTTACCAAAAAAGGTTAGGAAACTGGGTTTGAGGCATGCGCTCTCTGCTAAGGTAGCAGCGGGTGAGTTGATAGTTATCGATATGGTTGATTCTGCTAATCTTAAAACAGGAAGCTTGGCTCGACAAATTAAAGAGCTGGGCTGGAAGCGCACATTAGTTATTGATGGTACTTCTGTTGATGTGGGTTTTGAGAGAGCCTCTAGAAATATAGAGGGTCTTGATATTTTGCCGTCAGCTGGAGCTAATGTTTACGATATTTTAAAGCGTGACACACTTGTTTTGACTAAATCAGGTATTGCGGCATTGGAGGCTAGATTAAGGTGAGTTTGAAAACTGAACATTACGATGTAATTCGTCATCCTATAGTAACAGAAAAAGCAACCATGGCTTCTGAGGCAAACGCGGTAGTATTTGAGGTCTCTATGGATGCTAATAAGCCAGTTATTAAGGCTGCTGTTGAGGCTCTTTTTAATGTGAAAGTTAAGGCGGTCAATACATCGATTACTAAAGGTAAGTTGAAAAGATTTCGTGGTAATTTAGGTAAAAGAAAAGATAGAAAAAAAGCGTATGTGACGCTTGAAGAGGGAAACACGATAGATGTTTCCACGGGACTTTAGGATAGCATTTAACCCTTGCCATTTAGATAAGTGGTAAGATTTTCTGAAACTGACCTTAAAAGGTCTAAAGTAAACGGAAGACAGAAAGCATGGCATTAAAGTCGTATAAACCAACGACGCCAGGCCAGCGAGGGCTGGTTCTGATTGACCGTTCGGAACTTTGGAAGGGTCGCCCTGTCAAACTTTTAACAGAAGGTTTGACAAAAAACGGCGGTCGAAACAATGCCGGACGAATAACAATGCGTCGAAAAGGTGGGGGAGCTAAGCGCCTTTATCGTATAGTCGATTTCAAACGAACAAAACATGACGTTTGGGGAGTGGTCGAACGAATTGAATACGACCCTAATCGGACAGCATTTATTGCTTTAATTAAGTATGATGATGGAGAGCAAACATATATATTGGCGCCTCAGAGATTGGCTATAGGAGATAAAATAATTTCCTCTGCTAAGGCTGACGTTAAACCTGGAAATGCTATGCCATTCTCCGGATTGCCGATCGGTAGTATAGTTCACAACGTAGAGTTGAAGGTTGGTAAGGGCGGTCAGATAGCAAGAGCGGCTGGGACCTATGCTCAATTTGTTGGTCGAGACGGAGGATATGCTCAGATACGTCTTTCATCGGGAGAGCTAAGACTGGTTAGGCAGGAGTGTATGTGTACCGTTGGAGCTGTCTCTAACCCAGATAATTCCAACCAGAACATCGGGAAGGCCGGCAGAAATAGGCATAAGGGTATTAGGCCGTCTGTTCGGGGTGTTGTAATGAACCCAGTCGACCACCCGCATGGCGGTGGTGAAGGCCGTACGTCTGGTGGTAGACATCCTGTTACACCATGGGGCAAACCGACTAAGGGTGCTAAAACTCGAAATAAGAATAAGCCTTCCAGTAAGTTAATATTGCGTTCGCGTCACGCTAAGAAGAAGGGTCGTTAGTTATGTCAAGATCAGTATGGAAAGGCCCTTTTGTAGACTCGTATGTTTTAAAAAAGGCTGAAAAAGCAAAAGCAGGTGGTAGAAAAGATGTAATTAAAATTTGGTCACGTCGCTCGACAATATTACCGCAGTTTGTCGGTTTAACCTTTGGCGTATATAACGGCCGCAAACATATACCAGTCAATGTCTCCGAAGATATGATTGGTCAAAAGTTTGGAGAGTATTCTCCTACCAGAACCTATTATGGGCATGGTGCGGATAAAAAAGCGAAGAGGAAGTAGCTATGGGTAAGGAAAAAAATCCACGCCGTGTGGCTGATAACGAGGCTTTAGCAAAATTAAAAATGCTTAAAACCTCACCTCAGAAGTTAAATTTAATCGCTCAGTTGATTAGAGGTAAGAAAGTCGGAAAAGCACTGGCTGATTTGACGTTTTCTAAAAAAAGAATATCGGATGATGTTAAAAAGTGCCTTCAGTCCGCAATAGCAAATGCAGAGAACAATCATAATCTAGATGTGGACGAATTGATTGTCGCAGAGGCGTATGTTGGGAAAAATATGACATTGAAACGTGGTAGACCAAGAGCCCGAGGACGGTTTGGAAAAATAATGAAACCATTTTCGGAATTAACTATAAAAGTTCGTCAAAATGAGGAGCAAGCCTAATGGGTCAAAAAGTAAATCCGATCGGCATGCGCCTTCAGGTTAATCGTACTTGGGATAGTCGTTGGTACGCAAACTCTAAGGATTTTGGTAATCTTTTATTAGAAGATCTTAAAATTAGAGAATTTGTAAAAGTTGAGTGTAAGCAGTCAGGAATTAGTCGCGTTATAATTGAGAGGCCTCACAAAAAGTGCCGTGTAACGATATATACGGCTAGACCCGGAGTTATTATTGGAAAAAAAGGAGCCGATATTGAAGGGCTTCGAAAAAAGATAGCTAATTTCACTGATAGTGAGCTTCATTTGAATATTGTTGAGGTCAGAAAGCCTGAGCTAGATGCTCAGTTGGTTGGGGAATCCGTAGCTCAACAACTTGAGCGAAGAGTTTCTTTTAGACGTGCCATGAAGCGCGCTGTTCAAAGCGCAATGCGAATGGGGGCTCTAGGTATAAGAGTGAATGTTGCAGGTCGTCTCGGTGGAGCTGAAATAGCACGTACTGAGTGGTATCGCGAGGGGCGAGTACCTCTTCATACCTTACGAGCAGATATCGACTACGCCGCTGTAGAGGCAAAGACTGCATATGGAATTATTGGAATAAAAGTGTGGATCTTTAAGGGTGAAATTATGGAGCATGATCCTTCAGCTCGAGATCGTAAATTGCAGGAACTCCAGGATGGCCCGGCGCCTCGTGGCTCAAGCGGTCGTCCAAGCGGTCGTCGGTAGGGGAGAATAAGCTATGTTACAACCAAAGCGTACGAAATTTCGAAAAGCTCACAAAGGCCGGATTCACGGTGAAGCAAAAGGTGGTACTATGCTGTCTTTTGGGACTTACGGGCTAAAAGCTATTCAACCAGAGAGAATTACTGCACGTCAGATAGAAGCAGCTCGTAGAGCTATGACCCGTCATATGAAGAGACAGGGCCGTGTTTGGATTAGGATATTCCCGGATCTCCCTGTATCATCAAAGCCGACTGAGGTTAGAATGGGTAAAGGTAAGGGCTCAGTTGATTTCTGGGCAGCAAAAGTAAAACCCGGAAGAGTGATGTTTGAGATTGACGGGGTAACTGACTCTGTGGCAAGGGAGGCACTCAGGTTAGCCGCAATGAAGTTGCCTATAAAGACAAGAGTAGTTGCGCGGGAAGATTGGTAAAGATATTGGAGCTCTTATAGAGTTTTGAATTATAGAAATTGGATAGAATGTCGAAAATTATCGACGTATTCTGATGAGAGGATTGGGCGATGAACGCCAAGGAATTAAGAGAAAAAACGGTTGATCAACTTAACGAAGAGTTGCAGAAGCTAAAAAAGGAATCGTTTAATTTGCGTTTCCAACAAGCAACAGGTCAGCTGGAGAATACTTCTCGGGTGCGTCAGGCACGTAGAGAAGCAGCCCAGGTGAAGACTATTATTAATGAAAAAGTCGCACTAGCGGCAGTTGAATAAGGATTGTAAGTTAGATGCCTAAACGTATTCTTACAGGTAACGTAACAAGTGACCAAAACGAGCAAACCGTGACGGTTCAAGTGGAGCGTCGATTTCGGCATCCACTTCTAAAGAAAATTATTCGAAGTTCAAAAAAATATAGAGCTCACGATGAAGACAATAAATTTAAAGTAGGGGACTCAGTGCGTATCCAAGAGTGTGCGCCTAAGTCAAAATCAAAACGCTGGGAAGTACTCGTCAATTAGGCGATTTTAACCAGGTAATTCGAAACCTTGGGGCTTGTCTCCAAAGGTCGGGAGTAAAATAAATGATCCAGATGCAAACAAATCTGGATGTTGCTGATAATTCTGGCGCTCGCCGAGTTCAGTGCATCAAAGTATTAGGTGGTTCTAAGCGTCGATATGCATCAGTAGGTGATGTAATAGTCGTGTCGGTGAAAGAGGCAATCCCTCGTGGTCGTGTCAAAAAAGGCGATGTGCGTAAGGCCGTTGTCGTGCGCACAGCCAAAGAGATAAAAAGAGCCGATGGAACCTCGATAAGATTTGATTCAAATGCGGCTGTTATTCTTAGTACTAGTAATGAACCACTCGGAACGCGTATTTTTGGTCCGGTGGTTAGAGAGCTTCGATCTAAGAATTTCATGAAAATTATTTCATTAGCACCGGAGGTTTTGTGATATGGCAGCAAAATTAAGGAAAGGCGATAAAGTTCGCGTTTTGGCCGGAAAAGATAAGGGTAAAGAAGGAGAAATTCTTCAAGTTTTCCCCGCTAAGGGCAAGGTATTGGTCGAAGGTATTAATATTGCAATAAGACATGTAAAGCAAAGCCAAAGCACTCAGGGAGGTAGAGTTCCGAAAGCAATGCCAATTCAAATTAGTAATTTAGCGTTAATGGACACAGATGGCAAAGTCACCAAGGTGGGTTTTAGGCTAGATGGAGATAGTAAAATTCGTTTTGCTAAAACTACAGGAGAACCCATCTGATGTTAGATCCAGAGACTTACGTCCCAAGATTAAAGGTGTTGTATAAAGAAAGCATTAGACCCGCGCTTCGGGAGGAATTTTCGTATACTAACGATATGCAAATCCCTCGTTTAGATAAGATAGTTCTAAACATTGGGTGTGGAGCTGAAGCAGTAAGGGATACAAAGAAAGCAAAGTCCGCACAGCAAGATCTGACGTCAATTGCAGGTCAAAAAGCTGTAGTTACAAAAGCAAAAAAATCTATCGCTGCATTTCGAGTGCGTGAAGATATGCCATTAGGTACCAAGGTTACCTTGAGGGGTGCACGTATGTACGAGTTTTTAGATAGGCTAATAACAGTAGCGATGCCTCGTATTCGTGACTTTAGAGGGGTGTCTAGTAAGTCCTTTGACGGTGGTGGAAATTATGCCATGGGTCTTAAAGAGCATATTGTTTTCCCAGAGGTTGACTTTGATAAGGTCGATGAAGTTTGGGGAATGGATATTATAATTTGCACCAACGCATCCACAGACGCGGAAGCAAAGAGCTTGTTGAAACATTTCAACATGCCCTTCAACAATTAATCCGCGGGAGGAACAGTAAAAATGGCAAAGAAATCAATGGTCGAACGAGAAAAGAAAAGAGCTAAGCTTGTAAAAAAGTTTGCAGTAAAAAGGTTGGCGCTAAAACAGGTGGCCGATAATAGAGAGCTTCCTATGGAAGAGCGTTTTACAGCTCGCTTGAAGCTTGCGGAGCTTCCTAGAAATAGCTCCGCCACCAGGTTGCATAATAGGTGTCAGTTAACCGGGCGTCCACACGCATATTATAGAAAGCTTAAAGTTAGTAGGATTTTACTTAGGGAACTCGGTTCTAGTGGCCAAATTCCTGGTATAGTAAAGTCAAGCTGGTAAGGGGGCATAGATTATGAATGATCCAATAGCAGATATGCTTACTAGAATTCGGAACTCCCAATTGCGTGGGAAGGCTTTGGTAACAACGCCGGCGTCCAAGTTGAGAGCTTGGGTTTTGGATGTATTGAAAGATGAGGGATATATTCGCGGCTACGAAAAAGCTGAAGACGAAAATGGATTTCCGACTCTAGAGATAGAGCTTAAATATTACGATGGAACGCCTGTGATTCGCGAATTAACTAAGGTATCTAAGCCCGGGCGAAGAGTTTACATGGGTGTTAAGGATATACCAATAGTTCGCCAAGGTTTAGGCTTGTCGATAGTAAGCACTCCTAAGGGTGTGATGTCAGATGCAAGTGCGCGAGCCAATAATGTTGGTGGCGAAATCATTTGCACAGTCTTCTAGGGGGATAGTTATGTCACGTATTGGAAAAAAACCAGTAGAATTGCCTTCGGGAGTGTCTGCAGAGCTATCTGGTCAAAAGATTGAGATAAAAGGACCTAAGGGGGTTTTATCTTTCACGGCTACTGATGATGTTACAATCAAGGCAGGAGAAACAGAGGTTGTTGTTGAGCCAAGAGGAAAATCAAAGAGAGCACGCCAACAATGGGGCATGAGTAGAACCATAGTTAGTAATTTGGTGACTGGGGTATCTGTAGGGTTTAAAAAAGAACTTGAAATAAATGGAGTTGGTTATAGAGCTCAAATGTCAGGTAATATACTAAAATTAAATCTCGGATTATCTCACGATGTAAATTTTGTTGTACCAGATGGGGTTACTGTTACAGCTCCTAAGTTAACAGAAATCGTTGTTGAGGGAATTGACTCCCAGGTTGTAGGGCAAGTCGCGGCAAATATTCGCGCTTGGAAGAAGCCGGAGCCTTACAAAGGCAAAGGTATTAAATATAAAGGTGAATATATCTTCCGTAAAGAAGGTAAGAAGAAGTAGGGACCCAGGATATGGCTAATAGCAAAAGAACCTTGTTTCTAAAGCGCTGCCTGCGCGTTCGAAACAAATTAAGAAAAGTAAACGTTGGGCGCATGAGACTTTCTGTCCATCGCTCCAATAAAAATATAAGCGCTCAAATAATTGATGACGTAGCAGGGATAACTTTAGTATCTGCTTCCTCTCTTGAAAAAGTACTGGGTGTCGTTGGAAAAAACAATATCGAAGCAGCTACAACAATTGGTGCTGCACTAGCAGAGCGTGCGATAAAGGCTGGAGTTAGTGAAGCTTATTTTGATCGTGGTGGCTTTTTGTTTCACGGTAAGGTTAAGGCACTGGCTGAGGCCGCACGCGTTGGCGGATTGAAAATTTAAGGAGATAAGTGATGGCAAAAGAACCAGGCAATCGAGGCCGCCGAGAGCGTGAAGAGACTCCTGAGTTTTCGGATCGTCTAGTGGCTATAAATCGAGTTTCTAAGACCGTTAAAGGTGGTAAGAGATTTGGTTTTGCAGCACTCGTAGTAGTGGGTGATCAAAAAGGTCGCGTTGGCTACGGAAAAGGCAAAGCTAAAGAGGTGCCCGAGGCAATAAGAAAGGCAACTGAAGAAGCAAAACGTCAGTTGGTTCGTATTCCACTTAAAGAGGGAAGAACTTTGCATCATGACACGAATGGAAGACATGGTGCTGGCAAAGTAGTTATGCGAACGGCGCCCCAAGGAACCGGTATTATAGCAGGGGGTCCCATGCGGGCAGTTTTTGAAATGCTGGGTGTCCAGGATGTCGTAGCAAAATCAATAGGATCTCAAAATCCATATAATATGGTAAGGGCTACTATTGATGGTCTCGTTAGCGAAGTTAGTCCACGAATGGTTGCGCAGCGTCGTGGAAAAAAGGTGGCTGATATTCTTCGATCACCTGTAAATCAGTCTACTCCTGAAACAGTTGTAGAAGCTTGAGGGTAAAGTATGTCAAAAACTATAGTTGTTAAGCAAGTAGGTTCACCTATTCGAAGGCCAGCAAAACAAAGGGCGACTTTGGTGGGTCTGGGTTTGAACAAAATGCAGAAAACGAGAGAATTGGAGGATACTCCCTCCGTTAGAGGAATGGTGGAATCTATTTCCCATCTAGTTAAGATAATAGAAGAAAAATCATAAATTATAGGCCGAGTTTGACCGTTACCGTCGCTGGTGGTTAATTCCGGCTAAGGAGAGAGCGACATGAAATTAAATGAATTACATGATAATCCGGGTGCAAACCGAACAAAAAAACGAGTGGGCCGTGGCCCTGGATCCGGCAAAGGTAAAACTGCAGGCCGGGGAATAAAGGGACAAAAGTCAAGATCTGGTGTGTCTCTCAATGGTTACGAAGGCGGCCAAATGCCTCTTTATATGCGTTTACCAAAAAGGGGCTTTAACAAACCTAATCGCAAAAAATTTGCAGTAATTAATCTGGGTATTCTCCAAAAATTTATTGATGCAAAAAAGTTGGACCCAACCATGGAAATAAATGAAGATTTATTAGTAAGCACTGGTATCGTCCGGCGGAAGTTGGACGGAGTTAGGGTTTTAGCTAAGGGCACTTTGAGTTCTAAGCTAAACTTGGTTGTAACCGGTGCATCTAAATC
>Ga0114993_10003872_pt1 | contig 15252 bp, 13 predicted proteins | sample ArcticOcean_MG_C_FD_87042 | JGI IMG/M metagenome (GOLD analysis project Ga0114993, IMG submission 87042) | Marine microbial communities from western Arctic Ocean - ArcticOcean_MG_CB2_150 | ecosystem: Environmental > Aquatic > Marine > Oceanic | place: Arctic Ocean: Canada Basin | collected...
AATCTTGAGGATTTACCTCTGGTACAATAAGTGGAACTTCAGGATCCATTCTAAAAAAACTTGAATTATCAATCACCACCGAGTGTTTTGCTGCTTTCAGAGCGTATTGTTGAGATATTTTTCCACCTGCAGAAAAAAAAGAAATTTGAACATTGGAAAAATCAAATGATGCAAGATCAAATATTTCTAAGTCTTTACCTCTGAAATTTATTTTTTGTCCAGCACTTTTTGATGATGCAACTAAATATAATTTATCTATAGAAAGTTTCTTAAATTCTAATACCTCAAGTATCTTTCTTCCAACATTTCCAGTGGCTCCAATAATCGCTATATTCATGATAATTATTAACTTTTATACTAGATGAAAGGTAAATCGCAAACTTTTCCGTTAAAAGTATTGCTATTTATAGCAATTTTAAAGGATTGTGAGGTATCCCAAAATGGTTTGGAGATCATTGCTATACCAATAACTTTTCCAAATTTTGGTGAGTAACATGCGGATCTTAATTCTCCTATTACTACATTTTTTTCATCTTTTATATCTAAAGAACCAGACAAACTAATTTCTTTAGTTTCTATTTTAACACCCATTAATCTTTTTTTAATACCTTGTGACTTAATTTCTTTTAATTTTTCTTTTCCTAAAAAAATTACATCTGAATCTAAATTTACAAATCTATCAAATCCACATTCTAATGGATTATCATTATTATCCATATCATTTCCATATGATAATAAAGCGCTTTCAATTCTTTCAATAAGATTTGGACATCCTGGCTTTACATTAAATTCTTTACCTATTTCAAAAAGATAATCATATAATTCCAACCCCGAATTTGTGTTTTCAACATAAATTTCATACCCGCCTTGTTTTGACCATCCAGATTGTGCGATTAAATGTTTGACTCCTTTAAAATCAAAATAATCAAAGCCAAAAAATTTTAATTCTTTGATTTTTTCACCAAAAACTTTTTCCATTAATTTAAATGATTTAGGTCCTTGAACAGCCATAATATCAACATTCGGTTCTATAATTTTTACATCAAATTTATGACCTATGGCTAGACCCTTGACAAATAGTATTACATCTGAATCTGCTATTGATATCCACCATTTTTCTTCACTTAATTTTAAAACTACCGGATCATTAATTATTCTTCCTTGATCATCTATTATTGGGCAATAATAGCATCTACCATTTTTAGATTTGGATAAATCTCTACAAGTCATTAATTGCATTAACTTTGAAGAATCTTTTCCAGTAATTTCTACTTGCCTTTCCGCAGCAACATCCCAAACTTGAACATGTTCTTTTAAGTGATTATACGAATCCTCTAAGGAACCAAAAGCTGCTGGCAATAGCATATGATTGTATGTTGTATAAGCTGTAACCCCTTGTTTCTCAATTCTTGAAGTATAAGGACTGTTTCTAATTCTTCTAGATTTTGAAATTGAATAATTTTTCATGTTTTACTTAATAACAAATTCTTTTACTAATTTTCTCATTTCAAATGCTTTTTCAAAAATTATCATATGACCGCAGTCAGAAATAATTTTTGTTTCTGATTTTTCTATTTGTTCTGACATTTTTAACCCTACTTTAACTGGTACCATTTTATCTAAGTCTCCAAAAATACATAAAGTTGGACAATTAATTTTTTTAATTGCATTTTCTCCATTTTTATAATTATTACATGCATTTAAGTCTACTGCTAAAACTTCTCTAATATCTCTTGCAGAATTAACAATTTTTTTTATTGGGTTTCCTCCAATAAAAGCTTTTGAACCTTCATAGCCCCATTTCATCATTAACAATAATGATTTTTCATCACCTGCTTCTGCTAGATCAATAAGATCTTGATTAACTGGCATTTTATATGAATTTGCTACTAAAACAATTTTCGCAGTTAATTTTGGATATCTTGATGCAAAATCAATACCAACCAAACCTCCTTGTGAATGGCCAATAATAATAATTTTTTCTATATTTAATTTAGACATTAAAGATTTTATCCAGTCTGAAATTTCTTCAATAGATTTCAGTGAGGGTCCTTCTGAATTTCCGTGTCCAGGAATATCTAATGATAAAATATTAAACCCTTGAGATGAATAAAATTGTTCATGAAGAGACCAAACTATGTGAGTTAGTCCACTACCATGCAACAATATTATTGTTGATTTTTTTCTATCAATGTCCATACCATTCGAAGATATAAACACGTCTTTATTATCGACGTTTAAAATCAGTTTAGCTCCTTGGCTTTTTTTCTTAGTTCAAATTTTTTAATTTTTCCTGTTGAAGTTTTTGGCAAAGAAGAAAAAATTACATTCTTTGGTAATTTAAACCCTGCTAAAGTTTCTTTGCAAAATTTAATAATTTCTTCTTCGGTTGCGCTTTTTCCTTCAATAAGTTCAATAAAAGCACAGGGAGTTTCGCCCCATTTTTCATCAGGTTTAGCAACAACGGCAGCTAAAGAAATAGAAGGATGTTTTGCTATTGTGTTTTCAATTTCAATTGATGAAATATTTTCTCCACCAGAAATAATAATATCTTTAGATCTATCTTGAATTTTTATGTATCCATTGGGATGTGTTACAGCCAAATCTCCTGAATGAAACCATCCACCCTTCATTGACTGTTCTGTTGCCTCTTTATCTTTATAATATCCTTTCATAACAATATTCCCTCTTATCATTATTTCACCCATTGTTTTTCCATCATGTGGAACTGGCTCCATCGTTTTGGGGTCCATGACAACTGCAGACTCAGTATTTGGATATATAACACCTTGTCTTGCTTTAATTTCATTTTGCTTATCTTGTTCTAGATTATTCCACTCATCGTTCCATGCACACTGAAGCATATGTCCATACGTTTCTGTTAATCCATAAACATGCATTACTTCAAAACCTAAATTTTTCATTTTCTCAAATATAATGCTTGGGGGAGGGGCTCCAGCAGTTAATACATAAATCTTTCTTTTTAATTCTTTATGATGTTCTTTGGGAGCATTTGTTATCATATTTAATACAATTGGAGCTCCACCAAAATGTGTAACTTCATACTTTTCAATCAGATCAAACATCTTTTTTACATCAATGTTTCTTAAACAAATTACTTTTCCATGCAACATCGCAAGTGTCCAAGGATAACACCAGCCATTGCAGTGAAACATTGGCACAACACATAGAAAATTTAGTTTATTAGGCATATTCCAGGCAACAGAACTTCCAGTTGCCATTAAATATGCTCCTCTGTGATGATAAACTACACCTTTTGGTTTTCCGGTTGTTCCTGAAGTATAACCCAAGGAAAGTGCTTGCCATTCATCTTTAGGTTTTTTCCACTTATAGTTTTCATTACCTGTATTTAAAAAACTTTCGTATTCATATTTACCAATTTTTTTAAAACTACTTGTGTCTATGTCTTTATCATTAATATCAATTATTATAATTTTATTTTTAACATTAACTAAAGCTTTAGCAATTACTTCATGAAACTGTCTATCAATTATTAAAACTTTGGCATCACTATGATTTAAAATATAGCTTATAGTGTTTGGGTCTAGCCTTGTATTAATTGCATTAATTACAGCGCCAGCCATTGGTATTGAATAATGAGCTTCAAATATTTCTGGAGTATTAAAAGCTAATACAGAAACAGTATCTCCAGTTTTGACTCCAATTTTATCTAAAGCACTAGCAAATTTAATACATCTTTTATAAACTTCCGCCCAAGTATAAGATCTGCTTTCGTAAACCACCGCTTCATAATTTGGATAAATATTTTTTGTTCTTTCTAAAAATGAAAGTGGAGACAGTGGAACATAATTAGCATCATTCTTATCAAGGTTTGTGTTGTAATGGTTCATATTAATTAAATTTAAAATTCATTATATATTCACTGCCAGTCACAGCAGTTTTAAAATGACTCTCTGCTCTTGGCAAAACTCTTTTAAAATAAAAATTTGCTGTTTGTATTTTGTCTTCATAAAAATTTTTATTATTATCATATTCTTTAAAACTTACTTCTAAAACTTTTATCCATGCATGTCCTATAGCTATAAATCCTAGTGCTTTTAAATAATCATTGCATGCTGCGCTAGCATCATCTTTTGAATTTTTTATTTTTTCTTTAATCCAAGAGGTAAATTTAGATAAAATTTCTATGTGATCATTTAATTCTTTTGTAAAGGGTTTAATTTTTTCATTTTCAATATTACAATCATTCTTTATCATTTCTAAATATTTTGAAATAATATCACCATTTTTATTCACTAATTTTTTAAATACTAAATCGGCAGCCTGAACAGAATTTGTTCCTTCATAAATTGGGGTTATTCTATTATCTCTATACAATTGTTCAATTCCATGATCTTTTGTATAGCCATAACCACCATGGACCTGCATTGCTTCACTTGTTATTTCCATCCCCATATCTGTAAACATAGTTTTAACAACTGGCGTCATTAAAGAAACAATATCTGATGCCTCCTGTTTTATCTTTTTATCTAAATGATTAAGACTAACTTCTGTTTGTTGCGATAACCAAAAACATAACGCTCTTTCTCCTTCAATAATTGATTTCATATTTAGTAAAGACTTTCTTATGTCCGCATGTTCAATTATAAAATCTGCACCATTATTTGATTTAGTATTATTTGTTTTGCCTTGTTTTCTTTCTTTGGCATAACTTAGAGAATTTTGATAAGCAATCTCAGAAATTCCTAAACCCTGTATTCCAACGATAATTCTTTCTAAATTCATCATTGTAAACATAGAACTTAGACCTTTATTTTTTGATCCAATCATGTAGCCAACTGCTTCATCAAAGTTTAATACGCATGTTGCCGAACCTTTAATTCCCATTTTGCTTTCTATAGAACCTGTAGAAATTCCATTTTTATGTCCAATAGATCCGTCTTCATTAACTATAAATTTAGGCACAAGAAATAAGCTTATACCTTTTGTTCCAGAAGGAGAGTCGTTTGCTCTTGCAATAACTAGATGAATAATATTTTCTGTTAAATCATGATCTCCCGAAGTAATGAATATTTTTTGTCCACTTAACTTAAAAGTTCCATCCAATTGTTCTGCAGCTTTTGTTTTTAATAAGCCTAGATCAGTTCCACAAATTGGCTCCGTTAAACACATAGTACCACTCCACTTTCCCTCTACAATTTTTGGAAGATATTTACTTTTTATTTCATCTGTAGCATGATGAAAAATACAATTATATGCACCAATGCTTAATTCGCTATAAAGTTTAAATGAAAGACTTGCAGAAGATAACATTTCATCAAAAAAAGCACTTACAGTTTTTGGCATTCCCTGACCACCATATTTTGGATCACAAGATAGGGAGGTCCATCCATCTTCAATGTATTTGGAATAAGCTTCTTTATAACCCGGCGGTGTTCTGACTACACCATTTTCTAAAATGGTTGGATTTTCATCTCCGGATTTTGCTAAAGGTAAAATTATATTTTTATTTATTTTTGCTGCCTCATCTAGAATATTTTTTACCAGTTCAGAATTTACTTCTTTATATTTTTCTATCTCATTATAATTTTTATTATTTCTTAGATTTTCAAAAAGAAACATCATATCTTCTATTGGCGCATTATAAGTAGGCATTTAATTAACTAATGGTTTTCCTGTAGAAAGAGTATGATTAATACGATCTTGAGTTTTTTGTGTTTCAACTAATTTCATAAATGCATCTAATTCTAATTTAAATAAATCATCTTCGCTTATTTCTTTGGTTAAATCTGTTTTTCCACCACTTAAAACATATGCTAATTCTTTGCCAACTTCCAGACCATGATCTAATATTTTTTTTTCATTATATAATTTTTCTAAAGAATCTAGCATTTTTTTTCTTACCTTTTCTCCTGAAAGTTTAAATTTACATTCTTTTGGTGGAATAAAATTTTTATTCTGTTCCAATATTTTTCTTGCTTCTGGTAACAAACTGTTTCTATTCATAATTTTTTTATCTTCTATTTTTAAAAATTTTAATGGCTCGGCCTCTACTGGTGAGTTAGCTGTTTTAGCATATCTAATTATATCAAAGACTTTTAATGGAGCATAATCTGGGTCTTTTTTTCCTTCTTCTGTTTGTGACCATCTCCACAACATTTCTTTACATCCCCCACCCGCAGGAATTAAGCCTACTATGGTTTCTACCAATCCCATTACAATATTTGTATGTGATGTTACAAAATTACTTTGAACCAAAACTTCAAAACCACCACCAAGAGTTAAGCCCGATGGTGCTGATATAACTGGATTTTCACAGTATTTAAGATGTTTACAGGTATCTTGAAAATATTTAATAAATTTTTCAATAGATTTTGAATCTTTTTTATTTGCAAAATCCATAACATAATTCAAATTTACTCCTGCTGAAAACTGCATACTTTCATTAATTATAATTAATGGCTTGTCTGTAGCTTTTTTTAAACAGTCCATTGAATCGTAATCGAGTGCATTAGCTTTAGTGGTAAATTCAACAATATTAAAATCTTTAAATCTATAAATTTCTGCAGAGTCATTTTTATCAGTAATTACTGCCTGTCTTTTTATTTTCCCCAATGTTTCTATTGTAGTATATTTTTGTCTTTCACCATAAAAATCTTCATTCATTGTTTTTGATAAATTATTTAAAAATTCATTATTTTCAAAATTATCAATTTTTTTAAAAAAATTCTTTACTCCAATTTCTTCTAACATTTCAAATGGGCCTTTATTCCAATTAAAACCCAATCTCATTGCTTCATCAATATCATTAAATTCTTTTGTAATTGTTGGTATTAAAGAAGATGCATATTTTATTATTTTTGATATTACGGACCAGGCATATTCACCATACTTATCATTTCTACTTATTAATTTCTGTATATCTACTTTATCAGATTTAATGTTTATTTTTTTGGTAATAGAATAATTGCCTGTTTCTAAATCTAAAGCTTCAAGTATTTTTTTTCCATCAGATTTATTAATTCGATAAAATCCACCTTTACCTTTTCTTCCTGTATAACCAGTTTCAATTAACTTTTTTATTAATGGAATTTCTTTTGCTACTTCATGAAATTTATCAGATAGAGGTAGTTCTTTAATAAAACTTTTTAGAACATCTACCATAAGATCAATTCCAATTAGATCATATAAACCGAATACTCCAGTTTTGGGAATTCCCATTGGTCTACCAAAAACTGAATCAGCTTCTTCTACTGAAAGTTTCATTTTAAAAGCTTCCGTCATAGCAATTTGCATTGCATATACTCCCACTCTATTGCCTAGAAACCCTGGAGTATCATTACAAATGATTGCACCTTTTCCTAATAAAGTTTCACAAAAATCTTTTAAAAAATTTATTTTATTTAAATCATTGTTTTCATTTTTAACTATTTCTAAAAGTCCCATATACCTAACTGGATTAAAAAAATGAGTAATACAAAAATCTTTTTTATCTTTTTCTGATAAATTTTGAGATAATACTTTTATAGGTATAGAAGAAGTATTAGATGAAACTATTGATCCTTCTTTACGATTTTTAAAAATTTTTTCATATAGATTTTGTTTAATATCAATTCTTTCAACAACTGCTTCAACTATCCAATCTGCTTTTTTTAGTAAATCAAAATCATCAAAAATATTGCCAACCTCTATATCATTTATTTTTGACTTATCTAATAAAAGTGGAGGTCTTGAATTTAATATTTTTTCTCTGGCCTTTTTACTTATTTCAGTTTTTAAATCTAACAAAGTGACTGGGATATTTGCATTACAAAGATGTGCAGCAATGCCACTGCCCATTGTTCCAGAACCAATTACAACAACATTATTAATTTTCATGAGGCTAAACTAGGATAAATGATTAATTATTGCAATTTTGAAATTATTGCATCACCCATTTGAGATGTTGTTACTTCTTTCATTCCTTTGGATAAAATATCCTTTGTTCTTAACCCGTCGTCCAAAACATCTTGCACTGCTTTTTCTAGATTTTTAGCCTCTTTATCTAGATTTAAAGAATATTTTAGTGCCATTGCAAAACTTAAAATTGTAGCAATTGGATTTGCTATTCCTTTTCCGGCTATGTCCGGTGCTGATCCATGACATGGTTCATACATTGATCTCATATTTCCATCTTTGTCTTTAGCCCCAAGTGAAGCCGAAGGTAAAAGTCCCAAAGAACCAGTTAACATAGCAGCTTCATCAGACAACATATCTCCAAATAAATTATCTGTAACAATAACGTCAAATTGTTTTGGGTTTCTTAAAAGTTGCATTGCACAATTGTCAGCTAACATGTGGTTTAATTCAATATTTTTAAATTCTTTATCTTTAAGAATTTGAACCTCTTCTTTCCACAACTGGCCTGCTTCCATTACATTTGATTTTTCACATGATGTAACTTTCTTTCCTCTTTTTTCAGCTAATTCGAAAGCAACTCTTGCTACTCTAATTATTTCACTCGTTGTGTAAACATGTGTATTTATTCCTTTTCTTTCTCCATTTTCAATTGGTTTAATTCCTCTTGGTTCGCCAAAGTAAATTCCACCTGTAAGTTCTCTTACAATCATAATATCTAAACCTGAAACAATTTCAGGTTTTAAGCTTGATGCATCCACTAGCTGTTTAAAACAAATTGCTGGTCTTAAATTTGCAAAAAGCTTTAATTCTTTTCTTAACTTTAAGAGTGCTCTTTCGGGTCGCTTAGAGAATTCTAACTTATCATATTTTGGACCGCCAACAGCGCCTAAAATTACCGCTTCACTTTCTAGTGCTTTATAAAAAACTTCATCTGTAATTGGATTTTTAAACTTATCATAAGCGGCACCTCCAACTAAATCTTCATCAATGTCAAAATCTAAAGACTTTTTAGAATTAAACCATTGAATTATTTTTTTTACTTCTGAAACTACCTCGGGCCCAATTCCATCTCCTGGGAGAAGTAAAATTTTTCTTTTTTTTACCTTAATCATTAAATATCCATGGTTTATTTTTTATTAACTTTTTTTCAAAAGATGATATTTGATCTAATTTTTCTAATGATAATGAAATATCATCCAAACCTTCTAATAAACATTTTTTTTTAAATGGATCAATATCAAACTTTATTTCATTATTCCTATAAATAATTTTTTCTTCTTTTAAATCAATAGAAATTTCTTCCTTTCTTTTTGAGTATTCAGAAAGTTCTTTTATTTTTTCTTCTTTTAAAATAATTGGTAAAATTCCATTCTTAAAACAGTTACTATAAAAAATATCAGCATAGCTTGAACATATAATACATGTAATGCCAAAATCTAAAAGTGCCCAAGGAGCATGTTCTCTTGATGATCCACATCCAAAATTATTTCCTGTTATTAATATTTTTGAATTATTAAAGGGCTCATTATTTAATATAAAATTTTTAATTTTCTTTCCTCTATCATCATATCTCATCTCAAAAAATAAATTTTTACCTAGTCCGGTTCTTTTTATTGTTTTTAAAAATTGTTTGGGAATAATCATGTCTGTATCAATGTTTACAATTGGTAAATATGCAGGAATACTTTTAAGAGAATTAAATTTTTTCATTTTAGTTTTGGTACTTTCTAACATCATCAAGACTTCCTGCTATAGCTGCGGCAGCGGCCATTCCTGGACTCACTAAATGAGTTCTACCACCTCTGCCTTGTCTACCTTCAAAATTTCTGTTAGAAGTAGATGCACACCTTTCTTCTGGTTTTAATTTATCAGCATTCATAGCTAAACACATAGAGCATCCCGGTTCTCTCCATTCAAGACCCGATTTTATAAATATTTTATCTAAACCTTCTTGTTCTGCTTGCTCTTTCACCAAACCTGATCCTGGAACAACCATGCCATGAACATGTGCTGCTTTCTTTTTGTCTTTTAAAATTTGAGCAGCTTCCCTAAGATCTTCAATTCTTCCATTGGTGCAACTTCCAATAAAAACTTTGTCTATTTTTATACCTTGAACAGCAACATCGGCTTTTAAACCCATGTACTTTAATGATCTATCTATAGAATTCTTTTTATCAATATTGTTTTCATTTTTGGGGTTAGGGATTTTTCCAACAATAGATACTACATCTTGAGGAGAAGTTCCCCAGGTAACCATTGGAACAATATCGTCTGCTGTTAAATTTATTTCTTTATCAAACTTAGCATCTTTGTCAGTTTTTAAAGTGTTCCAATATTTTAGAGCTTTGTCCCAATTTTCATTTTTTGGAGACATTGGTCTATTCTTTAAGTAATTAAAAATTTTTTGATCTGGTTCTATAAGTCCTGCTCTTGCTCCGCCCTCAATAGTCATATTACAAATTGTCATTCTTTGTTCAACTGATAACTCTGAAATTAAACTACCAGCATATTCAATTACGTAACCAGTTCCACCTGCTGTTCCAATTTTACCAATTATTTGTAAGACAACATCTTTTGAGGTTACCCCAATTGCAAGTTTACCATTTACATTAATTCTGAAATTTTTTGCTTTTTTTTGAACAAGTGTTTGAGTTGCTAAAACATGTTCCACTTCTGAAGTTCCTATTCCAAAAGCTAAAGATCCAAATGCTCCATGGGTTGCTGTATGACTATCTCCACAAACTATTACAGTTCCTGGCTGAGTAAACCCTTGTTCCGGTCCAACAATATGAACTATTCCTTGTCTTTTATCTTCCATTCCAAATAATTGAATATCAAACTCTTTACAATTTTTATCTAAAGTTTCTACTTGTATTCTAGAATCTTCATCATCAATACCTTTGGATCTATCTGTAGTTGGAATATTATGGTCCACTACAGCCAAAGTTAGGTTAGGTTGTCTTACTTTTCTATTTGAATTTCTAAGTCCCTCAAAAGCCTGGGGACTTGTTACCTCATGTATTAAGTGTCTATCTACAAATAACAACGATGTTCCATCTTCTTGTTGATGAACCAAGTGTTCATTCCAAATTTTATCGTATAATGTTAATGACATTGAAAAAAAATTATTTTTTTTCTTCAGGACTTTCTTTTTTAAGTTCTGCCTGAACAACTTCTGGTTTATTTTCTGGTTCCGCTACAGCTTCCACTAGGTTTTCTTCTGTAACTTTTGTAGGGGCGGCCTCTAAATCTATTCCAATTTTCTTCTTAATTTTTTCTGCAATTCTAGCTGATTTACCAGTTCTTTCTCTCAAATAATATAATTTTGCTCTTCTAACTTTTCCAGATCTAACCACTTCTATTGAACCTATAATGGGACTATAAGAAGCAAAAGTTCTTTCAACACCTTCTCCAAAAGATATTTTTCTTATTGTAAATGAAGAATTAATGTCTCTATTTTTTTTAGCAATACAAACACCTTCAAAATATTGAATTCTTTCTCTTTTACCTTCTGTTATTCTCACCCCTACTTTAACGATATCACCTGGAAAAAAAGCAGGAATTTTTTTTAAAGAATTTATTTTTTCCACATTTGCTTTGTTTATTTCTTCTATTGTTTTCATTTTAGCTACTTGCAAGTTTAATTCTTTTTTTTATATTTTTCCCATAAATCTGGTCTTAGGCGACGTGTTATAGCCTCAGATTGCGATAAACGCCAGTCTTTAATTTTTGCATGATCTCCCGATAATAGTACTTCCGGAACACTTTTTTCCTCCCATTTTTGAGGTTTTGTATAATGAGGGTGTTCTAATAGACCATTTTCAAAGCTTTCATCTGTTATTGACTTTTTATTACCCAGCACATCCGGTAGAAGTCTAATAATAGCATCCAATATAACATAGGCCGCTGTTTCTCCTCCTGACAAAATATAATCGCCTATACTTACCTCTTCAATATTTTGGCTTTCTAAAAATCTCTGATCAATACCTTCAAAATGTCCACAAATTAAATTAATACTTTTTTCCTTAGAAAATTTCTTAGCCATAGTTTGATTAAATAATTTCCCTTTTGGTGAAAGATAAATTATTTTTTCATTTTTGTTTACATTATCTTCTACTGATCTTGCCATAACATCAGCTTTTATTACCATACCACTTCCACCTCCAAATGGAGTGTCGTCTACAGTTTTATGTTTGTCATGTGCCGACTCTCTTATGTTTATTGTTTTAAGTGACCATATCTTTTTATCAATAGCTTTTTTATACAAACCTTGACCAAATGGTCCAGGAAATATATCTGGATACAAAGTAAACACTCTTGCAATAAACATAGTTTTATTTATTATTTTTTTTCTTCTTTAGCTTCTACTTTCGGTTCTACTTTAGCTTCTACTTTCGGTTCTACTTTAGCTTCTACTTTCGGTTCTACTTTCGGTTCTACTTTAGCTTCTACTTTCGGTTCTGAACCATCATCTTTTTTTCTATCTTTTTTGGGAATCGCTTTTTGTGGATTGTTTCCTTTGACAGGCATTGGCATTATGCCCAACTCACCAAGTATTCTAGCAACTCTAACTGTAGGTTTTGCACCTTTGCTAATCCAATATTTAACCCTCTCTTCTTCAATACCAATTCTTTCTTTTTTATCTTTTGGTAAAAGTGGATTAAAAAATCCTAATTTTTCTATAAATCTCCCATCTCTAGGAAATCTACTGTCAGCAACAACCACTTTATAAACGGGTCTTTTTTTTGCTCCACCTATTGACAATCTTAACTTTAACATTTTTTCTCCTTTTTATTATTTTAATTGATTAAATAACTCCGGGGGTATCCCTTTGTCACTCATTCCTTTTAGATCTCCTTTAGACATTTTTTTCATCATGTCTGACATTAATCTAAATTGTTTTAACAATTTATTGATAGTGGCCACATCTGTACCAGAGCCATTAGCAATTCTTTTTCTTCTTGATCCATTAATTATTTTTGGATCATCTCTTTCTTTTTTAGTCATTGATAAAATAATAGCTTCATTTTGAGTAATAATTTTTTCATCTACTCCAGCTTTATCCATTTGAGATTTAATTTTTGAAACACCTGGCAAGAAAGATAAAACACCTTCAATTCCTCCCATTTTTTTCATTTGTTTTAACTGTGCTAAATAATCTTGCATTGAGAATTTTCCTTTTTTTAAATTCTCTTCTGTTTTTTTTAAAGTTTCTTGATCAATATCTTTTGACGCTTTCTCTACAAGAGAAACAATATCTCCCATTCCTAATATTCTATTTGCTATTCTTTCTGGATAAAAAATTTCAAAATTATCAATTTTTTCACCTATTCCTAAAAATTTTATTGGTACTTCTGTTGCATATTTCATGCTCACTGCTGCACCACCACGACCATCACCATCTGCTCTAGTTAAAACAATTCCAGAAATATCTACAGTTTTTTTAAACTGTGATGCTACATCGGTTGCAACTTGTCCAGTTAAAGAATCTGCAACTAATAATACTTCTGTTGGATTGACGGTTGATTGAATTTGTTTAATTTCATTCATCATTTGTAAATCTATCTGAGTTCTGCCAGCAGTATCATATAAAATTACATCTGTTCCATTTAGCTTAGCTGCACTCAATGCTCTTTTACAAATATCTATAGGTAACTGGCCTTCAATTATTGGAAGAGTTATTACAGAGTTTTGCTCCCCTAAAATTTTTAATTGTTCTTGAGCAGCAGGACGATAAATATCCAAACTAACCATTAATACTTTTTTCTTATTATTAATTTCTATATGCTTTGCCAATTTAGCAGTTGTTGTGGTTTTTCCTGAGCCTTGAAGACCCACAAGCATAATTGAAACAGGTGGAACACTATTAAAATTTAATTGTGATTCCTTATCTCCTAAAAAACTAACAAGTTCATCATAAACTATTTTAACTATCATCTGGCCAGGAGAGGTTGATCGAACTATTTCTTGGCCAATTGCTTTTGGTCTTATATTTTCAATTAATCTCTTTGCTACTGGTAATGCTACATCTGCCTCTAAAAGTGCTTGTCTTATCTCTCTAAGACCTTCATCAACCTCTTTTTCACTTAAAGATGGAGCTTTTTTTAGAGAAGAAAAAATTTCTTCAAATTTATTAGTTAAATTTTCAAACATAATTTCACCCAACAAAAACGGCATTAGTGGGCGAATCCTCGCTGACTAATGTCGATCTCTTTGTTTCCAAAGACACCGCAAATTGTTGATTTTGCGGAAGTTCGAGTAAACTATATTAGAGGTTTTAAAAGTCAATAAATAAGTTAAATATCTAAATATATGAATTTAAGTGCATATAAAATGGATGGTTTAGGGAATGATTTCATAATAATTGATCAAAGAGATAAAAATTTTGAATTAACTCAAAAACAAATAATTAAAATGTGTGATCGAAACTATATTGGTTGTGATCAGCTTATTTTAATTAAAAAAAATAGAAAAATAGATGCAGGTTTAGAATTTTATAATTCTGATGGTAGTATTTCTGGTGCCTGTGGAAATGGAACCAGATGTGTGGCTAATTTATTAGCAAAAGAAAATAATAAAAAAGAAATAACTTTTTGGACTTCTGGAGGTATATTAAAGTCAAAGATTTTAAACAATAACTTTGTAGAAACAGAAATTGGTGCTCCAAAAACTAATTGGCATGAAATTCCCCTAAGTAAAAATATGAATACTAAAAATCTTAATATTAAAATTGTTGATAAAAATAATAATGAACATGTGGGAGGAACGGCTATAAATGTAGGAAACCCACATATTATTTTTTTTGTTAATGAAATTAAGAATTTTGATTTAAAAAAAATTGGACCAGAAATTGAAAATCATGATCTATTTCCAGAAAAATGTAATGTTACGTTAGCTAAAGTTATAAGTAAAAATTTAATAAAAGTTAAAGTTTGGGAAAGAGGTGCTGGACTTACAAAGGCTTGTGGAACTGCTGCCTGCGCAACAGCTGTGGCTGGTAACATTAATGGACTAATAGAAAAAAAAATTGATATAGAATTTTCTTTAGGAAAATTATCAATTTCTATTGATGAAGATAATAGTATTCATATGAAAGGACCAGTTTCAGATATTAAAGAGATAACTATAGAAATTTAATGGGATTTTTTGAAAAATTTAAAATTGGTTTAAATAAAAGTGCATCTTCTCTATCTGAAGGAATAAAAAATCTAGTTGTAAAAAAAGAAATTGATGAAAAAACATTAAATCAAATAGAAGAGTTTTTAATTGTTTGTGATGTTGGAACAGAAGTAGCAAATGATATTAAAAACACAATTTCTCAAACAAAAATCCTTCCTGACCAAAATGGTATAACTCAAGTAAAACAAATAC